>Ga0172375_10003168_pt1 | contig 25177 bp, 16 predicted proteins | sample LakKiv1m_FD_114537 | JGI IMG/M metagenome (GOLD analysis project Ga0172375, IMG submission 114537) | Freshwater microbial communities from Kabuno Bay, South-Kivu, Congo - kab_092012_11.1m | ecosystem: Environmental > Aquatic > Freshwater > Lake | place: Democratic Republic of the Congo...
GCCCTGCGACCGCGCAGTCCCTGGTCATCCGGCTGGAGCGCCCACGGCCTCGTGGGCATGGCCGCGGGGGCGTTCGCCCCTGTGGCCGCGGCCGGTCCAGCAAGGCTCTAGGGCTGACGTCCAAATGGTATCAGTCGTCGCGTACCGGGTGACCCCGGGTCCTGGGTCACACCCTCTCGGTTAGCTTGGGCGGTGCGACCATGGAAGCCGGTTGCCACGCTCAGACTGCCCCCGGTCCAGACCCAGAAGCCGTCGGGCACTGCCCCCCGAGACGGCCTTGCGTTCCGCCGCTGTCAGGTCAGCGTGGCGGACCTTGAGCTGGGCCGGCAGGATCTCCTTGAATGGCGCCCCGGAACCGAACACGACGTGCTCCGGGCCCATGAGCTTCACCACCTGGGCCAGGACCTGTCCATGGCAGGAGGCCAGGCGGGACGTCTCAAGGTAGAGATTGCCACACACCGGGCCACCCTCCAGTGCCCGCAGCGCCCCCGCCGAGACTGCCAGTTCCGTGACCAGGACCCGGGCCTCGGGCACGGCGCGACACAGGCCGACGGCCTCCCCAAGCGAGGTCGTCTGCTCGGTGTCCAGCCAGTGCCGCTGGCGCACATCGACGACCCGATGGGGTAGGAAGATGGGAAGCCCCATAGCCGTGGCCGCCCGCACCAGGGCGATGGCCGCGGGATCGCCCAGGGCATAGCCATGGTACTGCGGCGCGAGGCGCACGGCACGAAGCCCCAGGATCTCGGCACAGGCCGCCAGATCACGCTCCCAGGCCGCATAGGCCGGGTTCAGCGTGGCCACCCCGGTGAGGAAACCGGCGTGCGGCGCTATGGCCTCGGCCAGTTCCAGGTTGGCATCGTGGCAGTTCTTGTAGAAGAGCCCATGCGTATTCGCCACGGCAGCTCCATCGATACCATGCTCCTCTAGCAACCGACGCAGAGCATCGGGGGCCTGGTTGGGGACCCGCCGGAAGGGCCAGTGGCCCATGGCCGTGTGGATGTCGTACATCGCTCAGCCCCTCCTCAGCCGCAGCAGGCGTTCGGCGTTGCCCTGGCAGATGAGGCGCAGTTCGGGCGCGGTCAGACCCGCGGCCAGGAGTTTGCCGACGCCCTCCTCGAGAGAGCCGTCGGTCGCAAAGCAGACCCGGTCCGCCCCCAGGGCTGCCACCGTGCGCCGGACGATCCCCGCATCCACCACGCTGCCGCTGATGTCCAGGTAGACGCCCGGCCGCGTCTCCAGGTGCCTGAGGTTCCATTCCCAGTCGCCTCCGCCACCAATGTGCGCCTGGATCAGTGTCGTCCGCGGAAACATGGCCGCCGCCCGCACGAAATGCTCCGCGTTGCTCAGTCGCGGCTGGAGTCGCCGGGTCTGCGCGTCCATCACCTTGCCCGCATGCATCAGCACGGGTACCCCCAGTTCGGCCGCGCACTCCATGACCGCAGTCTGGGCCGGGTCGCAGACCAGGTATTGGTGGTAGAGCTTGACGCCGCGCATGCCGTGGTCCACCACGCAGCGCCGGATCTCGGCCACCGCCTCCCGTGCAAACCCCGGATTCACAAAGCAGAACCCGATAAAGCGGTCGCTCATGGCCAGGGCGTCCAGGACAACATCGTTGGCCCGGCGCACCTCTTCGGGTGAAGGCTGGTCGCCGGTCAGCGGGTTGGAGACACAGAGGCGCCGGATGCGCAGCCGCGTGCACCCCTCGAGCAGTGCAGCCGCCGCCGTGCGGTCCAACTGGCCGTCCCGTCCCGGGTGAACGTGGTTGTGCACGTCGATGCAGTCGATCTCGCTAGGGATCGTGTAGCGCATAGCAACTCCCACGCTGGGTCCTCTGCGGGTCTGCTGGAAGGGCCGCCAACCGGCCGGCAACCGCACGATAGCGCCAAGCCCCGGGGGCCGCCAGCCACGGCGAGCGCCCTGCCCGGACCCGACCGGATGCCGGGCACGCCCCGGGACGTTGCCGCAGAGACCTCGCCCGCCCCGCCCTCGGTACAGCCCCGCGCGCGACCCACGCGGCATGGCCGGCTATAGTCCACCGTGATCGTGCCGGATCGCAGGTGAGAGGGCACACGCCTATGCACTTTGAGCACCTTTGCGCTGCGTTGCGCTTGTCCACGGAGTCGGCCGCGCCCCTGGCACCTTGGTGGGACGAGTCGGACGCCTCGTTCCCGGAGCCCTACCCGGACTGGCTCGAGGACCACGACGTCCTGGCCCTGCGACGTTTCGTCGGCCTGGCTGAGCACTTCGATGGCCCTCTGACCGCGATGGCCGCGAAGGCGCGGCGCGAGCCCTGCCTGGCGCGCCTCGCCTGGCATGCGGCACGACTGGCCTTCGACTGCCTGGACTACGACCTGAGCAAGGCCCGGCTCTGGCCCGATCTGGATAGCCTCCTGGGGCCAGAGGCACCCCTGTTCTACCTCCTTGTCGCGTTTCGTGCGGTACCCCCCCTGCTCTGTGCCCACGGGCGTCGCGGCATCCCCGAGACCGTCTCGCGCGCCACCTGCACGCACTTCCTCGAAGCGACAGACCTCTACCGTCTGACCCATGGCGGCCGCCTGGGTGTCCTGCCAGCGATGTTGCCCTGGCTCCGACACCACATCCGCGGGGAGCTCTGCTGCCTGGGTCGTTTCGAGTATATGCTCAGGCCCTTCGAGGGACGCCTGCAGGTGTACCGCCACCGTCGCCGCGGACTGGTGGTCGCCTTGGCCGCCGGTGGAGTCACCGTCGATGCGTCGGGACTGGGCCCGGTCCCTCCGCGGCCGGGCCTGCCGGCCGATGTCTGGACGACGGCGGACGCGTCCACCGAGGGCGGCCACAGCGGACACCCCATCACGCCCGCCGGCGTCGTGCTGCGCAGCCTGGTGCACCTGGATGCGGAGGCATGGGCGCCAGTCCTCGGCCCGGGCGATACCATCCTGGAGACACACATCCCGCCGGGTGGCGGCATGGCTCCGGAGCGCTGTATCGAGTCGATGCGGGAGGCCCAGGCGTTCTTCCCCCGGCACTTCCCAGAGAGCCCATTCGTCGGCTTTGCCTGCTATTCCTGGGTGCTGAACCCCGAGTTGGCCGAGTTCTACTCCCCGGCCTCCAACATGGTCTTGTGGCAACGGGAGTTGCACCTCTTCCCCTTGCCCTCGAACGGCCGCGCGGGCCTGGCGTTCATTTTCGGACGGGACGACGTTGACCCGGCCACCGCACCGCGGGACACCAGCCTCCGCCGGGCCCTCCTCGACCGCCTGGCGACAGGTCTGCCGCTGCGAGCCGGGGGCATGTTCTGTCTGCCGGAGGAGGTCCGCGAGTACGGCAGCCAGCCCTACCGGCGCCGCTGGCCGGAAGTCTGCGCCCTGCTGGGGCTCTGAGCCGCCCAGCCTCCGGTATGCGGCCACTGGATTGGGGTCTGCTTGCTTGCGCGCGCGGCTCGGACCGGGTCCCTGGCAGAGCCGCGACCGCGAGGGCGCGGACAGGCCTCCAGGCCGTGTCCCCCCAACGCGGCTGGGGCAGGCGCCCCTGAGGCGACCCCCGGTCCAGTGCCCGACTTCGGCCTCCCCCGGTTCGCTGCCTTGCCTTCGGCCCCCGGGAAAGGTATCCTTGCGGCAGGCAGTACCGCAGAAGTCCGCCCTGGAAGGGCCCGGACGGGCGAGGGCCCGCCTGCGGTCGGGATTCTGTGGCACGGTGACCGAGGTGTGGAGGGGTGCGCCCGATGCAACACGAAGCCAAGACAATGCCGTGGATCGTGGTGGCCGGCGTCGTGGCCATGGCCGCCGGCTCACTGGCCGAGGACCTGCCGCGCTTGTGCCCACAGCCCCAGGAGCTGAGGCTGCTCCCGGGCGAGGGACCGATGGACCTGTCCGCAGGCGCACTCGTCCAGGTCCCGCCCTCGGCCCCCAGACCCATCCAACTGGCCGCCGAACGCCTGCGGGCCGAGCTCGCGCGCCGCACCGGCCGGCCGCCGCTCGAAGCGGTTAGGACAACCCTCGTCGTGGGCGCGGTCCAGGACCTCGACGCCGAGGCCCATGACCGCGTGCCGAAGGCCATCCTCGAGGAGGCGGGCGCACTGCCCCCGGAAGGCTACCGGCTCAGGACCTCCCCCACCGGCGCCGTCGTCGTCGGCAGGGATGCGCGGGGGGCTGTCTACGGTGTCGAGACCCTGATCCAGCTCGTGCGCGGATCGCCATCGGTCCCCGCCGTCGACATCCGCGACTACCCGGACAGCGCCTGGCGCCTGACCTACTGCGCGGGGGGCGACCGCCTTGATGACCGCCTCCGCCGTATTGTCGGCCTCTGTGTCCACTACAAGCTGAACCTGATCGTGTTCGAGAACCCTGCCTTCTACAGGCTCAGCGACCCGGAGGCGCGAGCGCGCCTGACCGAGGTCTTCGCCTACTGCCGGGACCTGGGCATCGAGCCGGTGCCCGAGCTCCAGAGCTTCGGCTGGTCCCAACACCTGCTGCCGCTTGACCCGCTCTGCGTGGAGGCCGCCCCAGCTCGAGACCGCCGCTTCCGCTTCGCAGACGATGAGACCGCCCGGCCTTGCGACCGGCCCGGCCAGGACCTGGCGGTCCGGAACGGCGACCTCGACCGGGCCGAGGGCCACCGCTTTGCGGACTGGCAGCAGGATGATGTCGGCACAACCCTCTTCGCGGACACCTCCGAACGGGGCGGGATGTGCCTGATGATCCAGCGCCAGACGCCAGGCTTCAGTCGCGTCTCCCAGCGGGTCCGCTGCGAGCCGGATACCTGCTACGAGGTCCAGGTTGACATGAGAACGCAGGCGGGCAAGGACTTCGCAGCCTACTTCGAGGTCTATGGGTCCCCGACCCTGGACCGCGGCCAGGAGTTCGCCGCCTACCCCCACGTGGCCACCACCACAGACTGGGAACGGCGCAGCCTCAAGTTCAGGAGCGGCCCGGCGAGGGAGCTGGTCGTCTACCTCCGCATCCAGGAGGGAACGGGCTCGGCCTGGTTCGACAACCTCTCGATCCGGACAGCCGGCGAGCCGCCGCTCATCAACATCGTCGAGACGCCAGACCAGCCCCTCGTCGTCACCAGCGTGGACAGGGCCACCACCTATCGGCCCGGCGTTGACTACGACGTGGAACCGGGAGACCTGCGTTTCCCCTACGCCGATACCGCTGCACCGTGGCGGGTCACCCGCCGCAGGGACGGCGCGCTGACGGCCGGACAGGAGGTCCTGCTGAGCTACGAATGGGCCGAGCCGGGAGACATCACCTACTGCCCCTCCGAACCGCGTACCCAAGCCCTGATGGAAAAGGCCATCCGCGACACCACCGCGACCCTCAAGCCGCGGCTCATCCATCTGGGGCACGATGAGCCGCGCGTCATCAACCGGGACCAACGCTGCCGGAAGCGTGGGCTGCCAGCGTACGCCCTCTACGTCGATGACATCCGCCGTATGCATCGGTACGTGAAGAAGGCAGACCCCGACTGCCGGGTCATGATCTGGGCCGATGCCTTCCGCGTCAATGACAAGGGCGAGGTGAAGATGGCGTGGTTCTCCGAGGAGAAGTGTGCCCTGGCGGACGCCGTCCGGGACATGCCCAGGGACATCATCCTGTGCCCCTGGCGCTATACCGAGACCGATGTGGACTTCCTCTGGCGCGATCTGGCATCCCTGACGGCGGCGGGCTTTGACGTGACCGGTTCGCCATGGTACGACCTGTGCAACGTGGTCGCATGGGGCCGGGCCGCGGCACGTCTGCGGCCGGAGTCTGGCACGTGTCTGGGGTTGTTTCTGACGACCTGGGATGACCGCTGGGATGCGCTGCCGATCACGAGCGGCCTGATGTGGACGCTGGCCAGAGCCGGCATCCCGGGTGAGGGAGACGCTCTCGACAAGGCACTCAGAGCGCGCTACGCAGGGTTTGGCACCTATGCCCCGTGACGGCCGGCGTCGCGGCGCAGGGCGGTTCTGCCAGCCATGATCAGCCTGGGTGGCAGAGTCGCCCAAGCGCGCAGGCGTCGGTGGCACTCAGAAGGAGCGTTGGCGATGGAGAAGCCCATCCGGATCGGCGTCTACGGCGCAGGCCGAGGAGCACACCTCGGGGCGATCGCCGGGACGGTCGGCATGGACCTGGTGGCGGTCTGCGACTCGTTCGAGCCCCTGCTGGACAGTTTCCGGAGACGGCACGCGGGAGATACCAGGCTCAGCTACTACCACGACTACGACCGGTTCCTCGAGCATGACATGGACGCCGTGATCGTGGCTAACTACGCCACCGAACACGCCCCCGCGGCCATCAGGGCCCTGGCGGCCGGAAAGCATGTCCTCAGCGAATGCATGGCGATGTTCACCATGGCCGAAGCGGTGCAGTTGGTGGAGGCGGTCGAGACCTCGGGAAGGGTCTACTTCCTCGCCGAGAATGTGCCGTTCAACGCCCAGTGCCTGGAGATGACGCGACTCTACAGGAGCGGCACGATGGGTAGGTTCCTCTACGGCGAGGCGGAGTACATCCACCCTGGCACGCCGCAGAGCTTGGCCAGCCTCGTGTCTGGACCGACGCACTGGCGCAACTGGATTCCGGCGTCCTACTACTGCACCCATTCCATGGGGCCGGTGATGATGGTCACCGGTACACGCCCGGTCCAGGTCAACGGCTTCATGGTGCCCTATGACGACACGGACCCGATGAAGACAGGCAGCCTCAGCAAGAAGGACATCGCGAGCATCCTGATGTGCAGGATGGACAACTCGGCGCTGGCCAAGATCATGCCGTGCGCCTCTCTCCGGGACCACGGCTACCGCATCCGTTTCTGCTGCAACCGCGGCACCATGGAGTACAACCAGGGACAGCCGCAGCTCCGTGTCCACCACGAGCCCTTCGACATCGAGCCGCCACAGGAGGCCAACAGCGTCTACATGCCCGGCTTCCCCGAGGAGTTCAAACAGGCTGCGGCCACTGGGCACGGGGGTGCCGACTACTTCTGCAACTACCACTTCGCCAAGGCCATCCGGGAGGGTTCAGCCCCCCTCATCGATGTGTACAAGGGGATCGACATGACCTCGGTCGGCATCCTCGGCTATCGCTCGGCTCTCCAGGGCGGCGTGCCTCTGGACGTACCGGACTTCCGCGACCGCCGGATCAGGGAGGAGTACCGCAACGACCACTGGAATCCGGACCCGGCCAGGCACACCGAAGGAATGCCGTTCTCGAGCGTGCTCGGAGACATCCCCATCCCGGAGGAGAACGTCAGGCGCTTCGAGGAATGGCGCAGGAAGTACCTCGAGGGGCTGGGCTGAGGATTAGCGGTAGGGGCGACGCGTCACCGGCAAGCACACCCTCCGGCACGACGGGCATCGTGGAGTCGATTGCCCGTGACACCCGCCGTCGGTGTGCACTGCCCAGGAGGAGGACAGAGGCGGCATCCATAGAGAGCCTGGGGGAGGCGTGTCGCCCGTAGGCGCCCGCCGACCCCCAGGGCCACGCGGGCCTGGCTCAGGCCATGCCGATCATACGGAGCACCGCACCCAGCACCGCGCTCACGCCCATGCCGACACTGGTGACACCCGCGGACACCAGGAACGAGACGCCGAAGATCAGGCCGGCGTAGATGACGCCGACGGCCACGTTGTTCGCCTTCAGTTCGGCAATATCGTCCGTCCGGCCGGTCAGCTTGTCCATCACGCGGAAGACCACCGTGATGGCGAAACTGGCGACGCCAATGGCCACCACCAGGTTGACCAGGGCGGCGGCCAGACCGTTCAGACTCAGCCATGCGCTCTGGCTCGTGAGGCTGCCGAGGACGTTCGACATCGAGCTGATGCCCGAGCCGATGACGTTGCAGTAGCTGATCATCACGCTGGCGCCGACCACAGCCACCGCCACGTTCTTCCCGCGGATCTCCTGCCACATGTCCAGGCCGGCTCCACCCTTGTTGAGCAGCTTCGACAGGATGTCCAGCCCCTTCTTGATGGCGAATGCGGCGATGGACAGCGCGACCACAAGCTGGATCGCTGCCACCAGCAGTTGCAGCAGGCCGCCGCCCAGAGCGGCTCCCGAAGACGGCTGGCTGGCGGCCTCCTGCTGCATGACCTGTGACATGTCCTGCGCGAACGCCGCACCGAGGCACAGAGCGGACGCCAGACCTACAAGGGCAGAGACACGGGCCGAGGACTGTGTGTGAGTGCGCATTTCCTTGCTTCCTCCTGGTTCCACCGTTCCCTGGGTGGCCCGAAGGCGCACCCACCACGCGCGAGTCCGCCCGGCTGCCTTCCGACGGCACGGGCGTCCCGCTCCACACATGCTCTGGGCTAACAGTAACTCGTTCCGGCTATAGGCGCAAGGGCGACCTCCGCGCCCACAAGGCCGATTCGCCACCTGGTCGAGGTGGCACCCGGCCTTGGACCGAGTCCCGCTGACGGCGCCCCCCGGACCGGCCGAGCCGCTACCGGGGAGCCGCGTCGTGAGCTCAGTAGATATGCGTGCTCTCGGTCTCCATCACCACGCGCTCAAGCTGGTCCGAGTTCATCTCGACCTTGAAGCGTACGTCGCCGGCAGCCAGACCCTTGACCTTCAGCCCGAATACCGCCGTCGCCTTGGGCGCCAGCGTCGCAATCGGCGCAAAGGTTACCGCCTTACCCTCGACCTTGGCCGCAGTCGGCCCTGTGGAGGAGACGTACTCCTCCTCCGGCGGCAGCGTACAGTTGATCACGATATTCGTCCCGACGGCCGAGCCCTGGTTCAGCACGGTGATGGTGTAGGTGAGCTGGCCACCGACCTCGGTCGGGTCGGGGTCATCCACGCACTCCAGCAGGATCGCGGGGATCCCCTTGATCTGGAAGGCGCACGACGTCGCCACCTCGGCGCAGTAACTCACGGTGGCGGTGTTCACGACCTTCCCAATCTGGTCGCACCGCTGCGTGGTCTTCACCGTTCGGGCCTTGCCGGCCTCCAGGGTGCCGAGTTGCCAGACGATGTCGTCACCGGCGCGGGCGCCGCCGCTGTCAGCGTCCACGAACTGGACCCCGCCGGCGAGCCGGTCCTTGACGACCACGTTCAACGCCGGTCCGTCACCACGGTTGGTCACGGTGATCTCGAAGGTGACATTCCGGCCCAGATAGCGCAACTCCGGACAGACCTTGACGATGTCGACGATCGGCTGCCCGGCCTGCACCGCCCAACCGGATAGCCCCATGAACAACAGTGCCTGCACGACGATGGTCCGCATGGTTCGAGCCTCCTGGTTGCCAGACAATGGAACTCACATGAGACGGCCGGCGCCAATGGAACGGCCGCCAGCCCGGTGGACTGGCGGCCGCTAGCGTGGTCGTGCCCGGGTGCCTGCTGCTCTTCGGTCCTGCGACACCCAGAACAGAGGCATTGTCGTGAATCACTGCCCTTACCAGACTGGCCTCTGTGCTGTCCCAGCCTCCGTCGCCGGGGCCATGGTGGCGGCCTCGGTGGCTGATGCCACGCCACGCATCATACACAGTACCACGCTAAAGGCTCCCGTGTCAAGGGGTCCTGGAGACAAAAGGCAACCCCTCAGCGCCGCAGCGCCTTCACGGACCCGGAGGTGAACACGAAGCCACCCGGGGCGGGCCCCAAGCGGTTGGGGCTGCCTGCCTGGAACTTGCCGCTGAACTGCTTCTTGTCCGACGAGAACTTCCCGGCAAAGATCGCGTTTCCCAGGATCGCGCCGCAGTTGAAGCTCGTTGAGGCATAGCTGCTCTTGGCGCCACGCGCCAAGGTCCCGTCCCCGGTGAAGGGCACGCCCGCGCTGGTAGCCGCGGTGAAGGAAACCGCCCCAGTGGCCTCATCCCAACTCATGGAACCGGTCGCAGTGAACGGGAACTTCTGTCCGTCCAGGGTGTTGCTGGTGCCCTTGAGGGTGATGTCATAGATGACCTGTCCCTTCGGCTCCGCCTCTGCTGGCGCCGCCCCCCAGCCGAGAACGAGGCACGACAGCAGACCCGCAGCCATCCAGTACCGCATCGTGGTTTCCTCCTGACTCAGACCCCTTTCGCCCGTCCCCGGCCCCATCGGCAACGCGGTTGGTCTTGGCGTCTCCGCTGCACCCGGCTGCAGCACCGGCGCCCACTGCTACCTCGGCGCCGAGAAAGCGGGGATCCGCCTGAGCGACTACCGCGACATGCCGTTCCGTGTGGGCGAGCTGACGTTCGACGATGGGGGCTTCACCCCGGTCAAGGGGAAGACCGACGAGCTCTTCAGCTCGCTCTTCCACCGCCGGTACGTCAAGCCGGAGCTGGCCTTCAGCGAAACAACCGCCTACCCTGAGCATCGGCTGACGCTCAAGAACAAGATCGCGAAGCTGGCCATCTCAACCCTCAGCGACGTGCGCAACACGATGTTCATGTGCGACTTCAAGAAGACCGACTGGGCTTCGCTCGCGCCTGCCATTCGGCATCACGCCGCGATCCATCCTGCCATCGCCGGCCAGACACTGCGCGGGCCCCTCAAACACTTCTGGGGTGAGGCCAGCCGCTGGGTCGGTGACGACAACCCATTCAGTCTGTTCCTCGCCTTGGGGATCCCTTTTGAGGTTACTCCCGAGCCGGCCACCGACGGGTTCACGTTCCTCTCGGACGCCGATGCTGGGGTAGTCGCCAGTCTACCTGCCGCCGGCACCACGTTCGTAGCCCGGCCCCAGGCCGGCCTGCCCAGCCCGGTGAGGGCCATGCCCGAGGCGTTGCCCGAGCTCTTCGCGTGGAAGCGGGAACTGGTGTCACGGTTGGCCGGGGTCCCGTATGTCGAGGGCGAGACGCCCGTGGTCTGTGCCTGGTATCCCGGCGCGCGCGCGGTCGTCGTGTGGAATCTCACCGAACAGCGGCAGGACCTGGTGCTCCGGGATGGCGAGACGCGGCGTCCGTTCAGGATCGAGGGGCTCGACACCGCTCTTCTCGAAGGGGTCGGCGCCTGACCGCGCGCGGCGCATGACCTGCCGCCTCTGCGGACCGCCATGCCATCGGAGGATGTCGTGGTGGCGGCGTCGGGTTCCCGGCACCATCTTCCAGAGAGTCACACGGTCGAAGACGAGCGAGGCGTTCCCCGACCAGAGCGCGCGAGACTCGTAGGCACCGCCTGGATCGGCATGGTCGAAGACGAGAGCAGTGGCCCTGTATTCCCCCACCGGCAGACCTCTGGCCGCCACAGTCATCGACCATGGGCCGAGCCCGTGGCTCGAGGCAGGCCCCCTGAGGGGGCCGCACAAGCTACCGCGCTCCGTCCGTGGCGCTCACTCAGTAGGTGAACAGCTCCGCGATGGAGTACTCTCTGCCCGTGCACCTCGCCAAGGCATTGCGGATCTTGGACTGGACGTTGGGGGTCAGCCTCCTCCCCTTGCACGCCCGCGAGACCATCTTGTGGGTGAGCTGCTCCGTCGAGATGGCGACCAGGTCGTGTGCCTTGAGGCCGTGCTCCAGCAGGACCTTCGCGAGGGGCTGCTCCCCAAGGTCGTGCTCTGTGGCGGCGGTCCTCCCGGCCACCGCCCTGGCGCAGTACTCCCGAAACAGCCTCACGTAGATCCGGTAGTTCCCAAGGGAGACCTCCGGCGGGGTCTGGTGATCGACCGAGGGCACGTATCCGCCCGACCTCATGACCGGGAGCAGCCGCTCGAACTCAGCGCGCATCGCGGCTTCGCCCTTTGACATCACCATCTTGTCATACCCGCCCATCATCAGGAAGGCCGGGTAGTCCCGCCGGATCGCGGCAATGTCCACTCCCGCCTGCCTCTCCAAGGGGTACACACCCTCGATGCCGCACCCGGTCAGCCACGGTATCATCGAGGTGATATCGCCGTCACTGTCCACCAGGACCTTCACGCCGTGCTTCCGGATGTGCGGGATGACCCGGTGGTAGTAGGGGGCCAGGAACTCGCCAAAGAGCGCCGCGGACAGCATGGGGCCGTGGTTGTAGGACATGTCCTCGGCAAACCCGACCATATCCGGACGCAGGATGGGGAAGAGTGCTTCCACCGCACGGATGGAGAACTCAGCCAGATCGCTGTTGATACGGTGCATCAGCTTCGGCTGGTCGTAGAAGGCGAACAGGTGTCGGTCGATCCCCATGAGCCCACGTGGAAACCAGAGGAAGCCATCGAGCCAGAGCCTGATGATGGTCTGGCCCCGGTCGTGCCTCTCCTTCAGCGCCCTGGCGTGGCCGATGGCGGCCTCGATCGTCGACTCCGCATACAGGTAGCCGCGCAGGGCCTCGTAGGAGCTCTCGTCCGTCACGACGCGTGAGACCGTCTTGGGGCAGTCCCCTGACGGACCGCCGCCCATGCCTATGCAGGCCAGCGTGTCCAGCCCGAAGTACTCCAGGGACGCGTCCCAACCGATATCCCTGGGCAGGCCCTCCTGCTTCCAGCGTTCGAGGGTCAAGTCCCACCATGCCGCCCACTCGACCATGGGGAGGCTATCGATCGACGGGTCGAAGTTGAGGGTCCCCAGGAAGCGCTCCCGTGGAGTCATCGTCCGGCCCTCCATCCATCCATCCATGCACCGGCCAGCCGCCCGGAGCGCGGGTTCCGCCGCCCGCGTTCAGCGCCGCCGGATCGTGAACCAGGTCCCGACTTCGCCAGCGACCTCTGTGCCGGTGTCGTCATAGCGGATCTGGTCCCAGACCACGAGGACGCGGTTCGGTGCGACCTCTTCGGGTACCATGTAGCCCGTGCTCCGGCCGCCGTAGAAGCAGGTATGCCCGACCCAGCTCCGGCCGTCATCCAGGCTGAAGGCAAGCCAGTTCCCGGGTCGACCGTAGGCACACACCAAGACGCCGCTGGCCATGCGGCACACGTTCGGCCAGCGTCGACAGAACGGCCAACGACGCTCGGGCTGAGGGCCCTGCCGGTGACCGCACGACAGCCATGTCTTCGCCTCCCGCGGCTATGGCGCTGCCCCAGTCGGCAGCAGTCTCCTGCGCAGCGACGGCAGATCCACCTGGCGAAAGTAGCCCGAGGGCTCACCAATACCATCCAGTGCACCCTCAATCCAGCCCCGGTCCACCTTACCCTCACTCCAGAGGTACTCCTGCACGATCAGCTCGCGGTCGACCCCGAGAACCGTCAGGATGGCTGCCACAACGGTACCCGCAGCGGGCGCGGCTGCAAGCGGTGGGCGGGCCCAAGAGTGGTTGCCCAAGTGCCGATTGCGGAGTAGGCTCTGTGGGGACGGCGCCCGTGGCCGTACCTGTGGCCATACGGGGTCCCCGCCGGTGGCCTCGACCGGAGCCCGGCCTTGGCGGGCGTGACGCAGTCAGGATCGGTCAGGAGACAGACATGGGAGACCAGGTAAACCGCCGGGATTTCATCCGCAACTCCCTCCTCACCACGACGGCACTGGCGGCGGGTGTCGGGCTGCCGACGCCCGCCCAGGCGAGCAACGCGACTCCCGCCGGCGGAACCGCCGCGCCGGGGAAGCCCATGCTGCCGACGGGCAGGATCGGCCATCTGCAGATCACGCGGCTCATCCTCGGCGGAAACTTGCTGACCCGGTACCAGCACGTCCGCGATCTGGGTTACGTGTCGAAACTCGTCCAGTCCTACAACAGCGATGCCAAGATCCGTGAGACCATCGAGTTGGCCGAGACAAGCGGTATCAACACGCTGTCGGTGAACATCACCCCCAGCGTGTGCCAGACGCTCCAGGATCACCGCAAGAACGGCGGCAAGATCCAGTGGATCCTCTACACGACCAGCAACATCGAGGACTTCGGACACTATCGCGATGACCTCCGCAAGATGGCCGATGACGGGGCCGAGGCGGTCTACCTCTGGGGGGTCCATGCCGACCGGTACGTCGTGGAGGGGAGGTTCGACGTGATCACCAAGGTGCTGGAGGAGGCCAAGCTGCTCCAGGTGCCGTGCGGAATCGGCGCGCACGATCTGCGGGTCGTCCAGGAGGTGGAGAGGAACCAGTTGCCGGTCGCGTTCTACATCAAGACACTGCATCACCACAACTACCCGACGGCGCCGCGAGGCGGCGAAGCTAAGGCAAACACGTCCGAAGTCCCCGGTCATTGGTGCAGCAACCCCGAAGAGACCATCGCGACCATGGCGACCGTCGAGAAGCCTTGGATCGCCTTCAAGGTCATGGCCGCCGGCGCCATCCCGCCGAAGGACGCATTCCCCTACGCGTTCAACAACGGCGCCGATTTCGTGTTGGCCGGCATGTTCGACTTTGACGTCGACGAGGACTGCCAGATCGCCCGCGAGGCGGTGGCGCGGGCGCAGAGCCGGGCACGAGCGTGGCGCGCATGAACGGGAGGCTCCCGCTGACCTGCGCCGATCGGCGGCGGGGATGCGGCCTTCCCGAGGACCCGCCTCCCGGCTACGGGTACACGTATGCGCCCTTTCGTGCGTCGAACGTCACGGTCGGGATGCCTTCGGGGAAGAAGCCGGCCAGCATCTCGCCCATGGGCCCGGCATACATCGCCACTCGGATGGTGCCCCAGGTGGCCTGGTCGCCGGTCATGTAATAGATGTATGTCCTGCCTTCGAACTCGAACAGGTCGGCATCGGTGTTGTTGATGCCCTCGCCCGGCACAGGATCGAGCATGGGCGCCCGGGTGGGACTCAACTCCCAGAGAGCGAGGTCCCGCGACCGTGCCAGGAAGGTCACGTACTTCGTCTCGGGCAGCAGGTATTCGTAGCGCACACCGGGGCCTTTCCAGCGCCAGCCCCCGTAGAGCACGTAGTAGTAGGGCGCGCAGTACCGGATCGTGGGGTTGGCGCAGGCCGTCTGTTCGGCCAGGTCCGCGAACTGGACGTCGGGTACCGGCTCCCAGTGCGCCAGGTCAGCAGAACGCGCGAAACGGAAGCTCCACTGGACCGGCTGGTTGGACTCGTAGGCCATGACGTAGCCCCTGTCGTCGCGGCACACCGACGTGTTGAACAGGTGCTCGTCGCCCTGCCGTGTCACGACCCGCTGCTGCTGCCATGTCTTGAGGTCGGTGGACCAGAACCGGTAGACATCCTTCGTCCACTCCGTGTTGGTGTTCTCGGTCCCGAAGACATGGAGTTCGTCCCCGTTGACGAACGCGCTCACGAAGGAGAAGCCCTTGCCGAGACGAGCGACCTCCTCCCCGGTGACGAGGTCCAGAATGAGCAGGTACGCCTGGTCCTGGTCGTCGTGGCGGGTCGAGCGCCAGTCCTGCACCGACCATGGGCGACCGCGGTAGACGACGGGGGTGTTCTCGATCCCCCGGGGGAAACTGAAAGGCAGCTTCACCAGGACCGGATTGGCCGGGGCGGTCGTGCCGGCCGCAGGCGCAACTGCGGCCGGCGCGGCTTGGCCAGCAGCCCCAACCACCACGCCGAACGGGCAGACGCTGAGGGCTCCGATGGCCAGCACTTCTCCGGTCGCAAGCATCCGATACCCCATGGAGGATCTCCGCCACAGGTTGACGTGAACCCCAACTCAAGGGCCACCGGCAACGGGATCCAGGGTGGACTTGCCTGTCTGCTCTCCGGGCCCGTCATGCCCGCCCAGGAGGCAGGCGGCGGCGGCCGCCCGAAGGGCTGACCTCAGCGCTTCCAGACGCAGCGGTAGTTGAACCGTCGGTTGGGGGCGCTATCGCCGTTGACACACAGCGCGATCGGGTCATCCAGGTCTGCCGGGTTGTCGCTCCAGTGGAAGTCGAAGGTGAAGCCGTTGCCGTCGAGACCCAGCAACGGGCGCGGCACGGCCAACTCCAGCGCTTTGCCGGCGTAAGCATAGTCGAGCCGCGCCAACTCGACCCAGGGGCCCTCGGGGGCGCCAGGAACGTAGCGCATGACCGTCGTCTGGCGCTCGCTGACGACCCTCTTGTTGATCAGGACATCATAGCCATGCCAGCCGGTCTCAGGGTCATGGTCTGCGTCGATCAGCAGGAGCATCCAGTGGTTGCCGGTGTGCGGGGTCAGAGTGTCCTTCGTCTCCGCATAGAAGAAGACGTTGCGCTCGTCGACGGCGACCTTGTTGGTGACGATGTCGTTGCGGCCCGAATCGTTGGTATACTGCAGGCCGCCGTAGCCTTTGTAGGCACGGTGGAAGGTATCGCCGACCGTGTCCCGGTACTCGACCGCAGCCTGGGCCCAATCAGCGAAGCTCCCGTCTATCTGGATCGGTAGCAAGCCCTGCACTTCGGGGATGGGCCGGACCCCCTTGTAGCGCCGGATGTTCTGAGCCATCTGCATGTAGTAGTTGTCGGTGTAGCCGCCCTTCATCGGCTGGATGCAGCGGTTGAACTCGGCGTTGTACTGGTCCACAAAGAAGTAGTTGCTGTCGCGGCGCATGAACGGCGTGGTCTTTCCTCCGTCGGGGGAGTACTTGCCGGCGGTCCACTCGTTCCAGTCGTTGATGTACAGGAACTGCGGATTGCCCTGGATCGCCTCGTCCCAACGCTGCTGGAAGTAGATGCCGTAGCCCTCAGGATGCTCAACCGTCTTGCCCAGCCAGGGCACGAGTGTCGGCTGCGGCAGGTCGTACTCGTTCAGCGGCGGTTCGCCGCCCTCCCGTGTCCAGGACTTGCCGACCAGGCTTGAGGGATGCTGCCCGGGCGTGACGGCAGCCTCCTCCTTCTTGCCTTGGTGCGTCGAGATGAGCGCATCCGGTTTCATCGCCGCGACCCGCTTGTCCCCCAGGTCGAGGCCGAAGCTCCAGTTGTCCTCGGTGCCGACAAAGCGCTTCCCGGCCCAGTCATGATATCCCCACCACATGGTGCGCAGCGTGAAGAAGCCCTGCACCTCCCGGGTGTAGTCCTTGTAGAACGGCTCGGCGTAGTCGGGGTCGCCATGATGCGGGTGAGCCGGGTCGGCCTTGGCGGCGGCCTCGTAGTGCGGGTTGGGGTTCTGGACCCCACCGCCGTTGGCGTCGGCGCTGGGAGTGCCGTTGTAGAGCAGCAGCGGCTTGCCATCCCAGAGGAACCAGAGGTCCTTGTACCTCTCGGTCTTGTAGATCCGGTCGTAGAGGTCCTGCACCACCGTGATCACCGGGCCATTGAACGCCCAGAAGCAGAACTGCGGCACCTTGTTGCCCTCGGCCCGCATCGCCTGCATGACCGGGAAGATGACGTCCCACTCGTCCCAGTAACGAACCGCGTTGGTGACGTCCATCACCAGGACATCCACGCCCGCATCGGCCAACATGGACATGTCCTTGCGGATGACATACTCATCCTTGCTCAGGAAGTACCCCATCTCCGGCTCACCCCAGTGGTAGGAGCCTTCCGTCCAGAGCGGGTGCTTGGCGTCGAGGCGGGCCTGCGGGTCGCGGGCCAGCACCTTGGAGACATCGCCGGCATAGGGGCTCTTCATGGTGCTCGCCGAGTCGCTGTGCCAGGCGATGTAGAAGATGCCCACCACCCGGCGCTGGTCCTCCTTGACCGGCCCCACCAGCGCATACCCCGGCATGGTGCGGCCGAGAGCGTCGCGCCCCACCCACGTATCCGGGAAGAGATCGCGGTAACCCGGACCGTCCGGGGCCGCCGCGGCCGCGGCACAGGCTCCCGCCAGCAAGACCGGTAACAGGCGTCGTCTCATAGCCGCCTCCATTGCATCTCCTATGGCTCCGGTGCCAGTCCCGCGGTTTGCACCGCGTCGCGCCCTCACTATCGTTCACCATGAGGCCGATGCCCAGCCCGGCGCCGGTGACTGCGATGGCTGTTCCAGGATCGCGGTACCCGCTACGGGTGAGCGCGTGAGAACGTGACTGCGTGAAGGTGTGGCAGACGGCCGGCATAGGCTCCGTGACCCTCACGCAATCACGCTCTCACAGTGCCAGTGACCAGCACCGACGGTCATCGGGAGAACGGAACAGTCCTGGGTGACCCCGAGGGCGAACGCATTACAACCATCCCGTACCGCGAAGTCAGCCACGGGCCCCCTGCGCAGCGCCGCCAACCGGGCAAGGGCACGACACCCACCGGCACAGGCCCAGGAGCGAACCTGAGATGATGCGACCCCTGACCGGAATCGCTGCCGGTGCCCTCCTGGCAGGCGCGGTGCTGGCATCTGCCGCCGAGGATGGTGCGCTGATGCCTGAGGGGAGCGCCGGACGGACCCCTGCGCTCGAGGGGCAGGAGGCATCGCCCCCGCCGGGTTTCGCAGATGCTATCGCGGACTCGGTCACCGGCTTCGGCGAGACCCAGGGCCTCGCCGGCTGGCACTACGGCTGGATGGAGAGCGCCCTGGACGACGCCGGCGTTGGCGCAGCGTTCCGTCCCTTGGAGCGGCTCGCAGGGGGCCGATGGCGCCGCAAGGACGCGCCCGTGCCGGCCCTCTCTGCCACCACCTTCGAGGCCGCGCCCGGGCTCATCCCTGTGCGCCGCTGGAGACCCGGTTCCGGCGGCAGCGTCCGCCTGGTCGGCTTCGTGCAGAAGGTCTCCCCGGCAACGGAGGCAGAGTTCCGCATCCTTCTGGACGGGAAAGTGCTATGGAGCCGCGGGCTCGCCTGGGAAGATGGCATCCGGCACGGGGTCGACGTGACCGCGCTCGACCTGACCGCGGAGTCGGTGGTCGATCTGCTGGTGATCGCGGGGGCAGACTCGCCGCGGGTCCAGGTGAGCGCCGCTCTCCAGATCGTGCCGGAGCCCTTCGTCTCGCGCTGGCGAGCCGACCTGCCCACCGGGTTCCCGCACTTCACCGAACCCGAGCGAACCGTCCTGCGGCAGAAGGGGCAAGACCTTCTTCAGGAGATCAGGATGGCGTCTGCAGCCGGCCGGAGACGGCTGGTCGTGCCGCCTGGGGACTACCTGTTCCACGCCAACTGGAGCCACGCGTCCACGCTGAAGGGTCTCTCAGACCTGGAGATCGACGCCCGCGGGGTCACCTTCTGGTTCGAGCCACCGATGGTTCACGCCCTGCTGTTGGAGGACTGCCGCAACGTGACTCTGCGCGGGCTCACGATCGACTTCGCCCTGCCGTCGTGGTTCCAGGCGTGCGTCACCGATGTCGACCGCACGGCTGGGACGCTCCGCGCCACCGTGATGCCGGGCTATGAGCCACGCAACGCCGAGGGCGCGCCGGAGACCGAGGGCAAGCGCGCCTTCATGTTCTACGACGCGCAGGGCCGCTTCGCCAACCATCGGCATACCCCCGGCACGTGGCGGCTCGCGGAAGGCGGCCGCAGCATCCTCTGCAGCGAGGTGGGTGGGCAGGGCATCCCGCCTGCGCTGCAGCCCGGCGACTATGTGGTCGGCACCCTCCGCACCGGCGCGGCGCTGCGTTCCGTCAACTGCTCTGGCATCCGCTTCGAGGACGTCAACGTCTGGTCCAGCCCGGGCATGGCCGTCAACGAAGGCGGTGGCGAGGGAGGCCACCTCTACCTGCGGGTGCGCGCTACCCGTCGTCCCCACACCAACCGCCTGCACGCGTTCGGCGCCGACATCTTCCACCTGGCCGGTGCGGACCGTGGCCCGACCCTGGAGCGTTGCGAACTGGCCTACGGCGCGGACGACAACCTGAACATCCATGGCAGCTTCGGCCGGGTCGTCCAGCGCGTCGACGAGCGCCGCTACTACCTGCAGGGCGCCTACGCCCCCGGCGACCGGCTCGAGTTCCGGGAGATGAACTCGGTAGCCCTGTTGGGCCAGGCGGTGGCGACCTCAGCGCAGCCGACACCCGACGGACCCTCGCTCGCCATCAACGAGCAGTACACCGCCAAGGGCGAATACCTCGTTGAACTGGACCCGCCGCTCGAGTTGCCGGCCCTCGCCCTGGTGGTCCTCGACGCGAAACGCTCGGCTCGCGGATTCGTCCTGCGGGACTGCTGGCTCCACGACAACTTCCAGCGGACCCTGATCAATGGCTCGCCGGGGGGCCTCATCGAGAACACTACCCTGCAGAACGTCGGCCACGGGCTCTGCGTCCAGTTCGAGACGTGGGGACCCTGGATGGAGGGCCCCTTTGCACGGGACCTGGTGGTCCGCAACAACCGCTTCCTCGACTCGCCACCGGAAGGGCCGGCTATATCCGTATCCATGCATCCCCCGGGTGGGGGCAGCGACCGTCGACGCTTCGAGGCCAGGCCGGTCACCGGCCTGACGATCAGCGGCAACACCTTCAGCCGTACCGCGGGCGTGCCCATCTCCATCCACAATGTGGACGGGCTGACGATCGAGGACAACCACATCGACCGAGCCCCGGACGCTGCCCGCAAGGGCCCCGCCAACTGGCTCTATCTGCAGGACTGCGAGAACGTCTCGGTCCGGGGGAACCAGGTGCCCGGTGATCCCGAGCCGGGCCCTGCCGAGCACTGAGCCGGGAACGTGGGGGCTGGCTGCCGTCATGCCGGAGGGAAGATAGCCGCAGCACGGCGAGGCGACGCACCATGGCGATCGAACACCCGCTCGGACGACTGACCCGATATGCAACCATCCTGGGCGCCTTCGTGGGAGGCAGCATCATGAGGAGCAGGTGCGCAGACCTCGAGGCGCGGGTGCGCCCGATGGCGGCGGGACCGACGCTGCTCGTGAACGGGAAGCCGGTGACGCCGACGGTTCTGTTTGTCAACCTCCACGACGTGGCCGACCCGGTCCACACGCCGTTGCAGTTGGGCGAGGTCGCGGCCGCCGGTCGCCACGGCGTGAACCTCGTGTCCCTGACCATCGGGATGCCGTGGCCGCGCGAGGGCGAAGTGCCTGACTATGCGTCCAGCGCCGACCAGTGGGTAGAGAAGACTCTCGAGGCGAACCCGAAGGCATTGCTCATCCCCCGCATACCCACGACCTACCCGTCCGATGCCTGGTTCTCCGAGCATCCGGACGAGCGAATGCAGTATGACGACGGCTCGCGCGGGCTCCCGAGCGTGCACTCGGAGGTCTGGCGCCGCGACGCCGCTCGGCACCTTGGCGCGCTCGTCGCTCATCTGGAGGCGAAGTACGGCGACCATATCGTGGCATACCATCCCAGCGGCCAGCACACGGGCGAGTGGTTCTATGACCGTATGTGGGAGGGCCGCACCGCCAGCTTCGAGACGCCGGCGCGGACAGGTTTCACCCGCTTCCTGCAAACCAGGTACGGCACGGATGCGGCGTTGCGGCGCGCCTGGAACGACCCCACAGCTTCCCTGGCCTCCGTCGAAATGCCTACCCGCGAGCAGCGCAGCCAGGCGACGCGCGGCGTGTTCCGCGACCCGGTGGCCGAGCGCAGGGTCATCGACTTCGACGAGTTCCGCAACCTCGACATGGCGGACGCGGTCGCCCACCTGTGCCGGGCGATCCGAAGCGCCGCGCCCAGCAAGCTGACGGTGGCGTTCTACGGCTACCCGTTTGAGGTGGCCCCCGCCCCGGCGGGGATGCAGTCCAGCGGGCACCTGGCGCTGCTTCGCCTCCTGCAGTGCCCGGAGGTGGACGTGCTCTGCTCACCGGTGAGCTACTTGGACCGGGCGCCCGGTGGGGCCGGCTTCTTCATGGCCCCGGTCGACTCCGTGCATCTTCACGGCAAGCTGTGGCTGGTGGAAGACGACACGCGGACGCACCTGTCGGCGCCCGACTCCGGCTACGGCCGTGCGGGCAGCGTGCGCGAGACACGGGGCGTGTTGGCCAGAAACTTCGGGCACATCGTCACGCGCGGCACCGGCGTGTGGTGGATGGACCTGCCGGGCCAAGGGTGGTTCGCAGGGGACGATATGTGGGAGTACCTCGGCAGCCTGCAGCGCGCCTACGCCGAGGCCCTGCCTGCACAAGCTCCCTACCGTCCGGAGATCGCGGCCGTGGTCGATGAGCAGAGCCCCCTGGTTGGGGCCCCGGACGCTCGTGTGCTCATGCCCCTGCTGTACCGGTTCCGGGCGCAGTGGTACCGCATCGGCGCGCCGGCCGGCACCTACCTGCTGGACGACGTCGTGTCCGGTAAAGCGCCCCCGGCCCGATTCACCATCGTCCTGAATGCCTTCCGCCTCACGCCGACCCAGGCCCGGGCGCTGCGGAAGCTGGCAGAGCGCAAAGGGTGCGTCACGCTCTGGATGTATGCCCCAGGGCTGATCCAGGGCGACCGGCTCGACGCCGCCCACCTGAAGGACATCACGGGGATCGCGGTGCGCGAGGTCACGCCGCGCGGCGGCAGCATCACCGGTCAGGACGGCCAGCCCTTCACGCCCGCCTACGAACCCATCGCCCCGAGCTTCGCCGCGGATGACCCGGATGCGGAGACCATCGCCCGGTACGCCGGGAGCCCGGACGTTGCCGTCGCGGCGAAGCCTCTCGGTGAGGGGCTCAGCGTCTACTGCGGTGTCCTGCAGCTCCCGGCGCCCATGTTGGGCGACCTGGCCAGGCGCGCCGGCGTGCACTTGTATAGCGATCCGGGCGATGTGGTCATGGCCGGCAGCGGCTGGCTGGCACTCCACGCAACCAGCGGGGGCGCGAAAACGCTGCGGCTGCCGCACACCGGGGTCTGCCGGGACGTTGTCTCGGGCGAGGTCCACGGCCCGGCGGCGGCGGTGATGTTCGACATGCAGCCAGGCGACACGAAACTGCTGCGCGTGGAGAGTACGGCCAAGCAGTAGCCGGACCGGTTGCGCCTCCAACCACGCTCAGAACAGAGCTCCGGTTCAGAGTCTGACCACCCGCACTCCCTCGGCCTCGACATCCACGGCCAGCACCAGGTCCCTCCCCACCACCCGCGCCCTCAGTTCCCTGCCGCTCAGCAGGTCGAGGTACCGTTTCCCCGCCTTGCCCAGGCCGTATACCGTCAACTCAAACTCCGCCTCGGCGCCCGACAGATTGCTGACCACCAGGTACTGATCGCCCTTGCCATCCGTCAGCACGCGGCTCGATACCCCCGTCGGCCCGCCCGAGAGCGTCCGTGCTGCGCCGGCCAGCCCGAGCACCGCCGGCAGGACCGTCTCGCCCGAGGAGGGCAGGTCCGGACACACGAGCGCAACGCTGCCGCGCACTCCCCCCAGCAGGCAGGTGTCCTCGATCCGCACCGTGATCACGTTGTCCCCCTCCGCCCGCACCTCCGTGCTGATGTCCACCCGCCACACGGCATCCCAACTCGTGGTCTCCTGCACCAGCGTGCCGTTCACATACACCCGCGCCCGGTCGTCCAGCGTGTCACCCAGCAGCACCAGCCGCTTCCCCTGCGCCTCCGCCGGCAGCCGGAAGTGCGCCCGGTACCATCCCCAGCCGTCCACATCCGGGTGCCCGTGTTCCTCCCAGACCCCCGGCACTGGCACCTCTTCCCACGCGCGGTCATCGTACTCCGCCGCGAACCACCCTTCCGCGGTCCCGCGATCTCTGTGCCCCTGCGTGCTCGTCTGCCCCTGTCCCGGCGCCTGTGCCCACTGGTCCCCGAACGCGAACTTCCATGTCGCGGGCAACGCCACCCGCCCGCCATCGCCAGGCTGCTGACACCCCGCCATCCCCAACCAGTACACCCTCCCCTTGCCCACGGCATTGCAGGTGAGCGCCGCCTCTCCGCTGGCGTATCGGCCCACCACCTTCGCCGTCTGAGGCGCCAAGCTGAGCCATGCCGGCACGTTCGCAAACGCCAGCCGCTCCTTCCCCAGCGCGATCTGCCCGTCCGGCCCAGACACGGCCTCCCCCGCCGCCGCCCCCGTCAGCGCCTGCAAGCCACTCTCCCGCGGATGCGCGTACTCGTCCCAGCCCCCCGGGTTCCCTGTGAACAACAGCGTCCCGCCACCGGCCGCGTAGGCCCGCAACTCGGCCACCAGCGCCGCCTCCAGGTACCCCGCTGGAGGCACGACAATGTGCGACAGCGTCGGCGCCACCGCCGCAAAGTCCGACGGCGCCACGAGCCGCACCTGGTACCCCGCCTGCGCCAGGGCGGTATACATAGTGTCGTAGGCCTCCAGGACGTCCCGCCCGCCTTGCACGAAGCTCGCGCGCGGGTACAGGTAGCCGATGTCCACCCTCGGCAGCAAGCCCGTCAGCGCCGGCCGCAGGGCAGTCATCTCCTGGTTGGCTAAGGCTGCCTCCAGGCCGAAGTCGCACAGTGCACCATCCCAGTCCAAGCAGGCGTACTCCTCGGTGGCTCCCCAGGTCCAGAAGTGGGTCCCGACCAGGCCATACCCCAGCATCATCCACGGGAACGCCCGCGCCCGCCGGTCGGGGGTGTAGTGGAAGCGGAAGGCACGGCCGGCAGGAAGCGAGGAGGCCCCGGTTTCGCATGAGACCACGGGCACGCCGCCGGCCCCCCACGACAGCTCGGCGGCCCGCAGTGCCGACTGCCGGGCGTCGTCCAGGTACAGGTCGCAGAAGGCGACACCGCGCTGCGCGCCGGCGGTGAGCCAGGGGTCCACCCCGTAACCCGATCGCGCGGACCGCGGCCCAGAGCACGCCGGGACGAACTTCGACCCCGTACGCTTCACCGGGCTGTTCGCCATGGCGAGGTCCGCTTCCCAACTGAGCTCCCCGTTGAGGCACTCCGCCTTGAACGTCATCAGGTCATACCAGGCGGCCCGGTTGTCGCCCCATTCCTGCGGTGTCACGATCCCCCCAAAATCCGGGAAGTCCGTGCCCCAGTTCCGGTTGAGTTCCGCAATGCTGTGATACCGGCGCGCAATCCAGCGGTCGAACGCCTCGCGCATCAGCGCTCCGTTGACCCCGCCGCACTCGTAGTAGGCCGGCTCATTGCGCACCGACCACGCCAGGATGTTGCCTTGGGCCCCATACCTCACCGCCATCTGCCTGATGTACTCGGCGAACGCCTGCATGTGGTCAGGTACGCGCCCCAGCAGTCCCGGTGACACCAACCGTGCGTCGCCGGTCGAGCCGGCCGGGGCCCCGGCGGAATCCTTCGCCGGCGCATACTGCGCTGACCACCACCGCGGGGGGCTGAAGTTGAGCAAGGGAATGGTCGCCACACCGGCGGCAGCGGCCTCGCCGAAAAGCTTGTCGGTCTCGGCGAAGCTCCACACGCCCTGCTTGGGCTCGACCTCGAACTCCGGGAAGCCGTGCCCCCAAGGCGCCCAGAAATGCCCTACGTCGAACCCCACGGCGGCCTGGTCGCGGGTGGCCCCCTCCGAGAACGTCACGTACGGGTACAACCCCTCGTGCGGCGTTGTGGGCGTGGTCCGCAGCGGCGCGTGCGCAGCATACTGGCGGGCCTGCTCCCGCAACTGCGCGCCGCGGGCCAGGCGCTGGGCGCCCCGCGCCCCGTGGTCACCAGCCAGGTCCCAGGCCGCCGCGACCGCACAGACCCGCGCCTGCCCCAGCAGACAGCGCCACGGCGCCGTCTCCCGGCCCGGTCCTGGGCCTGACGC
>Ga0172375_10003169_pt1 | contig 25173 bp, 15 predicted proteins | sample LakKiv1m_FD_114537 | JGI IMG/M metagenome (GOLD analysis project Ga0172375, IMG submission 114537) | Freshwater microbial communities from Kabuno Bay, South-Kivu, Congo - kab_092012_11.1m | ecosystem: Environmental > Aquatic > Freshwater > Lake | place: Democratic Republic of the Congo...
CCTTTGCATCCTTTTCGTCCTACTGCCGCCGCTGTCGGTTATGGCACAGCCGGAGATCGTTCCAGCGCAGCTTACGCAAAATGATGTGCCCCGCCTGCTGCGGCAACTGCGCGCGGTGGAGGCGGTGGAACGGCTGGAAGGGGCGCGCGGATTACTGCAGCTTCAGCGGCAAAATCAGTTCCCCGCGGAGCTACGGCAGGATGCCGGCCCGCTCATCGCGGCGCTGGGAGACGAGGTGGCCGAGGTAAGGCTGGGGGCGGTGAAGCTGCTGGGCGGGTCACGGGACGATCGCGCGCTCGAACCGCTGCTGAATATGCTGGCAGTCGAGGACGCGGAGATGCGGAGAGAGACGCTGGCGGCGCTTATCAGCATACTGAAAAATCGTGAGGAAAAGCCGCCGGCAAAGTCGATAGCAGCGCTGTGCGCCTTGCTGCGGGATGCCGATCCGCAATTGCGCTCGGGGGCGGCCAATGTGCTGGGATTGCTCGGCGATAAGCGGGCGATCGAGCCGCTGCTGGCGTGCCTGGACGATAAGGATATCCGGGTATGCGGCGCGGCGGCGCTGGCGCTGGGCAAGTTACACGCCGGGGAGGCGCTGGAGAGGATCATCGCACTGTTACACGATCCCGAGTGGCTGGCGCGCAATATGGCGGTGACGGCGCTGCGCGAGCTGGCCGATCCGCGCTCGGAGGAGGCACTGATCGCGGCGCTCGAGGATGAGAACGAGATGGTGGCGTCCAACGCGGCGGTGACGCTGGGGAAGTTCGGCGACAAGCGCGTTATCGAGATGCTGATTGCCATAGTTAACAACAGAAAGGGATTCAGGCGATATGGGGCCGTGCAGGCGCTGGGCGAGATAAACGATCCGCGGGCCGTCGAGCCGCTCATCGGCGCGCTGGAGGTGGATGAATTCTTCATTCGGGAAAACGCCGCCAGGGCGCTCGGAAACCTGCGGGACCCGCGGGCGGCGCTACCGCTATTGCGGATGATGGGCAAGCTGGACGACGCCAACGAGGACGAGCAGCAAGTCATCTTTGGCGCGATGACGGCGCTACGGCAGATCGGCAAGGCGGCCCACGAAGCGATCATCACCGCGCTGGGGCAGAAAGACGACCCCGCGCTCAGGCTGGGGGCGGCACGGGCGGCGCAGCAATGCCCGGATACGCGCCAGACGCCCGCGCTGATAGAGCTGCTGGAGAGCACGGACCCCCGCTGTCGCGATGCGGTTGCGCGAGCGCTGGCGAGGCGGGACTGGGATGCCGCGGATGCGGTAGGCCCGCTGCTGGAGAACATCGACGAGCCTCTGCTGCTTTCCTGGTTCAACACGCAGTGGTGGTTGTCGGACCCGGAAGCCGTGCCCGCCTTGCTCGAACGGCTGGACGATCCCGATCCGAAAATGCGTTATACCGCGGCGGAGGCGCTGGGCAATTCGGGAGATGAGCGGGCGATCGACGCGCTGCTGGCCATGATGGATGACCCAAGCGAGGAAGTGGTGCAGCGCGCGATGTTCGCGCTGGCCGGATGCTGGGGATGCCGGCGGATCGAGCCGATCCTGGAAAAATACAGGACCGGCCCCGAACCCTGGCGGGTTTATCTCGGGATGATTTGCGGCGCCATGCGAGATGCCCGCGCGGTGGAGCCGATCGCCACGCTGTTGCAAAACGATCCGCAACCCATGGCGCGCCAGACCGCCGTAATGGCCCTCGATCTTATCGGAGACGCGCGCGGCATTCCGGCGCTGGCAGCGGCTTTAGATGATGCAGACCGCACGCTAAGCTTGCTCGCCGCCTACTCCCTGCTGCACCTGGGCGATGACCGGGGAATGGAGGACATCCTCGCCGCGCTGCGGGAGGGGGAGCGGCCCGCGCGGATGGCCGTGCTGGAATACCTGCTGCCCCCAGAGATGGTGAGGGTGAGCTGGGGAGCAACGATGCAGCCGCGAACCGGCATGCAAGAACTCGATCCGCGGCTGGTGGAAGCTTTGCTCGCGCTATTAAAAGACAACGATCCGGGCAATGTCCGGGATGCGGCGAAGGTGCTGGGGAAGCTGCGCGAGCCGCGGGCGGTGGAGCCGCTCATCGCCTGCTTGCAGGCGGAGCGGAACAGGGATATCCATGCCGAAGTAGCGGAGGCGCTGGCCGATATCGGCGGGCCGCGGGCGGTGGAGGCACTGTTGCCGCTACTCGGCTCCGTCCAGCTTCGCGAACATGCGGTAAGGCTGCTGCAGACCGCCGAAGACCCGCGGGCGATTGCGCCGCTGGTCGCGCTGCTGGCCGAGAAGGCGCCGCTCCCACCGCACGAGAACGAGCGGCTGCCGTTGCTGAAGGTGCAGGCGGCGCGAGCGCTGGCGGCGCAGGGGGACGCGCGGGGCGTCGAGTATCTGCTGGCGGCGCTGCGGGATCGTGAGCGCAAGGCAGGCTACATGTCGCTGGTGGCGCTGACCGATTGTGAAGACGCGCGGGTAACGCCCGCCGCGCTGGAGAAGGTGGAGGATGCCGATCCGGTCGCCCGGCTGCTGGCGGCGCGCATCCTGCTGCACCGGCAGAACGAGCGCGCGGTGCCCCTGCTGCTTGCCGGACTGGCGGCGACCGGTGGAGACAGCGAGCGCGGGCTGGCGGCGCTCATCCTGGCGGAAGGAAAGCTATCGGTAGAGGAGATGCCGGCGCTGGCGGAAACCGTCGATCCTCTGCTGGCGATGACCGCCGCGCAGAGCAACCGGCTGCGCTTCCCCGCCATCGTCGCGCTGGGCGTTATCGGCGACAGGCGCGCCGTCGAGCCGCTGCTGGCCGGACTGCCGCGGGATATCCCGCTCATGCAAGAATGCGCGATCAGATCTCTGGCAGCGCTCGATGACCGCCGCATTGTTCCACAATTGATCGAGCTGCTGGAAACACAACCGGCCAACCGCCCGCGCGTTGCCGCCGCCCGCGCGCTGGTAAATCTAACCGGTCAGGATTTTGGCGATAATATGGGAAAATGGCGGGAGTGGTGGGAAGAGCAGCCGAAATGAAGCTGCCGGAGTGCTTGCATGATTGATCGCGCGATTATATATCGCGCGGATTGGCAATCCGCGCTCCGGCGATGAAGTGGAAGGAGTCTTGTGATGAGGACATCGATCTATCTGACATGGCTATTCATCGTGCTGCTGCTGCCCCTGGCGGCGATAGGGCAGCCGGAGGTGGTGGCTGGAGATAATGAGTTGACACGGCTGGGGATGCAATTGAGAGATCCCGATCCGGCCGTGCGATTGCAGGCCATCGAGACGCTGGGCGAGAATCATGACTCGCGTGCGGCGGGGTGGCTGGTGACGGCGCTGCGGGATACCGAGGCGCAGGTGCGCGCGGCGGCGGCAAGGGGATTGTCGAACAGGCAGCACCTGCCGGCGACGCCGGAGCTGCTGCCGCTGCTGGATGATCCCGACGAGACCGTGCGCGCGCCGGCGGCGCAGGCGCTGGGGGCGCATCGCAACTGGGAGGCCGTCGAGCCGCTGCTGAAAGCATTGACGGACCCGGCGCCGGCGGTTCGCGTCGGAGCGGTGACGGGGTTGAGCCGCATACACGCGGCCTGGACGCTGGACGGCATGTTCGCAGCGCTGGCCGACCCCGACCCCAAAGTCCGCGGCGCGGCCGCCCGCGCGTTAAGCGATCTCAGCCAGCCGCAGAACTGGTATACGGCGGTCGATACACAGCTGTTTACTTACAACAGCGACAATGCGAAGGAATTGCAGACCCGCGTCAAGGACAATCTGCAGGCATTGCTGAAGGACGAGAACGCGGATGTGCGGGCCAATACGGCTATCGCGCTTGCCAAGTTTCCCAATGCTCCCCTGACACCCGAACTGCTGGAGGCGGTGAAGAATCCCGACCCAGCCATCCGCCGGGACGCGCTGCAGATGATCGGGCAGGATCAAGCGAGTGACCCGCGCTGTATCGATCTTTGCCTGACCGTCCTCAAAGATGAGCGAGACGCGGAGGTACGAGAAGCCTTGCTCTGGAGATTAGGCCTGTCGCAAGACCGGCGCGCGGTGGAGCCTGTATTGGCGGCGCTGGCGGATGCGGAGCCTAAGGTACAGGCGCGGGCGATCTGGGCGCTGGGGTGGATCGGCGATCCGAAGGCCGCGGAGGCGGTGCTGCCGTTTCTGCGGGACGATGATAAGCAGGTGCGCGCGGAGGCGGCGCTGGCGGCAGGCAAACTGGGTGACCCCCGGGCGGTGGAGCCGCTGTTACTCGGCCTGCGCGATGATTTTGAGCTGGTGCGACAATACGCGGTGTCATCGCTGGGGAGCCTGCGCGACCGGCGAGCAACGCAGCCCATCATCGAGCTGCTGCCAGACGCGCAGGGGGAAATGCTGCGGAGCTGCATCATGGCGCTGGGCAGCATCGGCGATCCGGCGGCTATCGAGCCGCTGCTGGCCATAGGGGATCAGGCCCCGGAGATCAGGCGGAGGCTCCTCGACTCGCTGTCCCGTTTCAGCGATCCGCGCACCGTTCCGCCGCTGATCGCCGCCATACAGGACCCGGACGCGAGCGTCCGGCAAACGGCTGCCGCTTGCCTGGGTCGCCTGGTGTCCGTTTGTACGGAAGAGCAGATGCGGCTGTTATTGGGCGCCGAGGATGCCGGTGTTCGCCGCGCGGTGCTCGCCGGTATGTCTCGCGCGGATAATGCTGTGCGCTTTATCGAGCTGATAATTGCCGCCTTGCGCGACGTCGATGCCGATGTGCGTCAGGCCGCTATCGATTGTTTGCGCCGAACCCCGGATAAAAAAGCCGCCGTGTCGCTTCTCGCGCTGGTGAAAGACGATCCGCAGGCGAAGATACGAGCGGCCGCTGCCGAGGTTTTATTACAGATCGAGCGGAACAATACCGAGCTGCTGTTGACGCTGATAAATCATCGCGACGAGGCGGTAAGAAAGATCGGCATCATCCATGCCGGCAATCACACCGATCCACGCGTGACGCAGGCGCTCCTGACGGCGGTGAAGGATGCGAACTCCGAACTGAGGGCCGCTGCCGCGGGGAACCTGGGAAATCGACCAGGAACGCAAGTATTCGATGCCTTACTGACGGCGATGAAGGACCCCGACCCGACGGTGCGAACCCAGGCAATCGGATCGTTGTCAAGGAATCAGGACAATCGCGTGATTGCCCCGCTACTGGCGGCGATGAAGGACCTTGATGAATGGGCGCGCGCCGGGGCAATCCGCGCGCTGGCGTGGTGCCGCCAGCCGGAAGTCACCGAAGCCATGGCGCAGGCGCTGGGGGATGAAAACGCGGTGGTGGTTCGCGCGGCGGCGACAGTGCTGGGTGAGCGGGCGGAACCCCGCGCGGTGGAGATCCTGCTGGCCATGCTGCAGGAGCCGGATCGCGATACAAGCAGGAATGCCGCCAACGCCCTACGTTATTATCGGGACCCGCAAATTACCGGGTTGCTGGTAGACCGGTTGAAGGCCGAAGTAGTCGCCGACGATCTCGAATTATTATCGACCATAACCCGGCGCGGGCTTGCCGGATTGATCATGCAGTTGGGATCGATATCACTGCCCGGTAATATCGCCGCGATGCTGCAGAGCAGCGGAGCGCCGGCATTGGCAGAGCTGGAAGGGATGCTGCGAGATGAACAGCCGGTAACGCGCGCCGCGGCCGCCGCGGTGATGATGCAGATACGCGATGCCCGCTGCATTCCGGCGCTGACCGGCGCCCTCGCGGATGACAGCCCGCGGGTGCGCCGGGCGGCATTGCGCGGCTTGCGCGTGCTGGCGGACATCCGCCAGATGCCGCATATCACCCCGCTGCTGCGAGACCCGGATACTACGGTGCGCGCGGAGGCCATCCTGGCGCTGGGCGAGCTGCAGGATACGCGCGCGCTGGACCTGCTGCTGCCGCTGTTGTTGGACCCCGATGCGGACATCCGCTTCGTGACGGCATATGCGCTGGGCAGGATCGGCGACGCCGGCGCCGTGCCGGCGCTGCCGACGGCGCTCGCCAAGGAGCCGGATGCCGGCGTGCGGCGACAGATAATCGACACGCTGGGGCTGATCGGCGATCCGCGCGCCGGCGATGCCCTGCTGGCTTGCCTGCGAGATGACGATCGGCAGGTGGCGGCAACCGCCGCCACGGCACTGGGACTATTGCAGGACCGCCGGGCCGTCGAACCGCTGATTGCGCCGGCACGGCAACCGGTGAATCCGCCGGCAAATCGGGCCGGTTATCAACCGTTCCGCCTGGACGGCAGCATCCGCGCGCTCGGTCTGGAGACCGGTAGCTCGAGCAATAGTGCCAATGCCATACAGATGCAGCAGGCTGTAACCATGCGCAGCTATTATGATCCCTTACAACTGCAGGCCATAACCGCGCTGGGCATGATCGGTGACGCGCGGGCGATCGAGCCATTGTCGATGCTGATGAAGGAGCGGGATACGGTCATTTCCATTATGGCCGGCCGGGCGCTTGCGCAGATCAATGATCGAAAAGCCACCGAGTTACTTCTCGGTTTTCTAACCGAGAAAGAAGCGACTTATCGAAATAATATCATTACCGGCCTGGGAATAACGCGCCCGGAGCCCGAGGTTATCGGTATCTTCCTGGCCGCGCTGCGGGACGGCGATGCGAAACGGCGGGGGTTGGCGGTGCAATTTTTCGTCGCGCTGGCAGCCTCGCAAGCGATCGGCTGGGATAAGATTCCCCAGATCAAGCCGGGGTATCGGGAACCGCGCGCCGTCGAGCCGTTGATCGCCTTACTGCAAGATGATGACGCACAAATCCGCGCGGGAGCCGCGCGGGTGCTTAGCTGCCTGGAAGCACCTGTCACATTGCAGATGATCACCCCATTGTTGTCCACCGCGGATGCGTCCGCTTGCATAGATGCCATAACAGCGTTGAGCAGGAACGGCGATCAGGCGGTGGCGGATTTGTTGTCGCTGCTGAAGCATGAACGGAGCGATGTGCGCTATGCCGCGCTTTATGTGATCGGATATTACCGGGTTACCGGAGCCGCCGATGCGCTGGCGGCGTTGTTAAACGATCCGGATGCCGGCATGCGCTGGCGCGCGGCGGAGGCGCTTGGCTTGATCGGCGACCCGCGGGTGGCGGATGCCTTGCTCGCCCTGCGGGACGATCCGCAGGTTCCCGACGCGGATAGCAATCGAAACGTGCCGGGTAGGATTATCAATGCATTGAAGCGGTTAGACGATCCGCGAGTAACCGATGTGCTGCTGGCGGAATTCGCGAAAACGGAGGGCGGCGGCATGCAGGGCGGTTATGGCCTGCTGTTATATTCAACTGATGCTCGGGCGGCGGATATAGTCGCAAACGGCTTGAACGCGGGCGATGATCCGGCCTGCCACCTGGCGCTCGATAGTCTTTACGGTTACATGGTATCGTCCCTGTCGCAACACGAGCCGGCGCCGTCGGTGTTGGCCGACCGGCGGATCGTCGCCGCGCTGATCGCGCTGCTGCGTGACCCCCGTCCCAATACGCCGCAAGTTCCCATGACGTACCGCCCGAGCTACGATCAACCCCTGGCGCGTAAAGCCGCCTTCATCCTGGGCGAGCTGGGCGACCCGCAAGCCGTAGAGCCGCTGATCGAAGCGCTGGAATACGGCGACCCCATCTTCCGCATGACCGCCGCCGATGCGCTGGGGAAGCTGAAGGACCGGCGGGCGGTGGAGCCATTGATCGGCGCGCTGGAGCACTTCGGGAAAGAGGGCCGTACCTACGCGGCCCGCGCGCTGGCAAGCATCACCAGCGAGGACTTCGGTGAAGACGCGGGCAAGTGGCGGGCGTGGTGGGTGGAATGGGAATAATTGGATGAATCAGAGTGAAAGGAGGGCGTGCTCTAGCAAACCCTCCTCCAATTGTTGCCCAATCAGGCGGTAACCTCGATATCGATTCCGGCGCGCAAGGCGGCGGTATCGAAGGCGCCAAGGTTTTTGCCGTTGACTGCCAGTGTGTAGATGTCGTCGGAGCCGTCTAGCACCAGGCGAAAGCGGGGGAGATCGGGAGTGACGGTCAACTCCAGGCCGGCGGGAGTGAAGAAGGCGCCGGTTACTTCGGGGCCGGAGAGCGATACCACCTCCTCGAAGTCCGCCTGCGCGTAGACATCGCCGAAGATGGGGCGGAGGTGACCCAGCACGACCGGCTGCTGCGCGGGGGGCAAAGCGTTGAGGGCGGCGAGGGCGCGGGCGGCGTATTCCGAGATACCGGTGAGCGCAAAGGCGCGCATGAGCAGGAGCGGCATCCACGAGGCAGCGGCGTGCCAGTCATCCGGCGGGCCGAATGAGCCAAGGTGGGAGGCGCCGGGCGCGCCACTGGCGCATTGCTGCAGGCATAACCGGTCGAGCCAGCACAGACCGTCTTCCAATGCCTGCCAATCGCCAGCCGCCGCTTCGGCGAGTTTACGCCGAACGGTCGCCGCCACCGCCTCCGGCGTGCCTTCCCAGCGGAAAGGATGCCAGTCATCCGCGCCGTCCGGGGAGGCGAGCTCAGGCAGCATGCCCGCTGCCGGCCGCGCCAGGCAGCGATCCGGCAAAAGCAGCTCATCGCGGCTGCCGAGCAGGCGCACGACTTGCTGAAAGCCGCGTTCCGGCAGGGCGCGAGCGTCGAGCCCGATACTATACATAAGCTGAATGGGGGCATCAGGCAGGCCGCGATGCTCGCCATCCCACAGGCCATACTCGAAACAGACCGGATCGGAGGCGGAGACTTCCAGGCCGTAAATGGCGGGATCGTCCTCCGCCGGCTCGGCGACGAAGGCGGCGAAAATCGGTCCATCCTGCACGAAGGCGACGGGTGAAAAGGCGAGCGCCTCGCCGCGAGTTACCGTGGCGGGCCAGCAGAGCTCCGGCTGCATATCGTCGGGCAGCAGACGCCACTGCTGGGTGAGGCGGCGGCAGGCAGCCGATGCTCCGCTTACCGTCAGGCTCATATTGCACCAGGTGCCGATTTCATCCAGCGTGACGACGAAGGACAGCGCCGCTTCGCCGAGCTTGCCGTGCAGCGTGACGCCGCGGGTGACGCCATCGATTTCGAGCGGATCGAAGGTGAAGAAGAAACCGGCCTGGTCATCGCCGTCCGCGGCGGTGGCGTGAATATCCTCGCCGCTCGACGTGAAGGCCAGCGAACCCCAGCGCATATCGAGACCGCGCGTCTGGACCGCTACCCCGAGGGAGCGGCCATCGCGCACCACCAGCACGCGCAGATGACCGTTATCACAAATAAGACTACCGTCTTCCGAACGACGGCGTTCATGCCTCGCTATCGTCATAGTTACCTCTGTTCAGCTCCGGGTTCAGAGTACCGAACTCCAGGTTCCAAGTTCCAGGTTCGAAGTTCCGGGTTTGCAGTTCGGAGTTCGAAGTATGGAGTTGGACGCCTTTATTTTACTATATCGCTGTGTTTATTCCATACTCCATAATATTCTTTATTTCCTGCCGGAAACTTCTTGGGCGAGATACTTTCTAATCCGATAGCGGCAAAACAGCGGAATATCGGGTATAATACATCGAATTACTGTATGCTGCCGCCTCGACGCTGGAGGTTCGGAATGAGTTATCGTCTTTTATCGCTGCTGATCATCTCTGTGCTGCTGGCCGGCGCCGCGTTGGCAAAGCCGCGCGTTGACCCGCAAACATTCATCGATCGCTCGGATAAAATGTATTATTACCCGCAAGCGGCAGGCGTAACCGATCTCGCGGTGGATATCAATATTCCGCAGCTCGTCAACGATCAGGCGGCGGGTAAAGCGCTCATTACCTTTTGTTATCTGGAGGGCCGGCACGAGTTCGTCATCGGCAACCTGAACGAGCGGCAGGAAAACATACGTCTTGCGCTGCTCTCCCTGGTAGGACCGCTGGGCGAATACGTGGCGCCGCGCACCTCGGCGGAAACCTTTACCGGAATGAAGATCGGCGCCGTGAAGGTGCTGCGCCAGCTTTCCGGCCTGCCGGGAATGACTTATTATCAGCTCACCGGCACGCCGGAGGACGAGAAATCCCCACTGAAAGAATACCGCGTGCTGATCGATGAGCATGGGCTGGCCCACCAGGTAGAGACCGAGGGACGGGACGGCGGGGTCATGACCGCCCGCATCGTGAACACGCAGATCGGCGAGCATTGGTTCATCACGAAGATCAGCACCCGCATGATGAACAAGGACAGCGCGCAGTGGGAAATCGCGTCCATCAAATATCATGAAATAGAGGGCATCACTTTACCGGAAGAGATAGTAGTGCAGCACCGGAACGCCTTCGATCAGCCCATCAAGGAAATACCGGACTTCACCTTCACCTTCATGAATTACCGCATCAACACCGGCGATGCGGCCCGCCTGCTACCCGCTCCGGCGCCGGAACCGGCCGCGAAGCCGGAACCCGACTCGGCGCCGGAACCGGCCGTGGATCAAGCGCCGGCGGGAAATGCGGAAGCAAAGTAAATCACAAATCCCATAGCCATCGCCCCTGGGCCCGGCGCCGATAAATAACCATGCGTTCTGTAAGAGCATAATTCCTCATGTGATGAAACATGACGAGCGAACCTATTAGGTTTGAATCGACGAGGAATTATGCGCTTACAGGGCGCATGTTTTTTTAGCGATACCGGCTCCAGGGGCGATGCCCCTAGCTATGGTATCAGGGATTACACACAACCTGTAAAGCCTCCTCGAAAGCTCGATATCACCGCTGAAAAAGACGGATCCATTACGGCGAATACAACCTGCCGTAAATATGAAAAGTCTTTCATATTAACGCAACTTCTCCATACAGAAGGTGTCAATGAAAGTGAAAGAATACTGCAAAGGGCAGGTGAACGATATGCAGTGCTCAGACAAGAAAATCTGGTTGAGTGACGTACCCGACGCCGATCCCCGGTGGGCTGACCACCTGGTATCATGCGTATCATGCCGGACGGAAGCGAGAGTGGCCGGGCGCCTGCGGCAGGCAATGCAGGCGCTGCCCATGCAGGACGCGCCCGCGAAGGTCGGTGTTCGGTTGCAAGAGCGCCTTGCCGCGACTGGAGACCGGCGTCTGGGGTGCGACGAAACGCTGGAGCTGCTCGAGCCGTACCGCGAAGGTCTGCTCGCCGCCGCGGAGACCTTCCTGGTGGAAGATCATCTGCTCTGGTGCGCGTCCTGCGCCGAGGAGCTGGAGACGGCGGACATGCTGGCGGGCGCCATGCGCGCGCTGCCGCAGCTTGCGCCGCCGGAGAGCATCGCCCAGCGCATCGCTCTGGCAAGGGTACCCTGGTGGCAGCGGCTGTGGACGACGCCCGCGCCGTCGTGGAGTTTCGGCCGCCTGCTGCGGGCGGGAGGCGCGATGGCGGCGGCGGCGCTGCTGTTCGCGGTGATGATCAACTTCACCGGGAAGGACAGGCATCGCACTGCCGCTGATTACCGTAACCCTGAGAAACACACGACCCTGCCCCCTTTGCCGGATGATGAAGTCAAACCGAAGGAAGACGCGGCTGCGCCGGGCACGGATGTCGATATTGCGATTGTGGGACCGCGGCTTGCTAATGCTATGGTAACCCAGCCGGTCATAGCGGTGGCAACAGTTAATCAGGTTGACGCAGCGGTGGTAGATCGCGAGATCGACCGGACCCCGACTCCGATGTCGAAGGCGTTGCCGATACTGGCGGAATTCCGGCCCGAGACGGCGATTCAACCGCGGGGCGGCTCGCCGAGCGAAATCGAGGCGGCCAACAGCAGGCCATCAGATGATTGGAAATGGATTCCGAATACAGAGCCGCCTAAAGTGGTTGCGAGCGCGCGCGATGCATTGTTGAAGCTCAACCGTGAGGCGAAGCTGGCTGACATCGACGAGCAGCTATCCTCGCTTGATTCATATGAAAAAATCGCCGCCGCGCGGCCCGAGCCATCCCGTACTGCCGGTCCGGCTCCGCTGCCGGTAGCCTCGACCGACGTAATAAGCGGAATACTCTCGGATGAATTGAAACGGAACGCGCAGCCGATGAAAACGGCGCCGATTACCGCGGTAAGCACCCATTCTGCGGAACGCAGCAACGAGGCGCTCTGGATCTATAAATAAGAAGTGGAAATGGTTCCGCAATATGATAACGGAACCATCGATTTGCCATGTGTGCCGGTGACTAAGCATTTCGAAGTTACCAGCGAGGAGATGGCGGGTAAAAGGCGAGAGCCATGATGCCATTATGCAAGAAAATACAGCATAACCCGCGTAATGCACCCGGTGCATTGCGTTTATGCTGTTATATAGTACTGTTAGCCATCGCGGCGAACGGCTGGGCGTTGGAGGGCGAGGTTAAATCCGAGGCTTCGCTGCTGACGCCGCTGGTCCCATCGATCACCCCGATGTACCTGGAAAAGACAGCCAATCCGATGGAATTCAACCAGGGCAATGGTTGGCAGGCCGGCGGCATTGGCTCGCAATACGACACCAGCATCGACAACGGCACGCTTAGTTTTCGCGGCGGCATGTTTTTCAGCCGGCGGACGGGTCCGAGCCAGGTGCTCGATCCCACCATGCCCCTGCCGGACAACCGGTTCGGCCAGCAGTGGAGCGGCGCGGATACCCGCGCCATCGGTGTACCGGGCGGCATGCTGTTCGGCGGCATGGGCGGCAACGCGCTGGATCAGGTGACCTTCCAGCGGATGAGTTACCAGGGACACGGCCTGTCGTTGAGCGGCAGTTATTCCCAGGTGGACAATAATTTCCAGGGGATGGACGATCTGGTGCAGCAGTTGGCATCCAGCGATCCGCAGAGCGCCGGATTGCTGGCTCGCGGCATGACGAGAACTAACATCAACGCCAGCTATACCGGCATAGACGGCGTGGAGCTGACCCACACCACCAATGCGCTGGTGAACGAGCAGTCGGGGCACAAGGAATACGGGCTGTCGCGGTCGGAGCAGGAAGACCGCCTGGTATATAACTTCGGGGACCGGCGAAGCTTTACCTATCGGCTTTACAGCAAAGACGAAGAGTGGGATCCGGCGATCGCGAAGAAGGACGGCAATGAACTCCGGCAGGAACAGTTCAGCCTGCGTTATGGATTGGCGCCGAAGTCGGAATTCTCGCTTAATCAGACGACGACCAGCACGACTGCCGGCGCCAACCAGACGGACGTCCGGAACGACAGCCTGGCGTTGAGCTGGAACGAGTGGAATAACTTCTCGTTCTCCGGCAACTACGGCAAAACCGTCACCGAGCAGACTGATATGGTGAATCAGGTGTTGAACCTGGCGATGTCCACCTCGGTGCTGCGCAACGTGCAGATCAGCGGGAACCTGGCGCAAAACGAGACTACACAGCCGAACGCCAACAAGGTGAAGAACAATCAGGCGAACCTGAACGTTGTCGCGCAGCTTACCCCGACGCTGCAGATTCGCAGCCTGTACAACGACATAGATGCGCCGGACAAAGGCAAGGTTACCACGCGCGACCAGCAGTTGATATGGTCCATATTGCCGCGCTGGACGCTCTCGACTCACCTGCTGAATATCGACAATTCCAAAGTCGGCGACTCCGATCGGCTGGAATACAGCCTGACCGGCGAGATCGGCACTGAAGCGCGGTCCCAGCAGGTGCGCCTGTCCTCGCGCACGGATTCGCTGCCCAACGACACGCAGCAGAACCGTTACGAAGTGAGCTACCAGCGCGACCTCGGATCGAAGGAGATGCCGGTAGCGCTGCGGGTACAGGTCGGCCAGTATAATCTCAACCAGCCGGACACGCGCAAAGATGGTAATCTGCTGACGGTGCAGCTTCTCACCCTGCGCCCGCTGCCGCGCGCCACCATGTCGCTCGGTTATTATAATGGGCCGACGCTGGGGGCCAATTACCTCGCCTACCGTGGGTGGGGGCAGAAGCCGTCCGGCAATATGGAAGTCTGGAACCCGACGAACTTCGTGCAATACAGCGAGACGGGCAGCGAGCTGACTTACGCGCTGACCGGATCGACGAAGCTGGTGCTCAAGCAGCTTTTCGGCGAGCGCGAGGATATTGGCCGGATCGATACCACGGAATATGGCGTAGAGCAGCAGATCGGGCCGGTGAAACTGCTGATCGGCCAGCGCAATACCGAACAGCCGGGTGACGCGCCGGACCTGCAGGAGGACTGGTGGCAGGCGAACTGGGCGCTGGCGAAGCCACTGCCGGAGTGGGCGGTCAACTCTACCCGGCAGTTGGCGTTCACCGACGCCGCCTCCTGGGGGCTGGCGCAGACGCCCGGCTGGGTGACGGCGCCGGCCGCGGGTTTGACGCTGGAGCGCCGTAGTGAAAAGGCGATTGGCAACAGCGCGGATGTATATTCTGCCCGCTTCGCGCGGATGTTCGGTTCCCGTCTTTTCCTGCAGTCCAGTTACGAGCGCAACCCGCGCAAGCCGGACAAGCCGAACGAGATCGATCTCGTCGAGCGCGAGTTGGTGCACCTGGGCTTTGCCGCGCGACCCAATCTGCTGGCCTATGTCCGCTACCTGCGGGAAAACCGGCTGGACGCGCAGTCAGATCTGCTCACCCGTTCGATCGGCATCGTCGGCACGCTCTCGAAGTATGAGAAGTTGCACCTGCAGGTGGACCTGCTGTCGCGCAATTCCGGCGGCAAGGAACAGTCGGGCACGGGTTACATGGCCGGCTACGAGCGGAGGATGAGCGACGAAGATACCTTCTCGCTGAAATATCGTTATCTTCTCGAAGCCTTCAGCGCGCCGGAGAATCGCGTTCGCCTGGAAGCGAGCTTGCAGCACGCGTTCTGATAATTCTCTCCCCCCTGCCTCATCTCCAGATTTTGGTAGATAGGGTTTTCTCTTCACCGGCGGTCCCTGTATAATATAGATTGCATCCGGCGAGATATCAGTGCATGCAGAGGGTCCGCATGATCTCCATTATCGTGCTCAACTGGAATAAGGTGGATTATTCACGCCGCTGCCTGGAGAGCCTGTTTTTCACCAAGGGGGTCGATTTCGAGATCGTCGCGGTTGATAACGGCTCGACGGATGGAACAGCGGAGTATCTGCGAGCGTTCAGCCGGCAAGCCGCCGAACGCGGGACGCCGATAACGGTGCTGTTGAACACCCACAATGCAGGCGCAGCGGGGGCGCGCAACCAGGCGCTGGAATCGTGCAACGGGTCGGAAATCGCCTTCATCGACAACGATATCATATTGCGCGACCGGGGCTGGCTCGTCCGATTGAGCCGCGCATTATACGCCGACGCGCGGACGGCGCTGGTCACCCCCAAGCTGCTTTTTCCCTTTCCGCCATGCGACATCGAGCACATCGGCGTCGCCATCTCGCCCAACGGGCGGGTCGGTTACCTGGGGCGAGGCGCCGCGCGGACAGATCCACAGTTCAATATTGCCCGCGAGCTGCAGAACACCACCAGCGCCTGCGTGCTGGTGAAGCGCGCGGTGCTCGACGAGGTGGGCGTCTTCGACGAAACCTTCGACCCTGCGCAATTCGAGGATCTCGATCTGTTTTATCGCATGAGGGCTAACGGCTATCGCCTGCTTTACGAGCCGTCGGTGGAGATGTACCACTTCGAGAATGTCACTACCGACGGCTCCACGCAGCTCAAGTTCAAGTACCTGACCATCAAGCACGGGATGGAATTCAAGCGGCGCTGGCAGTACCTGTTCGCCGCGGAGGATGGTCCGGACGACGAAGCATTACGCTGGGCCGCGCTTCCGCGCTTGCGCATCGACGAACTCGGGGAATTGGAGATAAGGCCGTAACCGGATCTTCCGGGGGCGCCTCACCTCATCCCCCTTCCTTGCGAAGGAAGCCGGTTCCCCAGGATGTTGTCCTGGACTGGTGAATAGCAGCCTTTCAGGCAGCAGGGGTTTTCCAGAGCCGATTCCCAAAGTCGTTGCCTTGGGCTGGCTAATTCGAGCCTTTCAAACTCTATCTCATCCATACCGCCCAACCACCCAACCAATCATCCAATCTTCCATTCTTCCCGTCCCTTTGCTACAATGCGATATCCCGCCTTATAAAGGTTACTGACCATGAAGAAAGTGCCTATCCTCTCACCCGCGGAAGCCGTGGCCTTAATTCCTGATGGTTCGACGATGGCGGTCGCCGGCTTCGTTGGGTGCGACCATCCGGAGGAGCTGACCTTCGCGCTGGAGGAGCGGTTCGCCCGCGAGGGGAAGCCGCGGGGGCTGACGCTAGTCTACGCCGCCGGGCAAGGCGACGGCAAGACGCGCGGCATGAACCACCTGGCTGGGGAGGGGATGCTCAAGCGCGTGGTCGGCGGGCACTGGAACCTGGCGCCGGGCATGGGCAAGCTCGCGCTGGAGAACAAAATCGAGGCCTACAACTTCCCGCAAGGCGTGATCAGCCACCTTTACCGTGACATCGCCGCCGGCAACCCGGGCACGCTGACGCACATCGGGTTGGGCACCTTCGTGGACCCGCGCCATGGCGGCGGCAAGCTGAACAGCTGCACGACAGAGAACCTGGTGGAGTTGGTTGAGCTGGGTGGGCGCGAGTGGCTGCTCTACAAGGCCTTTCCCATCGACGTTGCACTGCTGCGCGGCACCACCTGCGACTCCTTCGGCAACATCGCGCTCGATGACGAGGTGACCACCTGCGAGGTGCTCTCCATCGCGCAGGCGGCGCGCAACTGCGGCGGCAAGGTGATCGTGCAAGTCGATCACTTTGTAGAGGATTTCTCGCGCAACCCCAAGGCCATCGACATCCCAGGCATCTTCGTGGATGCGGTGGTGCAGGGCAGTAAAGAGCGGCACATGCAGACCTTTGCCGAGCAGTTTAATCCCACCTACATCACCCAGGGCGATGCGAGCAAAATCGAGTTGCCGCACCTGGAGGACGGCCCGCGCCGCTGCATCTGCGCGCGCGCCTTCCGGGAGTGCCGCACAGGGATGATCGTCAACCTGGGCATCGGCATGCCGGAAGGTGTGGCGATGATCGCGAAGGAGCAGGGGAAGCTGGAAACGCTGGTTTTCACCGTGGAAGCGGGCGCTATCGGCGGGGTGCCGGCCTCCGGCTTGAGCTTCGGCGCCAGCGTCTACCCGCAGGCGATCATCGACCAACCTTACATGTTCGATTTCTATAATGGCGGCGGACTGGATATCGCCTTCCTGGGTATGGCCGAGTGCGACGTGCAGGGCAATGTAAACGTGAGCAAGTTCGGTGGGCGCATCGCCGGCGCCGGCGGCTTCATCAATATCTCGCAGACGGCGAAAACGGTGGTCTTTCTCGGCGCCTTCACCGCCGGCGGGCTGGAAACGGCTTTTGCGGATGGCAAGCTCTCCATAATCACCGAAGGCAAGGCGCGGAAATTCACCCGAGAGGTCGAGCAAGTCACCTTCAGCGGTTCCTACGCCGCCGCCCAGGGCAAAACCGTGCTCTACATCACCGAGCGCGCCGTTTTCCGCCTGGGAGAAAACGGGCCGGAGCTGATCGAAATCGCCCCCGGCATCGACCTGCAGCGCGATATCCTGGCCCACATGGCCTTCCAACCGGCCATCTCGCCCGACCTGCGCGAAATGCCGGTCGAGTGTTTTAGGGAAGTGGATTTGCGAGTTTAAGCAAGGTTTGGAAGCGAGATTCTCAGTCTGGAAGGAGGCGAGAGCCCCGCTCGTTAACAGGTAAGCCTCACTATCATCGGCGGGGCTCTCGCGCCCTTCCAGACTGAGAATGTGCCTTCCAACGCCTGCATATTTGATAAAAATGCCTGAGGAGAAACATATGCGCAATGTTGTAATGTTCGCTCCCGCTCGCACGCCCATCGGCGACATCGGCGGCTCGCTCGCCAGGGTCTCCGCCGTTTCGCTGGGCATTACCGCCGCGTCCGCCTCGCTTGACCGCGCCGGTATCGCCCCCGACCAAATCGACGAGGCAATCTTCGGCAACGTGCTGCAGGCCGGCCAGGGCCAGAATCCCGCGCGCCAGATCGCCCTCGGCGCCGGCCTGCCGCGGAGCGTGCCCGCCTTCACCGTGAACAAGGTCTGCGGCTCCGGCCTGAAGGCGGTGGACCTGGGCTGGCAGAGCATCCTGCTGGGCCGCGCGGACGTAATACTCGCCGGCGGCGTGGAGAGCATGAGCCAGGCGCCGTACCTGCTCCCCGCCATGCGCGACGGCGCCCGCCTGGGACACGCGCAGGTTATCGACTCGGTAGTGGCCGACGGATTGACCGACGTCTTCGGCCAGTACCATATGGGTATCACCGCGGAAAACCTTGCCGCTCAATTCGGCATCTCCCGCGCAGAACAGGACGCCTTCGCCGTTAATAGTCACCAGCGGTATGCGGCGTCGATAGCACTCGTTCAACAGGAAATCGTCCCCGTCACAATCAAAGGCCGCAAGGGCGAAACGGTGGTTAATATTGACGAGCACCCCCGCCCGGACACCAGCATGGAGAAACTGGCCGTCCTCCGCCCCGCCTTCAAGCCGGACGGCGCCGTCACTGCCGGCAACGCCTCCGGCATCAATGACGGCGCCGCCGCCGTGCTGCTCATCGCGGAAGAAGCGTGCCCCGCACGCGCGAATGCCACCTTGATCCGCGGCGTCGCCGTCGCAGGCTGCGATCCCGCGACCATGGGCCTGGGCCCGGTCTTCGCCGTCCGCAAGCTCCTAGCGGAGCAGCAGTTGACCGTCGCCGACATCGATCTGTGGGAGCTGAACGAAGCCTTCGCCGCGCAGTCGCTGGCCGTTCTCCACGAGCTGGAGCTCGATCCGGCAAAGGTCAACGTCAACGGCGGCGCCATCGCCCTCGGTCATCCCATCGGCGCCAGCGGCGCCCGCATCCTGGTCACTCTCTTCCACCAGATGAAGCGCCAGGGCGCCGCCCTCGGCATCGCCGCCCTCTGTATCGGCGGCGGCATGGGTATTGCGATGTTAATCGAAAACAGATAAGGTGCGGGCCTAAGATTCTCAGTCTGGAAGGGTGCGGGAGCCCCGCCCGTGTTTTGGGAAGCCTGCCTATAATCGGCGGGGCTCTCGCCTCCTTCCAGACTATGAATGTGCCTTCCATCGCTGGCGTATAGCGATCTATTGTTTAACAAGCCAATTGGCGGGTATAATAAGGTACGCATGTTCCTCGTACCTGCCGACCATCTCCCGCCCTTCCGCCGTTGCACGATAAGCGCAACACCATCCGGGCGGACAAATAGCCTACCTATCTTTTTGACGTTTTTTTCACGCTTTCACGCTCGAAAGGTAATTTGTCATGAATATCGACATCGTTGGTGTAATCGGCGCCGGCGTCATGGGCGGCGGCATTGCCCAGTTCTTCGCCGAGCGCGGGGCGCGCGTGCTGCTGTGGGACATGGACCCCAACGCCCTCTGGCAAGGCATCGGCAGAATTTACGAGCGACTGAAGAAGAGCGCGGAGAGGGGCGCCTTGACGGAGGAGCAGGTGCAGGAAATAATGTCCCGGCTGGGCGGGGTCGAGGATCTGTCCGCGTTCCGTCCGGCGGACCTGGTGATCGAGGCGATTGTGGAGGACACTGCGGCGAAAAAGTCGCTGCTCGTAAAGCTGGGAGAGGCTGTCTCAGAAGAAACGATCATCGGCACCAACACCAGCTCGTTGAACGTCACCGATCTTGCCGTTGCCTGTCCGCATCCCGAACGCTTTCTGGGCATCCACTTCTTCAACCCGCCCACGAAACTGGAGTTGGTGGAAGTGGTGCCGGCGCCGCAGACCGCACCAGCGATCGTCGAAACGGTGAAGGGATTCCTGCGCGACTGCGGAAAAACTCCGGTAGTGGTGAAGGATTCGCCCGGCTTCATCGTCAACCGCCTGCTGCTGCTGCTGATCAACGAGGCGGCGCGCATGGTTGATGAAGGCGTCGCCACCGCGGCCGACATCGACACCGCCATGCGTCTGGGCGCGCTGCACCCCGCCGGTCCGCTGGCGGTCGCCGACCTGATCGGACTCGACACCTGCGAGCACATCCTGGAGGTGCTGCGCGGCACGCTGGGCGAAAGCTCCTACACCCCTGCCCAGAGCATAACCATCCGCGTACGGGAAGGCAAGCTAGGCCGTAAAAGCGGCGAAGGGTTCTTTGCCAAGTAAGTGCATTGATTATGCTCTTATATATAGCTCCTGTCAGGTGGTTGAGTAGGCAAGTAAGCTTTTCGATTCTTTCCACAGCTACCATGCCGTATCGAAACCACCGCGTTGACGGGTAAGCTTCACGTGAACGGGCGCTATATGAGAGGTGGTCTCGATACGGCTCGATAGCTGTGTATGGCTTTCGAAATAGCTTTCCTGCCTACTCGACCACCGGAACGGGCGCTGTAAATCAATTCAGGTCCAGGCTACAGGTAAGGAGAACGCCATGATCATCTCCGGTTCCATCTGTCTCGTCACCGGCGCCGGCCGCGGCATCGGCCGGCAGGTCGCCGTCGACCTGGCGCGCTCCGGCGCGCTGGTTTATGCCTGCGATATCTCCGGCGCGGCGCTGGCGGAACTGCAAGCGGAAGCCGAGGGGCTGCCGGTGTCGTTTGCGGTATGCGATGTGGCGGATGAAGTCTCGGTAACGGACCTGTTCGCCCGGGTAGCCGCGGAGCACGGGCGGCTGGACGTACTGGTTAACAACGCCGGCATTACCCGCGATGGATTGCTGGTGAAGGTGAAGGACGGCGAGGTGAAGAAGATGCCGCTGGCCGATTTTCAGAGCGTCATCGACGTCAACCTGACCGGCTCCTTCCTCTGCGGGCGCGAGGCGGCGGCGCTGATGGCGCGGGGGAACGGCGGGGTGATCGTCAACATCTCCTCCATCTCGCGCGCCGGCAACTTCGGGCAGACCAATTACGCGGCCTCGAAAGCGGGCGTGGACGCCATGACCGTCACCTGGGCAAAAGAGCTGGCCCGCTACCATATCCGCGTGGCCGCTATTGCGCCGGGCTACATCGGCACCGAGATGGTGCGCGCCATCAAGCCCGAGACGCTGGAGAAGATCGTCGCCCAGGTCCCGCTCAAGCGCCTGGGCGAGCCGGATGAAATTTCACATGCCGTGCAGTTCATCATCGAAAATGACTTCGTCAACGGCCGCGTGCTGGAAATCGACGGCGGTTTGCGGATATAATCCCTGGGATCGCAGGCGTCCCGCACCTGCCTTGTAGGAAAGCTTACCTGTGACGGGGCAGGCGCGGGACGCCTGCAATCCCAGGAAGACCATTCATGACCGCACAATTCGACGACATCATGGCCACCCTCGGCTTCGACGATACGCCCGCCGGCTGGCGCGAGGCGTGGGAAGAAGCGCAGGCGACGTTCCCTGGTGACGTGCCGTTCCTGGCGGAGGACTTCATTGTGGAAGCCTGCCGTTTTTGCGGTCATCCGGAGGGGATACGCCGGGAGTTGTTGCGGGCGACGGCGCTGATTGTGAACGACCGGAAGCTCGCGCAAATCGCCTGGTTTCTGCATCAGCTTTATTATCGCGACCCCATGCCGCCCGGGAATGAAGTGTTCGCCTGGCCGTTTGTCGCCAACGTGCTGGCCGAACCTTACTCTATGATCCCCGCGCTGGTATTACTGGCCGGCGTGCCGCGCCTGCGCGCGCTGCACGGGGAGCGCGGCATCGCGGAGGAGGTGACCCGCGATACCTTGCGCGATATCGAAATCTGGATGCGCCATTTCCGCCGCGGTAACGGCTACTGGGGCCTGAGGAACATGGGCTGGCCGACCAATCACTTCGCGGGCCGGCTTTATCGGATTGGGCGCCTGGAATTCATCTACATACAGTATAGCGGGCCGGTGCGTGCCTTCCTCCATCGGGAAACAGGTCGCGTGGCCGCCTTATGGGCAGGCCAGGCGAAGGTGCGGCGCGACGGTTATATCGACGGCACCAATGACATCTTCGATGAGGAAGCGCGCGAGGTGGAATTTTCGCTGACCGATGAGGAGGCTGAAGGTTACCTGATAAATCCCCTGGGCCTGGTGACCTGGCAGCGGGTGATCCTTCCGCTGGCCGAGTGGCGTCCGGCGCTGTTTCCCGGCGATCCGGTCATCGATATCCACATCCCGGAAGACGGCAAGATGGATTTCGACGCCTGCGGCGAGTCGTTGCGGCAGGCGCAAACCTTCTTCCTCAAGCATTTCGCAGAGCGCCCGCCCGCGGTGGCCTTCGTCTGCGGCACCTGGTTCTTCGATTCGCAGTATCAGCTATTACTGCCGGAGGATTCGAACATCGTCCGCTTCCAGCGCGAGTTCTACCGCCACCCGCTGCTCTCCTACGATCGGGAACCCTTCTGGAGAGTTTTCGGTGAAATGCCGGAAGACTTATCCGCCGCCCCGCGCGACACGGCGCTGCGCCGGGCGATGCTGGACTTCAAACAGTCCGGCGGCCTGCTCTGCAGCGCGGCGGGATTCTGCCTGATTGACGGGATGAAGTGGGGGAACCAGCGTTATCAACGGAACTTGAGTATTACCTGAATATTTCATATCGACAGGAGATATTCACCAATGGAACAACCGATTATTGTGCATTATCGTAATACGATCGATGAATTCATTGCTGCTCAAACGCTGAATCGGCAATGGATAAGAAAGCGCAATATGCCGAAAAATGTTTTTGTAATTATTATATTGGTAGTTACTTTCAGCTATTTTATCTTTAGTAGTTGGGCACAGATGAGTAAAACAGATATAGACCGCTTTCTATTCACACTCATTCCAGTGGTGATATTTATAATAGGAATTATTCTGACTATTAATCTGTTAACTAAGAAGGTATGGAAAGACACCTTTGAAAAGTATCCAGTCAAAAATAAAGAAGTCGAATATTTGATTAGTAGTGATGGTATTCAAAGTAAGAATCCACTCTCATCCTTTGAAATGCTTTGGGACAATATAATTACAGTTTTGCACGGGAGAACAGGCTTCTTGTTATTTACACATCCACAAATCACGCATTGGATACCAAATCATGGTTTTGAGAATGAAGATGCAATCTCTTCCTTTGTGACAATAGCGAAAAGTAAGGTGAAGAAATACTATAAGGTTTAATGGTGTTGCCAATCTTCTATCAGTGCAGGTTGTATCTGTATGCTCGACTGGATGGCATGGGGAAGAGCGTTATCAAGGTAATCAGAGCATTCTCTGAATAGCTGAATTGTGTTTGTCGGAGGTTTTTAATGATAGAGCAACCGGTTACCGTTCATTATCGCTTTACGATGGATGAGTTCATTACCTCACAAACGATGGGTCGGCGACGGATGAAGAAAGCAATCATGCTTATTTGTTTAATAATAGCAATTATTATTATTCTTACTATTGGTTATGCCAACATCATTTTGAGTTGGAACTTATTCAAAAGTGGTTTCTATAATATTATAACTATCTTTAGTTCAATCGCTATATTTATGTCTATAATTATATTCTATTTAACATTAGCATATCAGAAAACATTGAATAATGCCTTTGAACAATATCTTGCGAAAAATATGGAAGTAGAATATCGTTTTTCAACAGAAGGTATCCAGAGTGTCACCTCAATATCTCACTCAGAAATGTTGTGGGAAAATATATCAGAAATTGTTCAAGTAAAACAAGGCTTCATGTTATTTACGAATTCACAGATTATGCATTGGATTCCAATTCATGGTTTTGAGAATCAAGGTGCTGTCTTGGCTTTTATGACTATGGCGAAAGAAAAGGTGAATAATTTTCGTCAACTATAGATCATCCACATACTGCTGCACAGTAACTTATTTCTATATTTATGCAAAGGTTGTCTGCTATAGGATCAACTCAAAACTCAAAACTCAAAACTCAAAACTCTTCCCATCCCTACCGCTGCATCGCCACCTTAAAAGCCTGCTCCAGGTTCTGCACCGAAACGCACTTGATCGCCTGCTTCTTCCCGCCGGGCAGCTTGCCGGGGGGCAGCAGGCAGGTGGAGAAACCCTGGCGGGCGGCTTCCAGCACGCGGCGGTCGGCGTGGGAGACGGTGCGCACTTCGCCGGTGAGGCCGACTTCGCCGAAGCAGACCACTTCGGGATCGATAGGTACGTCCCGGATGCTGGAAGCCACTGCCAGCGCCATCGCCAGGTCGGTTGCCGGCTCGAAGGCCTTCAGTCCGCCGGGAACGTGGATGAAGACATCGTGTTGGCCCAGCGGGAAGTGGCAGCGCTTTTCCAGCACGGCGAGGACGTGGGCCACGCGCTTGATATCCACTCCGTTGGCATTGCGGCGAGGCGCGCCGAAGCCGGATGACGAGGTGACCAGCGCCTGCACCTCCGCCAGCAGCGCGCGCGTTCCCTCCATCACCGCCACCACGGCGGAGCCGGGGGTCCCGAGCTGCCGCTCGCTGAGGAAGGCGGCGGAGGGGTTGGGCACCTCCTCCATGCCGCGGTCGCCCATGGTGAAGATGCCGATCTCATGGGTGGGGCCAAAGCGGTTCTTCACCGCATGCAGCGTGCGGTAATTGAAGTCGCGGTCGCCCTCCAGCTCCAGCACCACGTCCACCATGTGCTCGAGCACGCGCGGGCCGGCGATCTGCCCCTCCTTCGTCACGTGGCCGATGAGCAGCACGGTGGCGCCGGTCTCCTTCGCCGCGCGGATCAGCCGCAGCGCGGTGGCGCGCACCTGGCCCACCGAGCCGGGCGCGGACTCGATGCGGCCGTCGAAGGTGGTCTGGATGGAGTCGATCACCGCCAGCGCCGGCTTGTGCAGGTAGACGTGCTGCAGGATGGGTTCGAGCTCAACCTCGGACAGCGCCAGCATCTCCTCGTGCATGGTCTTCAGTCGCTCGCTGCGCATGCGCAGCTGCTGCAGCGACTCCTCGCCGGTGACGTAGAGGGTGCGATGCCCCGCGCAGGCCAGCGCGTAGCCGACTTGCAGCAGCAGCGTGGACTTGCCGATACCGGGGTCGCCGGCCAGCAGGATGGCGGAGCCGGGCACCGCGCCGCCGCCCAGCACGCGGTCGAACTCGCCCACGCCGCTGGGCCGCCGCGGCTCCGCGCCGGGCGGCACGTCGCTGATGGGCACCGCGGCGGAGGTGGTGATCCTCGGCACGTCGGGCACCGGGGCTTTCGCGGAGACGGGTGGCGTGACGGCCTCTTCGACGAGGGAGCCCCACCCGCCGCAATCCGGGCAGCGCCCGTGCCAGCGCAACTGCTGGCTTCCGCATTCCTGGCAGACGTAGGTGACGGTTTTCGGCATGGCGTTATCGTATCATAGCGAATGGGGTTTTGTCAGGAAAGCCGAACAATGAAATAGCATCAGAG
>Ga0172375_10003171_pt1 | contig 25162 bp, 20 predicted proteins | sample LakKiv1m_FD_114537 | JGI IMG/M metagenome (GOLD analysis project Ga0172375, IMG submission 114537) | Freshwater microbial communities from Kabuno Bay, South-Kivu, Congo - kab_092012_11.1m | ecosystem: Environmental > Aquatic > Freshwater > Lake | place: Democratic Republic of the Congo...
ACCGTTGAGCCGCGCGTTGCGCGAACTACGCGCCAAGCCGTCGCGCCCTCGCGAGGTCTGGCCCTCCACGATCGTCACGCCGAAGTGCAGATCGCGCACCATGCGGCGCACGACCTGCAGTTGCTGAAAATCCTTGCGGCCGAACACCGCGACGTCGGGCAGCACCATGTTCAGCAACGCCGCGACGACGGTGGCGACACCGTCGAAGTGACCGGGGCGAAACGCCCCGCACAGTCCCTCCGTCAGCCCCGACACGGCCACGCGGGTGGCGGCCCCCGGCGGATAGACGTCGGCGGCATCGGGCAGGAACAGTATGTCGACGCCTTCTTCTTCGAGCAGTGCCTGGTCGGTCTTCTCGTCGCGTGGATAGTTGCTGAAATCCTCCGCGCTGTTGAACTGGATGGGATTTACGAAGATCGAGACCACGACCACGTTGGCCGACTCGCGCGCGCGGCGGATCAACGAGATGTGTCCGTCGTGCAGATAGCCCATCGTCGGGACGAAACCGACGGTCAGCCCCGCACTGCGGGTCTGACGGCTGAGCTCTTGCATCTTGGCGACCGAACGTACGATTTTCATCGTTTTCTCGCGGGCGACCGCGCGCGCGGCCTCGGCCGCCGGCTTCGCCGCTTTCCCGCTCTACCCCCTCAAGCCTCTTTGACGCGCGCCACCGGGCGCGGCGACGAGAAGGAGTGTTCCTTGGCCGGAAACGCGCCCTCGCGCACGTCGGCGACGTAGTTCTCGATGGCGTCGACTGCCGCGCGCCCGAGTTCGGCGTAGCGCCGCACGAACTTGGGCGCGATGCGGTCTTCGAGTCCGAGCAGATCGTGCAGCACCAGCACCTGTCCGTCGCAGCCCGCTCCGGCGCCGATGCCGATGGTCGGAATCGACAACTGCCGCGAAATCTCGGTGGCCAGATCCGCCGGAACTCCTTCGACGACGATCGCGAAGGCGCCGGCATCTTCGAGCGCACGCGCATCTTCGAAGAGCCGGTCGCGGCTTCCCGCACCGCGGCCGGGGCGCCGGCCCTGTACCTTGTGTCCACCCATGCGGTGCACCGACTGAGGAGTCAGGCCGATGTGCCCCATCACCGGAATGTCGATCTCGCAGAGTCTTCGCACCGTGTCGGCAACGTGCACTCCGCCTTCGAGTTTGACGGCTTCGGCGCCGCCTTCCTTTATGAAACGGCCGGCGTTGGCCACCGCCTCGGCGGTCGAGACCTGATACGAAAGGAACGGCATGTCGCCGATCACCAGCGCGCGGGTGCGGCCGCGTGCGACCATGCGGGTGTGGTAGATCATCTCGTCCATGGTGACGCCGAGAGTGTTCTCACATCCCTGCACCACCATGCCGAGAGAATCGCCGACCAGCAGCAGGTCGGCGCCGGCCCGGTCGGCCAGACGCGCAAAGGTGAAGTCGTAGGCGGTGACCATCGCGAGCTTGCGCTCGCCTTTGGCGGCCATGACGGCAGGAACGGTTACTTTGGCTTCTTCAAAACCCGCAGCCATCGAACGACCTCCCGGACCGGTTCGGTTCGTCGATCGTGCGGGCTATCGGGGCGCGCCGGTGTTCGTAAGCGGCGGCTTCGTGGCCTGCTGATTCTCGACATCCGTCTCAGTCCTGCGGCTTGCGGGCTTACCCGCGCCGCTCATTCGGATCCAAGCGGTACGTAATACTGGACTCCCTGCCCCATCGATTCGATCTCTCGGACCAGGTCGGCCAAATGGCCGCCGTTCTCGACAAAGTCGATGCCCGAACAACTCACGACGAGCAGCGGTGAGTCCTTGTAGCCGTGGAAGAATTTCCTGTACGCTTCCTCGACTTTCTCTATGTACTCTCGGCCGATACGACGCTCGTATGGCCGGTCTCGTTTCTTCAGCCTCCTGAGCAGGACCTCCGCCTGCGCATCCAGATAAACGACGAGGTCCGGTTTACGTATCCTATCGTCGAGCAAGGCGTAGAATCTCTCGTAAAGCGCCAGCTCGTCCTGTCCTAGCGTCAGTCCCGCAAATATCCTGTCCTTCGCAAACACGTAATCGGTGACCACCGAATGCTGGAACAAGTCGACCTGAACGAGCTCCTGCTGCTGGCGGTAACGCTCTACCAGGAATGAAAGCTGCGCGGTAAATGCGTAGCGTTCGGATTCCTCGTAGAAACGCGGAAGGAAGGGATTCTCTTCCACCGGCTCGCTTACCAACCGCGCGCCGTAGTGCTGCGCCAAAGCCCGCGCCAACGACGACTTCCCGACTCCGATCGGTCCCTCGACGGCAATGTAGCGGACCTCTTGCAGCAAGCCCCCCTCTTCTCACCAACCGATCCCCGGGTATCACGCAAGGCGATGCGAGTCTACAGGCGGTCAAATACCGCTGGTAAGCGACGCACCAGAGGGCGGCCGGTCCGCGGGCAATCGAATTCTCAGGCGCCGCCGTGCTATCTTGCCGCGATGGCGGACACGGCGGTGAGGCAGGCGCAGGAAGCGGCGGGGCAGCTCTTGTTGATCGGGATTCCGGGCCCTGAACTCGACCCGGACACTCGGTCGTTACTCAACGAAATCGGGCCCTTGGGGATCATCCTGTTCCGTCGCAACGTCGCCGGGACGGCGCCGCTGTGCGAGCTGACGCGGCAATTGCGCGACGGCCGCGACGGCTTGCTGCTGGCCATCGATCACGAGGGCGGCCGCGTGCACCGGATGCCGCCCGAGTTCACCCACTTCCCGCCGGCCCTGACCATGGCCAGACACGGCGACCCGGGCCTGCTGCGCGAGGTCGGCCGCGCTCACGCCGCCGAGTTGAGGGCGGCGGGATTCAACCTGAACTTCGCCCCGGTGCTGGACGTTCACACCAACGCGGACAACCCGATCATCGGCGACCGCGCTTTCGGCACCACTCCCGAGGAGGTCATCCACCACGCCCTGCCCTACCTGCAGGGGCTGACCGAAGGCGGGATGCTCGGTTGCGGCAAGCACTTCCCCGGTCACGGCGACACCAACCTCGACTCGCATCTGGCACTTCCGACGCTGACCAAGGCGACCCACGCTCTGGACCGGATCCGCTCGCTGGAGTTGCGTCCGTTCGCGCGCGCGATCGCCCAGGGGGTGCCAGCGATCATGACGGCACACGTGGTCTGCGAAGCCCTCGATCCCGCGCTGCCGGCCACGCTCAGCCCGCGAGTGATCGGCGACTGCCTGCGCCGCGAACTCGGCTATGGCGGCTTCGTGATTTCGGACGACCTCGAGATGAAAGCGATCGCCGATCACTTCCAGGTCGGCGGCGCTGCGGTGCAGGCGATAGCCGCCGGATGCGACGCGTGTCTGGTTTGCGCGACTCCCGCGCTGATCCGCGAGGCCCACGCCGCGCTCGCTCGCGCGATCGCCGATGCCACGCTCTCGCCCACACTCGTCGGCGCAATCGCCAAGCGGCGCGACAAACTCTTCGCGAAGCTGCGCAAACTCGAGCGCACCGCAATCGATCCGCACGCGATCGGGGCGCCGGCACATCGCGCGCTGGCCGAACTTCTGCGTTCACGCGACGATGCCTCACATGTCGCGTGAAGCGCTCGACATCGCGCTTGCAGCGCCCGAGTGGCTGCTGCGTGGCGCGGCATTTACAGCCGCGGTGGCGCTGGCGACTTTGGGCGCGTTTCCAGCTGCCGCCGAGCAACGTGAGCCGAAGGGAGCCGAGCAACGCTACGAAGTGACGATCGCGCCACCGCACCGGCCGGGGAGCGAGACGCCGCAAGCTATCGCCCCAGACAACGAGACGGGACTCGCGCAGCCTGACCGCGGCAGCAACAGCAACAGCGACGCCGCGCAGGACACCAGCGCCGCCGACGAGGCCCCCTCGCTTTCCGATCCCGCCGCTTCACCACCGCCCACGGGCCAGCCTGAAAGTTCGCGCAACGCTGCGGGTCCCACGCAGGCAGCGCCGGCAACTGCGGCCAAAGCCGAAGGCCCTCGCCTGACGTTGCAGGTCGGCGCCTACCGGCTAAAACGCAGCGCTGAGAAACTCCGCGACACACTCGCAGCCACGTTCCGCGACGTCACGATCCTCGACACGACCTCGGGAGGCGAACCGCTCTATCGCGTGCGTGTGGGAAAACTACCCAAAGGTCCGGCGCTCGAAGACATCAAGCGTCGCTTGCTGGCGGCTGGCTATCCGGCCTTCGAAGTCGCCGCTGCCGAGCCCCAGGATCGCTGATCCGCGCAGTCACCGAACCGAGCGCCAGAGCCCGCTCGAAGCAAGCCGCTGCCGCTGCGCGGCCGCAACCACGCGCGCCAGTCCCTTGCGGTCACCGCCGCGCACGACTCCCTGCTCGGTGACGATCGCGGTCACCAACTCCGCCGGCGTCACGTCGAACGCCGGATTGAAGACGCGCACGCCTTCGGCGGCAACCCTGCGCCCGCGAACGTGCGTGACCTCGGCGGCGTCGCGTTCCTCGATCGGAATGTCGGCGCCGCTCGCGCAATCCAGGTCGATCGAAGAAGTCGGCGCAGCGACGTAGAACGGCACGCCGTGACGGCGCGCGAGCACTGCGATCGTGTAGGTGCCGATCTTGTTCGCGACGTCACCGTTGGCGGCGGTTCGATCGGTTCCGACCACGACCGCAGCAACCTTGCCACTGGCGAGCACGGCGCCGGCCATTCCGTCCGTGATCAAGGTGACCGGGATGCGCAGCTTGACGAGTTCCCAGGCCGTGAGCCTTGCGCCTTGTAGGAAAGGCCGGGTTTCGCTCGCGTAGACGCCGAAGCGGCGCCCGGAGTCCCACGCGCTGCGGATCACTCCGATGGCAGTGCCGTAACCCGCCGTCGCCAACGCGCCTGCATTGCAGTGAGTGAGCAGGTCGCCACGGCGCGGCAGCAGCCGTGCACCGGCTGCTCCGAGCGCGCGGTTGGCGGCAACGTCCTCACGATAGAGAGCCAGAGCCTGGCTGCGCAGAGCCTTGGCGAGCCGTGCAGGCGCAGCGCCGTCACCAAGCGCAGCGGCGGTCTCACGCAAACGCTCGAGTGCCCAGCGCAGATTGACCGCGGTCGGGCGCGCCGCCGACAGCACCGCAGCAGCACGCTCGAAGTCTTCACTCAGGTGGCCGCGACGAAAACGACCTGCTTCCAGCGCCAGGCCGAACGCCGCCGTCACGCCGATTGCGGGAGCGCCGCGAACCACCATCGCGCGGATCGCACGCGCGGTGTCACGGGCACCGTACAACTCGATGTACGCTTCCTTCAACGGCAACTTGCGCTGGTCGAGCAACTCGAGGCGGCCGGCCTTCCACACGATGGGTTCAACGTCGCACACGTAGCGTTTCCTCCGTACTTCGCAGCGGCCGAAAGCCCAGCACCTGCATCGCGCGACGCCCATCCGCCAACGCGCGCCAACGAAGCCGCTTGCCGTCCATCGCCTCCGAGGTCAGCCGATCGGCGAGCGGCCCCGGCAGCGGCATCGAGACCGTCCCGGCAAGCGCCAGCAAACGCGAAAGCGTGACCGCTCCGCGCCCCACGATGTTGAGAATCTCCGAACTGCGCTGTTCGATCGCCAGTAATACAGCGTCGACGAGGTCTTCGTAGTGAAGAACCTGAACCGGCGGATCGAACCCGAGAACCCTCACCGGAAGCGACGTACCGAGCCAGGCCTCGAGCGGACTGTCGATCGGTCCGCCCACGACACTGGCGGCGCGCAACAGACCGACACCGACGCGCAGGTCGCGACGCAGCACGAGCAGAGTAGCCTCGGCCTGGCGCAGACCATCGGCCCAACGGTCGAACGCCGAAGAGACCGGAACCGGGAACGAGTGCGCAGCGGCCTCGTCGAACAGCAGCGGAGTCTTGGGCGCGACGCCGTAAACAGCCGTCGACGACAGCGCCAGCAGAGCCGGAAGGCGCACACGCAGTTCCGCGCACTTCCTCATCGCGCTGGCGACGCCGTCGGCAACCGCCGCGTCCTGCAGCCACGGACGCGGCGGCGTCAGCGGCGACTCCGACAAGGCCAGCAGCACCAGCATCGACGGGCGCAGTTCCTGGAGCATTTCGGCCAGCACGCCGGCGCCGGCAGAAGAAGCGAGATCGATGACACGCTCGCCTGGCGCCGCCTCACCGGCAGTCGCGACCGTCACCACGCAGCGCTCGCTATCCGAAGCGGCCAGACGACGGCCCGCATCGTGCGCCAGAACGTTGCGGCCGAGCAGCAACACCGTTTCGACGGAGCGCGCCACGCGGGCGCATAGCGCCACACCTGCGTTGACAAGTCGAGCACCGGCCCCTAGCCTGCCGGCGGTGGAAACATACACGCACACCGAAGTGGTAGCGGCACCGATCGACGTCTGCTTCGACGTGCTGGTGGACTTCGCGCACTACCCCGACTGGTTCGGAATGATACAAAAGACCCGCGTCGTCGAGTCCGACCCCGCGGCGGGCACCTGGACCGTCGACTACGAGTTGCACGCGATCGTCAAGACGATCCGCTACACGTTGTCGTACGACAGCAAACGCCCGCACCGGCTGTCGTGGAAGATGACCGCCGGAGACCTCTCCGCGATCAAAGGGAACTACGACCTGGTCGAGCTCGAACCCGGCCTCACCGAAGCCACCTGTACCCAGGCCCTCGATGTCGGGTTCTGGGTGCCGGGACCGCTCAGGCGCATCTTCGAGCAGTCGTCGCTGACCGACTCGGTCCGCGAGTTCAAACAGGCCGCCGAAGAGCGGGCCGACGAATTGGATTAAAAAGTCGGTCGAGCCGACAGAGCCCAGACGACTGTGAATGGACCGAGGATCGACCGCCGACGGTGCCACTCAACCTACCGTCGGTCACTGATTATTGATTGCAGGAGACCTCAGGGCATCGTTGCCGCGATCTGTAGGAATTTTTGGGTCAGGCCGTCGCGTATCGCGGTCATTCCGGCCACAGCCGCCAGGGCTATGAGCGCAGAGAGGAGGGCGTACTCGACCAGTACGCCGCCCTCCGAGTCTCCCCAAAACCTGTTCACCGCTTCCATAGCCTTTTCTCCCTAACTCCAGCGCTCAGGCCTTCATTGAGCGTGGTTACGTCACATCACATTGCGTGAGGCAACTCCACAGAGCACTTTGAACGTTCCGCCCCACGGATAGGGCACAAGGGACGAGGCAAACTCCGGAGGCGAGGCCGCCCACCTAACGGCCTCGCTGACCCCCTCGGGTCGGCGCTCAATTTGCCCGACCTGGGAAAAACCGTCAACAGCGTAATTCACTTTTGTTGCCGGGACAGCCCCCTCCTCGGCCGCGTGGGAAGCTGATAAACGCTCGAATATCGGCCTGTTCCCGCAATTCCACAGGGCGAGCCGCCGAAAACGACGGAACCGTGAGGCTTGCAGTACTGCAAGACAAACTTCGCGACGGGTCTGGCGCCGGTGCGTCAACTTTGGCTCCGCAGCCGGGCAGCGCTTCTCTAACGGGGGTGAGGCTTCGGCCACCCGCCGCGAGCCCGCGCAGATGTGCAGCGAGTGGCACCGTCGCCGATGCCGCTCGCCGAAGGTTAGGAATCACACGACCCGTTGCGGAAGCGTAGGCGCGCGGGCCGAGAGCCTCTCGCGCCAGGCTACGCACTCACAGCGCAACCGCCGACGCTACTTGATCGGCATGGCTGACTTGCCGGCCTTGACCGGCAGGAAAGTCTTGCCGGAGCCCGTGTGGCACGCCGTACAGTCATTGGCCAACTGTGTCATTACCGACTTGAACGCCGCCTTGTCTTGGGCCGTGATCGCACTGGTGACGGCTGGGAGGCTCGCCGCGATAAACGCGTCGATCGCCGCTTTGCGCGAAGGACGAGTCACCGAAAGCTTCTCGAGCGCAGCCGTCATCTCCTCCACTTGGTAAGTGGCGAAATCCCAGTTCTGCTTCTTTCCCGCCGCGTCGAGCGAGTTGAAGCGCAGGCCTACTTCCTGCATCACGACGGCGGTGCTTGGCTGGATGTCGGCGAGGACGCTGATCTGGTCGGTTGTGTCCGAGTAGAGCAGCGCGTTGCTAATCCAGGTAGTCTTGGGGACGTAGACCCCCGCGTACACCGCTACCGATCCGCACACCAGCGCGCCAAGAATGAAGCCGCCGATGAAGTGTCGTTTCCCGTTGAGCATTTTATTCTCCCTTGTCCCCGCAATCGAGGAAGTTGTTCTTGAACGAACCGGGACTCTGTGCGAGCCCCTGGTGCCACAGACCACTACGGCCCGGTGGCGCTGAAGGTGGAGCCATCCGCCTTTTTCACCTGTGTCACAGTCACTTCGAAGCAACTCGTCGCGCTGGTCAGGAGTTGCACTCTTGCCTGCGTGCTGCTCTGCAGCAGCGCCGCGACGCCGGTTGGAAGCGAGTTCTGCCCCTTCGAGGCATTGTTCTTGCCTGCGACCGTGATCTTGCCCTTGCCGGCGTCTCCACCCGAAAGCAGAATCTTCTGGATGCCGTCGGCCGTCAGGTCCTTGTCGTTGTACTTGTAGCCCTTGGTCGAAACCGCGGCCCAGCAGTCCTTCGGCGGCGAGCCGCACGAGTCGCCCGCACGCGCGACCGAAATCGAATCGCGCAGAATATCCGCTTGGTCGTAGATGCAGATCGCGTAACTGGTGCCGCCGCTGCTGAGCGGATCACCGAACTGTGCCTGCGTCACGGCCGTCTGGAGCTTCTTCAACGTGATCTTGAGTTTTTCCTTGCCGGCGCTCTTCTCTTCCACCAGCAGATTGCCGCCCTCGGCAGCGATGCAGCCGACGGCAGGCGTAGCCTCGCACTCGATCGGCAGGGTGGTGGTAGTGGTAGTAGTCGTCGGCTCGGTGCAGTTGACGTCGTCGGGCCAGTCGGCAAAACCGTTGCCGTCGTTGTCGAGCCCGACGGTGTTGGCGTCCATGGTCGACTCTTCCTGGGTTCGATCGCACGGATTCTTCAGGTTGTTGTTGGACCGGCCGTAGTACGGCGGCGCTACGTTCTCGGGCAGAATCGCGGGGAAAGGATTCGGCGAACCGTACTCACCCGGTTGGTGGCAGGTCGAGCAGATGGTCACACCCACGTTGGCGTGGGCCTGGCGAAGTCCGTAACCGGTGGCCTTGGGCAGGCCGCTGAGCGGCGAGGTCTCGCCGTAGTCGAGGCCGTGACAGCCTGCGCAACCGAGCCCGCCGCCGGTCCCGCTCACGTAGGTTCGGACGGGAGTGCTGCCGCCGCCGCTGGGATGGCACAAGTTGCATTCGGTGATGCCGAACTTGGTCAGGTGCTGGTAGTGCAACTTGCTCGATGCGAGCCCGCCTCTGAATGTGGTGTGGCACTGGACGCAGCCGTTCCCGAACGCGTCGTCGTACATAGGGTAGCCGTGTGCAGCCGGCGCCCACAACATCACGCACAGCAGCGCCGCGCCGCACGACGCCCCGCAAATTACCGTCGTTGCAAGTTTGCCCATCGCGATCGGATCAAATCGAGTCATTTGTTTCACCTGCTCACCGCTCGTCGCTGCGCCGGCAGTTCTTCTCCGGCAACGTCGGCCAGTCATTATTGGGATCGGCGAGGCTGAAGCAAGACCCTTTCTTCAGCCTCAACCCATTCTTCAGTGCACACTCAAATACATGGCCGATCTCGGGACCGGTCACATCATTGTTTCGGCTGCATCGCAGCCAGGTTGCGCCGTGCCTCGGCAGAGCCCGGATCTAGCGCGAGGGCCCTACTGAATTGATCTGCCGCCTCGTCGGTCTTGCCGAGTTTCACCAGCACCGCTCCGAGCGTGTTGTAGACCGCCACACTCGGCTTCTCGGCCAGCGAACGCCGATAGTAGGCGGCGGCTTCGGCGAGATTCCCTTGCTTCTCCAGCGCCGCAGCCAGGTTGTTGTAGCCCGGCGTGTACTTCGGATCGAGATCGACTGCCTTGCGGAACTCCGCCACCGCTTCGTCGAGGCGGCCCTGTCGAGATAAGGCGACCCCCAGGCCGTTGTGGGTCTCGGCGTTATCCCTGCTTCTGAGCGCTTCCCGATAGTGGACCTCGGCCTCCTCCAGACTGCCCGCCTGCAGCAGGCTCACGGCAAGGTTGAAATGCGCCGACCCACAGTGGGGATCGAGTTCCAACGCCTTCGTGTAATCCGCCACCGCATCCTCGGGCTGTCCCAGGCGGGCCAGGATGAATCCGAGGTCGCTGTAGATCTCGGCCTTCGGCTCGACTTCGAGCGATTTCTTGAAATGCGTTGCGGCCTCGTCGAGCCGGCCCATTTCTACCAGCGCCAGTGCCAGATTGTTGTGCGACTTGGCGTGATCGGGGTCCGCGCTGAGCGCGCGTTGGTACTCGGCGACCGCCTCGTCGGTCTTCCCCTGCTGGAACAACGTCCAGCCCAGCGCGTTGTGCAACTCGGCATTGTCGGGGCTGATCTCGAGCCCGCGCCGATACGAGCGCTCGGCTCCCGTGTGGTCTCCGGTGTGCTCGTTGGCCATACCCGCGCGCAGGAACGAGTACGCGTCCAGGAACTGCTCTTTGATGTCGGCGATCGCGTCGCCGGGCAGCTTCACGAACTCCGGAATGTTCGCGGCGCGGTCCGATGAAGTGAAACGCTCGAGCAACACCGGCGGGCTGTCGTTTCCGTTCTCGTCGATGTGGGTCAGGAACAGCTGCGTGTACGGAGTGTTGACCTTCGACGAAAAGACCAGCCAACGGCTGTTCGAAGACCAGCTGTGCCACGAGTTCATCAGCGCGGTGTTGTAGCGCAGGCGCCTGGCCACCCCGCCCGCGGCCGCAACGATGTAGAGTTCGCTGTCGGGCTGCAGCAGCATGTAGCTGTTGGCCTTGCAGAACACGATCCACTTGCCGTCGGGCGAGTACTTCGGGAAGAAGTTGCTCCTACCGTCGCCCGAAGCGCCCGCGAGCGGCTGCGCCTTTCCCCCTTTGCCGTCGTTGAACGGGATCCGGTACAGGTCGTAACGGAACGGCTTCTTCTCGACGGTGAACTCGGGGACGTCCTTTTCGTTGATCAACGCGTTGTTTTGCCGGTCGAGGTTCTTCATCCGGTAGGCCGCCGATCTGGCAAAGACGATTTCTTTGCCGTCGGGACTCCACACCGCGTTGGTCTGTACGTACTGCGGGTCGTCGGCTCCCGGCAATGCCGCAAACGTCTTTGTCTCGCGGTCGTAGACGACCAGAATGCCCTTGATCGGAAAGAACAACTGCGAGAAGGCGATGTCCGGAGTGGCGACGAACACCGACCGGTCTTTGACCGTGCTGATCACGTACCTTCCGGTCGGCGACACCCGCGACAACAACCCGAAGGTGAGTTCTGCGTCCGAACGCTTGTAGTCGGCCCAGGTGATGATCTTCTCGTCGTTCAGCACCATGTGCTCGGATACCGGCATGACGGCGTACGCGCCCTTGTCGTTGCCGTAGTCGACGTCGAGTCCGAGAGTGCTGCCGTTGTCGGCGAACGAGTGGCAGTTGCCGCACACCGGCAGGTTCTGCAGCACGATCGGCGGCCCGTCCTGCGCGTCGATCGTGCCGAAGCGCCAGCGGATGCGCGAGGGATCCTGCACCGCCGAGATGAAAGGCAGCGGAACCTCGCGGTAGAACAGCGAGTCGCCGACCACGTCCTTCGAGGTACGGATGTAGACGCGCGCAGATGACAGCACGGTCGTCGGCGCAGCGTGAGCGACCCCCTTGACGATCACCTCGCCGTCGTGCTCGGAAGTCTGCTGTTTGATTCGTTGCCAGTCTTCTTCAGAAGGCCGCCAGCGTCGGGCATCGACGGAAGATTTCATGACTTCGGCGCCCGATTCGGCGCTGACCACGACGCGCCAGCTATCGACGCCGGCCGTCTCATCTTCCCACACGAACGTCGGAGCGACGCTATCGGGAGGGAAAAGAGTCCCCTCGAGCGGATAGGAAATCTTCGACCGTCCGTCGGCCGCATCGGGCATCGCGGCTGCGCTGCCCGGCCGCGTATCGGAATGGTCATCCTCGCCGGCGATGGACAGGCCGGCGAAAACCACGACCGCAATGATTGCCGCGACCGCGACCGAACGACGTACCTTCGGCATCTTCACTGATGACCCTTAAAGTCTCCCGCCCCGAAAACACCAGAGCCCTCGGTAACCGCCTGCGTGGCTACCGAGGGCTCCAAGATACTACGCCGCTCGAGAGAGAGCCTGCCTAGTTACAGGTCTGGCCGTCCCACGACGGCTTAACCCATGCGTATTCGCGGGTCCCGTAGGTGTTGTTTTTCGCAAAGCAGTTCCAGTGCCCGGTCTCGAACATGATGTACGTGATGTCGGCCGCGTACGGCGCCAGTGCGTGTGACGGATCCGGATTGGTACCGTTGCCGGTTATCACGTTGCCGCGGAATCTGTTCGAATCGGGGAACTCGTCGACGATCGGCGGGTTGTCGGTGCAGTTGAAATCGCTGCCGGCCACCGCCGTGCACCAGTCGATCACCGCTACGCCGTAGAAATCGTTGTTCGTGATCGTGTTCTTGTCGAAGGTTCCCCAGTCGGTGCCGTTGACCAGGATCCCGCCGCCGGCCGGCAACGATCCGGACATCGATCCGGGCGGCGCCGAGTTCGGCTCGTTGTTGTCGTGCACGTTGTTCTTCTTGAACGTCCAGTTGGCCATCACGTCGAGCGGCGGAAGCGAAGCTCCGTTCGGATGGTAGAAGCCGACCCCGACCGTGTTGTGGTGGACGTCGTTGCCCTTCATGTAGACGTTGTTCGAAACCGTAACCTCGAGTCCCGTCGGGCTGTGGTGGAACTCGTTGTTGAGAACCCGCACGTCGTCGGACGCCTCGACCCAAAGAGCGCTGTCCTCGGAGCCGTAGGCGACGTTGTGCTTGACCAGCCCTTTGGCCGAAAGCGTCGGCCAGATGCCGTTTTCCAGGTTGTTGATCGAGACGTTGTCTTCGATCTTGAAGTTCTGCGTATAGCGCAGGTGGATCCCGTTGTTCGGGAAGCCCTCAATGGTGAAGCCCTTGATCTGCACACCGTCGATCGGGTGGCTGGCGTCTGCTCCGGCGGCCAGGATGCCGTCGTTCTGCCCCAGCCCCGCCAGCAGCCTCACTTTGACGCCGGCCTCGCGCTCGGCCTTGGAGATCTTGGCCACCAGTTTCAGCGGCTTGTCGATCGTTATCGCCGCGCTCCCGCCCACCTCGGTGTAGTCGCCCGGCAACACGCTGACCGTGTCTTTGGCACTGGCCGCGGTCACGGCGGCCTGAATCGACTCTCCGGGATGGACGGTGATGGTCGCTGCCCTGGCCGCTGCCGGCGCAGAGGCAACGGCCAACCCCAAAATCACTACCGCACGAATACTCAAACCGCCTGACTTCATTTACCCCTTCCTGGCGCGCCTTTAGGGCAGCGACTTCCTGCTATTTATGGGACCGAATACTGCAACTAATGACGGCGGACTATATTCCGGCAGCGCAAGACGAGTCAAGGATGAATCTACCGCGGACGTCAACTGCGCATGCCCTTATTGAGCCGGCGACGCTCACGAGATCCACCAGCCGGCAGAGCCTTCGCGGCGGTGCGAAGCATAGCCGGCCGAGACGGCGGTAGGGCCCCGGCGAGGGCTTCATCGATCGAGTTGTCAACGACGTGCGAAGCATAGCCGGCCGAGACGGCGGTAGGGCCCGCGCGTCGCACCCACGGGCGACCGCCTGACTCGCTCCGTTGATCCGAACCCACGCAGGCCCGCGTGTCGCGCCCACGAGGGACCGGCACATGGGTCGACAACGACGCAATCTTACTATCCGTCGGGGTTCAAGGATTTCGACTATTTAGAGCAATAAATCGACAGTGACAGGTAGAGTCTATCGAGGAGTTGGTGGAGCCGAGCGGGATCGAACCGCCGACCTCTTGAATGCCATTCAAGCGCTCTCCCAGTTGAGCTACGGCCCCCCTTCGAACTGGCGGCGGATCTTAGACGGTTTCGCAGGCGCGGACAACTCGCCGCAGCCTCGGCCGACCCGCCCACAGCCGCGCGTGGACTGGCAACCTCTTCGCCCGTAGACTCCCTGCCTTCAATCGCTGCTCCAGGAGGCAACAGTGGCAACCCTCGCTCTCGTCCGACACGGCCAGTCCCAGTGGAATCTCGAAAACCGTTTCACCGGCTGGATCGACGTCCCGCTCACCGATCTCGGCCGCCAGGAAGCCGAACGCGCCGGCCGCGCCCTGCTCGGCGCCGGCGTACGTTTCGACCGCGCCTACACTTCGGCGCTGGTGCGGGCCCAGGACACGCTGCGCATCATGCTCGAAGTGCTCGGCCAGACCGGCCTCGCGACCGAAAGAGACCAGGCCCTCAACGAGCGGCACTACGGCGCACTGCAAGGACTCAACAAGGCCGAGACCGCCGAGAAGTACGGCAAGGAACAGGTCCACATCTGGCGCCGCAGTTACGACGTGCCGCCGCCCGACGGCGAGAGCCTCAAAGACACTGCCGCACGCACGTTGCCGTATTTCCGATCCAAGATCGTTCCCGACCTGCGCGCGGGCCTCAACGTAATCGTATCGGCTCACGGCAACAGCCTGCGCTCGATCGTGATGGAACTCGATCACCTGACCCGCGAGCAGGTGCTCGAACTCAACCTCGACACCGGAGTACCGATCCTCTACGAGTTCGATGCGGAGGGTAACACCCTCTCCAAGAAGACACTCAAACCGTGAACCGCCGCAGCGCCATCTTCAAAGCCGCGGCCGGCTGCCTGGTGGGCGCCGGCTGCCTTTGGCTGGCGCTGCGCAAAGTTTCGCTCGGTGAAGTCGTGGTCGCGCTGCACGGCTTCGACGCGCGCTACCTGATCGCCGCGGTAGCGGTGAGCCTTACCATCCAAGTCTTTCGCGCGTGGCGCTGGCGGATCGAACTGACACCGCTGCGGCCCCTGCCGTTCGCGCTGCTGTGGCAGGTGGTGTCGGTGGCGTACATGATGATCAACGTGCTGCCGTTCCGGCTCGGTGAGCCGGTGCGGCCGATCTTGCTGTCGTGGAAGACCGCGCTGCCGATCCCCGCCATCGTCGGCAACTGGATGTTTGAGAAAATGATGGATGCAGCCGCGCTGGTGCTGATCGTCCACGTGACATTGATGATGGCCGACCTGCCGACTTGGGCGCACCGCGCTTCGAGCTTCAGCCTGGCGACGTTCCTGATTCTGCTCGCGGTGGTCGTGGCAGTGTGGCTGCGCGGCGAGCGGTTCTTCGACGCCACGCTGGCGCGCCTGCTGCCCGCGCACGCCTGCGCCAAGACTCGCCAGGTCGTGCTCGGTGCGCGCGACGGGCTGCGAATCCTCCCCGACCGGCGCCTGGTGGCAACCGTTTTCGTGGTGACACTGGCGCTGTGGATGCTGCCGATCCTGTCGAGCTGGTTGTTACTGCGCGGCTTCGGCTTGGCGCTGCCGGTCGCGGCGCCGTTCGTGATTTTCGTCTGCGTCGGACTCGGCACCGCGCTGCCGAATCCTCCCGGGATGTTCGGCGTGTTCCAGATCGCCGCAGTGGTGGCGCTCGGACTCTTCCAGGTACCCAAGTCCGAGGCGCTCGCTTACGGAATCGTGCTCAACGCGGTGCAGTTCTTCACGCTGCTGGCGCAGGGCCTGGTCGCGCTGCCGATGCTCGGAGTCGAAGTCGGCGCACTGACACGCGCGGCAGTCGATGACGCGGGAGCGGCGAGCGCGTGCCAGTCGCGCTCCACTGCAACGCGGTGACGCGCACGACCCAGAGTTCGCTGTTCGACAACGCCGCACGGCAGGCCGTGGCCAAAGCCGCGCCGCTCGCCGACCGCATGCGGCCGCGAACGGTCGACGAAGTGGTCGGACAAGGCCGCCTGGTCGGCGAAGAAAGTTTTCTCGGTCGCATGCTGCGCGGCAGTACCGAACCTCGTTCGCTGCTGCTGTGGGGACCGCCCGGAAGCGGCAAGACCACGCTGGCGCGGCTGCTCGCAAGGCAGACCAGCCACGAGTTCGTCGGCTTCTCGGCGGTGCTGAGCGGCGTCAAGGAACTGCGCGAACTGATCGAAGAAGCCGGCCGCCGCCGCACGCTCACCGGCAAAGGCACCGTGCTGTTCGTCGACGAGATCCACCGCTTCAACAAGTCCCAGCAGGACGCTTTCCTGCCGCACGTCGAGAGTGGCGAGATAGTGCTGGTCGGCGCGACCACCGAGAATCCGTCGTTCCAGGTCAACGCGCCGCTGCTGTCGCGATGCCGCGTCGTGGTGCTCGATCCACTCGGATCGCAAGATCTCGCCAAGCTCGTCAACCGCGCGCTCGAAGACGTCGAGCGCGGGCTCGGCAAGCACCGCCTCGCGATCGATTCGGCCGCCAAGGACTTCCTCGTCCAAGGCGCGGACGGCGACGCGCGCTCGCTGCTCGGCGCGCTCGAAGCGGCAGCGGACCTTGCGATCGCGCAGAAAAACAGCGTCATCGACGTCGCGCTGGCCGAGCAAGGTGCTCAACGCAAGGCCTTGCTCTACGACCGGGCCGGCGAAGAGCACTACAACGTCGTGTCGGCGTTCATCAAGAGCATGCGCGGCAGCGACGTCGACGCCGCGCTGTACTGGCTGGCACGCATGCTCGAAGCCGGCGAGCAACCGTTGTTCGTCGCGCGCCGCATGGTCGTGTTCGCCAGCGAAGACGTCGGCCTGGCCGATCCGCACGCGCTGGTACTTGCGCTGGCAGCGAAAGATGCGGTCGATTTTCTCGGACTTCCCGAAGCGCGCATCAACCTGGCGCACGTGGTCGCGTACCTGGCGCGTGCCCCCAAATCGAACGCCTCCTATCGCGCTCTCGAAGCCGCGTCGCAGGAGGTGCGGCGCAGCGGCGCACTTGCGGTTCCTCTGCACCTGCGCAACGCACCGACCGCGTTGATGCGCGACGTCGGTTACGGCGACGGCTACGTCTACCCGCACGGACAAGAAGAGAAGGCGACCGCGCAGCGCTACCTGCCCGAGGCGCTGCACGGCAGGCGCTTCTTCGCGCCCCACCCCGCCGATCCGATCGCCACCGAAGAAGACGCGTCGGCGGCGGCGCCAAAAGCCAAGCCGCGAGCGCGGTAATCCGGCCGCACTCCGGGCCGCCGTTTGACCGTAGTAGATAAATCGGATATTGGCATGCCGTTCATTGGTTCAAGCGATGATGTCGAAAACGGCAATTCATGCGGTCAAAGCGGTAGTGGTGCTGGCGGAGCTTTCCGGTCAGGGTTTCCAGGGAACCGCCTCGGTTGCCGGCCGCATCGGCGCGCCGCAGAACTACCTGGGCAAACTGCTGCAGACCCTGGCGCGGGCCGGGGTGGTTCAGTCCCAGAAAGGGCTCGGCGGCGGCTTCCAACTTGCCAGAGCGCCCGAACAGATCCGGCTCTTCGACATCGTCGATCCGATCGACCACCTCAGCCGCTGGACGGGTTGCCTGCTCGGCGGGCCGTTGTGCTCGGACAACGCACCGTGCGCGATGCACGAGGGGTGGGCAAAGGCCCGCGAGGCCTACCTTGGCATGCTCGAAAGCTCGACAGTGGCCGATGTCCTGTCGCGAAACCGCTCGTCGCCGGCCCGCAGTTGAGACGATTGCGGGCCGACGATTTTTTCATGGGTCAACAACAGGAGAAAAGTGATGTTTTGTAATCAATGCGAACAGACCTCTCGCGGAGAGGGTTGCGTAACCACCCCCGGCATTTGCGGGAAAGACGAAGACGTACAATCGCTGCAGGAGATCCTGCTCTACGGGCTCAAGGGCATGGCAGCGTACGCCAATCACGCTCGGCGCCTGGGCAAGACCGACGACAACGTCAGTGCATTCATCGAAGAGGCGCTGTTCGCCACCATGACGAACGTGAACTTCGACATGGGGGCGTTGTTCGAGATGGTCATGGAGTGCGGCAAGCAGAACCTGCGGGTGATGGAGCTGCTCGACGAAGCGCACGTGGAGAGGTTCGGCAAGCCGTCACCTACCATCGTCAGGGAAGGTACTCAGGCCGGTCCCGGCATCCTGATCACCGGGCACGACCTCCTCGATCTCGAAAACCTGCTCAGACAGTGCGAGGGCACCGACGTCAAGGTCTACACGCACGGCGAGATGATGCCGGCCCACATGTATCCGAAGCTGCGCGAGCACCCGAACCTGGCCGGCCACTTCGGCGGCGCGTGGCAGAAGCAGAAGAGCGAGTTCGAAGCGTTCAGCGGACCGACACTGGCCACGACCAACTGTATCCTGATCCCGCGTCCGAGCTACGCTGAGCGCCTGTTCACCACCCGCTGCACCGCAGTACCGGGCGGCACCCGGCTGGCTACCGACGATTTCTCGGCGGTCATAGCCAAGGCCAAACAGTGCCAGCCGCTGCCGGACAAGCGCGAGAAACAGAGCACCGTCGGGTTCCACCACGACGTGATCCTCGGCGCAGCCGACGCGGTCGTGAAAGGAGTGAAGGAAGGCAAGATCCGCCGCTTCTTCCTGATCGGCGGCTGCGACGGTGCGGAAGTGGGCCGCAACTACTTCAGCGAGTACGCGCGCTCGACGCCGGCCGACACGTTCATTCTCACGCTCGGTTGCGGCAAGTTCCGCATCCGCGATCACGAGTACGGCGAATTGATCGGACTGCCGCGGCTGCTCGACATGGGACAGTGCAACAACGCCTACGGAGCGATCAAGGTCGCGGTGGCACTGGCGCAGGCCTTCGATTGCACGGTCAACGACCTGCCGCTCACGCTGGTGGTGTCGTGGTTTGAGCAGAAGGCCGTGGCAGTGCTGCTGACGCTGTTGTCGCTCGGCGTCAAGGGCATCACGATCGGGCCCGCAGCCCCCGGCTTCGTCACGCCGGGCGTGTTCAAGATCCTGCAGGAAAAGTTCGACCTGCGTATCGCCGGCAAGGACGCGCAAAAAGATCTCGCAGTGGCGATGGCGGGATAGCCTACCTCGGGCGGGACACGCTCCCTGCGCGAGCGAGCAGCGTGTCCCGCCCGAGCCCCGCACAGCACCCGTCGAGACGAGCTTCGGGGACAGCGCCCCGGAGCCGCACCGACACAGGCGCTGGTTCCCATTCTTCTCCTGCCCGGGCTATAGAGGCGGACCGTCGCCGACAGTTTTTCGCCCTCGAGGACACAGATCCCAGGCTAATCAAAGGAGAGGACATGACCACCAAGACGTCAACCATCATATGGACGCAGACCGACGAGGCGCCGGCGCTGGCGACCTACTCGCTGCTGCCCATCGTCCGCGCCTTCACCAAAGGCACCGGTGTCTGCGCCGAAACGCGCGACATCTCGCTGGCCGGACGCATCATCGCCAACTTCCCCGAGAACCTGACCGAAGCTCAGCGGCTCCCCGACTACCTGGCACAGCTCGGTGAGCTGACGCACGCGCCCGAGGCGAACATCATAAAACTGCCGAACATCTCGGCGTCGATCCCGCAGCTCCAGGAAGCGATCAAGGAACTCCAGGCGCACGGCTACAAGATCCCGGACTACCCGGAGAACCCGAAGAACGACGCCGAGAAGGCCCTGCAGACCCGCTTCGCCAAGGTGCTCGGCAGCGCCGTCAACCCGGTCCTGCGCGAAGGCAACTCCGACCGCCGCTCGCCGCTTTCGGTCAAGGCGTTCTCCAAGAAGCACCCGCACAAGCTCGGCGCCTGGGCCCCCGACTCCAAGTCCCACGTCGCGCACATGACCGGCGGCGACTTCTACGGCAGCGAAAACTCCACCACGCTGAAGAACGCCACCGAGGTCCGCTACGAATTCGTCGATGCCGCCGGTGCAGTCACGGTCCTGAAAAAGAAGATGCCGCTGCTCGAGGGCGAGATCATCGACACTTCGGCGATGCACATCGCACCGCTGCGCAAGTTCTTCGAGGAGCAGATCGAGGACGCCAAGAAGAAGGGCTTGCTGCTCTCGTTGCACCTCAAAGCCACGATGATGAAGGTCTCCGACCCGGTCATCTTCGGCCACGCGGTCAGCGTCTTCTACAAACCGGTGTTCGACAAACACGGCGCGACGTTCAAACAGCTCGGCGTCAACACCAGCAACGGCCTCGGCGACGTTTACGCGAAGATCCAGGCACTGCCTGCCGACAAACGTGCCGAAATCGAAGCCGACATCCAGGCCGTCTACGCCATTCGCCCGGCGCTGGCTATGGTCGACTCGGACAAGGGCATCACCAACCTGCACGTACCGAACGACATCATCGTCGACGCTTCGATGCCGGTCGTGGTTCGCGAGTCCGGCAAGATGTGGGGTCCCGACGGCAAGCTCCACGACACCAAGGCGATGATCCCCGACCGCTGCTACGCGACCACCTACAAGACGATCATCGAGGACTGCCAGAAGAACGGCGCCTTGGACCCGGCAACGATGGGTGACGTGCCCAACGTCGGTCTGATGGCACAGAAGGCCGAAGAATACGGTTCGCATGACAAGACCTTCATCGCCGCCGGCTCCGGCACCATCAGGGTCGTCGACGAGAACAGCGGCGCGACGCTGCTCGAGCAGAAAGTCGATGCAGGAGACATCTTCCGCTCGTGCCAGACCAAGGACATCCCGGTTCGCGATTGGGTCAAGCTGGCCGTCAAGAGGTCGAGGCTGACCGGCACGCCGGCGGTCTTCTGGCTCGACAATAACCGCAAGCACGACGCGCAGGTGATCGCCAAGGTAGAGACCTACCTGAAAGATCACGATACCAGCGGCCTCGAGATTCGCATCCTGGCTCCGGAGGAGGCGATGAAGTATTCGCTCGAGCGCATCCGCAAGGGGCTCGACACGATCTCGGTGACCGGCAACGCGCTGCGCGACTACCTCACCGATCTGTTCCCGATCCTCGAGATCGGCACCTCGGCCAAGATGCTGTCGATCGTCCCGCTGCTTGCGGGCGGCGGACTCTTCGAGACCGGAGCCGGCGGCTCGGCCCCAAAGCACGTGCAGCAGTTCCAGAAGGAAGGCTACCTGCGTTGGGATTCGCTCGGTGAGTTCTCGGCGCTGGGCGCTTCGCTCGAGCACATCGCGACCACGTTCCACAACGAGCGCGCGGCGCTGTTGGCCGAGACCCTCGACCAAGCGATCGGCAAGTTCCTCGACAACAACAAGTCACCGGCCCGCAAGGTCGGCCAGATCGACAACCGCGGCAGCCACTTCTACTTGGCGACGTACTGGGCCGAGGCACTGGCCGCGCAGTCGAAAGACAAGACGCTCGCGGCACGCTTCGCCGCCGCCGCCCGTCAACTCGTCGAGAACGAAGCCAAGATCAACGCCGAGTTGCTCGCCGCGCAGGCCAAACCCGTTGACATGGGCGGCTACTACCAGCCGGACCCGGTGAAGACCGAAAAGGCGATGCGTCCGAGCCCGACGCTCAACGCCATCATCGACGCGCTCGCGTAGCGGCTGCGCTCCACAGCGACTGACATGATCGACAGGGGGTGGACCTCACCCGCAGCCTGTACCGGAAGGTTGCGGGTGGGGTACGCCTCAGCGACTGCACCGTCCGCCGATCCCGCAACCAGCACTGGCGTTGAGCTTCCCCCGGCTCGGATCAACCGCACGACCATCTCGAGTGCGACTTGCGATCGGCGGCAAGGCCGGGCTGGGAATCGCGGCTCAGATCAACCGCACGACCATCTCGAGTGCGACTGCCGGCGGCCGGATGGAAAGCCCGCTTGGTTGGATCTGACTTTCACTCCTGTACCATGGCTCACGCCGCCCAACAGTAACGGACCGGGGAGCAGACATGGGGGCACGCAAGACAACCAGGAAGGCCAAAACTAAGCCTCCAGCGACACCGCTCAACGCCAAGACCGCGGTGACGCACATCCCTACGGAAGGTCCAGGGGGGGGGGAAGCGAGATGAGCACGACGGTTGAGAGCCTCACCGCCGCGGAACACGGCACGCGAGCCGAAGCAGAGCTCGCGAGCGAGGTCACAGAGCGCCAGCGGGAGCAGGATTCGTTGCGTGAGAACGAGGATCTGTTCCGCACCATCATCGAAGCGTCACCGGTAGCTCTGGCAGTCAACGACGAACAACAGAACATTACCTACTTGAATCGTCGGTTCATCGAGACCTTCGGCTACACGCTCGACGACATCCCGACGACGGCCGCCTGGTGGCCGCTGGCCTACCCCGATCCATTCTATCGGCAGCAGGCCATCGACGAATGGCAGGAAGCACTGGCCAAAGCGCAGCGCGACGGCACTGACGTCGAGGTGTCAGACCTGAAAGTTCGGTGCAAAGACGGCCTCGTTCGCGACGTCCACTTCGGCGTGACACCGATTGGCAAGTCGCACCTCGTCGTCCTCCACGACATCACAGAGAAAGTGAGGACGGAAGAGACGCTGCGACGAAAGAGCGAGGAACTCGACCGCTATTTCATACTGAGCCTCGACCTCCTCTGTATCGCAGATCTCGAGGGGCGCTTGATTCGCGTGAACCCTCAATGGGAACTGGCGCTCGGGTATTCCCGCTCCGAGCTCGAAGGCCGTTTTCTAATTGATTTCGTGCATCCAGACGACGTGGAGAACACACGTGCCGCGATCTCGCAGCTTGCCGCGCAGCAACCGGTGATCAACTTCCAAAACCGATACCGTTGCCGCGACGGATCCTACCGCTGGTTCGAGTGGAGGTCGGTGCCTCAGGGGGATCTCACCTACGCCGCCGCGCGCGACGTCAGCATCCGCAAGTTGGCCGAAGATAGCGCACTCAGGGCTGCGCGTGACTGGCAGACAACCTTCGACTCCAGCAACGACGCGATCTGGATCTTGAGCGCGGATCAGCGGATACTACGCTCCAACAAAACGGCCGAGCGCTTCTTCGAAAGGCCCGCATCAGAGATGATCGGCAAGCACTGCTGGGCCATCGTACACCACGGCGTAGATCCGCACCCGGAGTGTCCGTTCGTCAGGGCGCGCCTGAGCAAGAAGCGCGAAACCATGCGGCTCAAGGAGGGCGCGCACTGGTTCGAAGTCTCGGTCGATCCGATACTGGATGACACCGGGCAAGTTACCGGTGCGGTCCACGTCGTCAGCGACATCTCCGCGCGGGTTAGCGACGAGAAAGACCGTGCACGAATCGAAGAGCAACTGCACAGGACCGAGAGGCTCGACGCGCTCGGCACGCTGGCCGGCGGGATCGCGCACGACTTCAACAACATTCTCGGCGCGATACTCGGCAACACCGAATTGGCATCACAGGACGTAGGGATCGAACATCCGGCGATCGTGAGTCTCGGCGAGATTCGCAAGGCGAGTCTACGCGCCAAAGATCTCGTACACCGCATCCTCGAATTCGCCAGCCAGCACCAGGAACCGCAGCACGTCATTGGCCTGCGCTCGGTCGTGGAAGAAGCCGTTGCCTTGCTACGTTCCACGATCCCGGCAATCGTCGAGATCACCGCCACCTTCGGCGACGACGCACCTGTCGTGCTGACCGACGCGACGCAGATCCACCAGTTGCTGATCAACCTGTGCACCAACAGCTGGCACGCAATGGAGGGAGGCAAGGGCCGCATCGATGTCCACCTCGACGGACTGACGCTGGGAGCCGAGGCCACCCGCATCAATCCCGAGCTTTCGCCCGGCCGCTTTGCACGCCTGCGGGTAGTAGACACCGGCGTCGGCATGGACACGGCGACGATCGCGCACATCTTCGAACCGTTCTTCACCACCAAGTCGAGCGGTCACGGCACCGGCCTCGGTTTGTCGGTGGTACACGGGATCGTAAAGGCGCACCGCGGTGCCATCGAAGTGACCAGCAAGCCCGGCCAGGGCACCACCTTCACCGTGTACTTTCCGGCTGCTGAGGAACCCGAGCAAGGCAACATGACGTGTGATGAGCAGGAGCAGCCCCTTGCAGAGGTCGGCGGCCGGCACGTGCTCTACCTCGACGACGAGGAGTCGCTGGTGTTCCTTGCCACCCGTATGCTCGAGCGGCAAGGATATCGGGTCAGCGGCTACACACGCGCCGAGGAAGCAGTGGCGGCCGTGCGAGCCGATCCCGCGAAGTTCGACATGGTAGTGACGGACTTCAGTATGCCGGCAGTTTCCGGACTCGACGTGGCGCGGCAGATCGCAGCGCTGAGGGCCGATCTGCCGGTTGTGCTCGCGTCCGGATACGTCACCGACGAGTTGCGCGCGCACGCCCTCGACGCCGGTGTGCGCGAGGTGATCTACAAACCCAACACCGTCGAAGAACTGTGTACGGTGGTGCGGCGAGTGCTGGATGAGGACGAGACACGGTGAAGTAGAGCCGACACGACGTCCGATTGGGATACCCGAACCTCGTCATCATGGACGCGATCGACATCGGCGTCGGCAACGAGGCGTTCCCGACTCGGCGCAAACTCGGCCTGGTGCTGATGGGTACCAAGTTACCCAGTTCGCAGGCTCTTCGGAAGTCAGCGGCAGCCAGAGCCGCCTCTTGTTTGCCGAGGTAGGCAAAACCGCGGTCGAGCCAAACCTGACCGGAGTTCTGGTCGAGTTCCACGGTCCGGCCAGTTCCTCGATCGCCGCGTCCACGCGGCCTCTTTCCGGCATGAGGTTCGCAAGACTGTGGTGGGCATCCGCTGAAAACGGATCGGCCGCGATCGCACCGGCGAGATCGTCGATGGCGCGGTCGATGAAACCGCTTCTCTTGAATGCGATCGCCCTGTTGAAAAAGGCTCTGGCGGAGCGAGGGTTGATCGCGAGTGCTTCGGTGAAATCAGCTATGGCCTTGGGATAACTCCCCATGTTGAAGTGGATCACGCCGCGATTGTTGTAGGATTCGACGTAGTCCTTCCTGAGGGCGATCGCCTTCGCGAAGTCGTCCATCGCGCGGGTAGTAGGGGCTCAATCCGACCGGCAGCACCATCTTCTGCAGGTAGAGCGCAAGGCCTCGCACGCCCACCAGCATCCGCATCGACAACGGCGAAACCTCCAGCGGCATGATCGCCCCGCTCGATTTCTGGGCGAAGATCGCGATCACCGACGCGACGACGCCGAATGCGAAGAACGGAACCTTCTCGACCAGCAGTGCCCGGACCGTTCGTGATTGCGTTCGTCTCAGCGGATGTCAGTCGAGCAGCAGCAGCACGACGGGAAGCGTGACGGCCATCGGCTTCGACAGCAGCGCCAGCACGAACATCGCAAGCGCGCCGCAGTACGCCGAGCGGATACCGTGCCCGCCCCGTCCGCTCCGCCCGGTCCGGTCTGCCCCGCCCGCTCCGCCCCGCCCGCTCCGCCCCGCCCGCTCCGCCCCGCCCGCTCCGCCCCGCCCGCTCCGC
>Ga0172375_10003172_pt1 | contig 25140 bp, 20 predicted proteins | sample LakKiv1m_FD_114537 | JGI IMG/M metagenome (GOLD analysis project Ga0172375, IMG submission 114537) | Freshwater microbial communities from Kabuno Bay, South-Kivu, Congo - kab_092012_11.1m | ecosystem: Environmental > Aquatic > Freshwater > Lake | place: Democratic Republic of the Congo...
TCTGACTTATTCTGATCTAGCATCAACCGCGGCCGAAAAGAAAGATGGCCTTTTTCGCGTTAAACGTTCGGGCAACAAAATTTGGCAACATCTAAAATATTTTGTTCACTTGGCGATTTTAGCTGAGTGGGCGGATATTATTTATGCTACAGATCTTTACAGTGTCGGTCGGGGAGCTTGGTTTTTGAAAAAAGTTTTTGGAAAGAAATACTTAATTCGTTTCGCCGGAGACAGCGCTTGGGAAAAAGCAGCCATCGCCGGCTTAACAGATAATTTTATCGTTGATTTTGAAGAAAAAAAACAGTCGCCGTATTTAGAAAAATTGAAAACCCGGCGACGGCTTATTTTGCAAAGAGCCGATGCGGTAATTGTCGTTAGTCATTTTATGGCCGATTTAGCTAAAAAAATCGGCGTTAATCCTTTAAAAATAAAAACTATTTACAACGCAGTTGATTTTTTTAACAGCCTGCCGTCGCGCCAGGAAAGCGAAGATCCGATTTTAGTTTTTTCCGGCCGCCTGGTGCCTTGGAAAGACCAGCGAGTGATTTTGAATATTATGGCAAAGCTGAAGCAAAAATATCCGCGAATTATTTTTGAAATTTTGGGAGACGGGCCGGAATTAGAAAACTTAAAAAAATTGGCGCAAGAAAAAAATCTAGAGAATAACGTTAAATTTCACGGTCGAATTTCAGAAGCCAAGACACATAAAGTTTTTGCCTACGCAACAATATTTGTTTTAAATACAAACTATGAAGGTTTGCCCCATGCTGTCTTAAACGCGATGCAAGTGGGTGTGCCGGTTATAACCACGGCTTTAGGCGGTAATTTAGAGGTAGTAACGGACGGAGAGAATGGTTTACTGGTGCCTTATAATGATGAGATTGCCTGGCAGACAGCTATAGAAAAATTATTAGCAGACGCCGATCTTCAGAAAAAATTAGTTCAGAACGCTAAAAAAACTTTGGAGAAATTTAGCTTTGAAGAAATGGTCGAAGAAACTGAGCAGCTAATAGAGGATTTATAATTTTATGATATGGCTGTCTCCTTTCGCAAATTTTAGGAATTGCTTGCAAGGAAAATGGCCAAGAGCTGGTGCTGGCGCAGTATGACTGGGACAAGATTGCTTTAAAAATGAGCCAAATTTTTAAACGGCTGGAGAAGATTATTTAAAGGATAAACGGGGTTTTATTTATGAGAGTTTTAAATATCGGATTAGATCAAAATATTTTTCGGGCGGACTCTGAGTCTCGTCAACGCCAACTTGGCTACGGGCAGTTGGCCGAACAGCTGCATCTTTTGGTCTTAGGCGAAGGAAAAGAAGAAAAATTAAGCGATAACGTTTGGCTTTATCCTTCGGGCGGTCGGGGACGCTTGGCAAAATTTCGGTCGGCCCTGCGGGTGGCTAGTCAGATAATTAAACACAACCAGATCAATTTGATATCCGTTCAGGATCCGTTTTTTTGCGGTTTGCTCGGCTGGCGCCTAAAACAAAAATTTAATTTGCCGCTGCAGATTCAGGTTCACGTCGATTTTTTAAGCCCCTATTTTTGGCGCCAGTCGTTAAAAAATAAAATCAGCGTTTGTTTGGCTAAATTCTTGTTGCCGCGGGCCGACGGTCTTCGGGTTGTTTCAAAAAGAATCCGGCAAAGTTTAACTATCTCGGGAATCAAATTGTCTTCTTGTCTTACCGTTTTGCCGATTTTTGTTGACGTCGAAAAAATTAAAATTGCGCCCGTTAATTTAGATTTGCATAAAAAATATTCCCAGTTTGATTTGATTATTTTGACAGCCGCCCGTTTAAGCCCGGAAAAAAATATTAAACTGGCCATTGCCGCCATGGCAGAAATTGCCAAAGAATTTCCCGGGGCCGGGCTGGTCATAGTCGGCTCTGGTTCGGAAGAAGTCAGTTTAAAAGAAGAAATCAAAAAACGGAAACTGGATAGCAAGATTAAATTAGAACCCTGGACTAACGACCTGGCTTCTTATTATAAAACAGCCGATTTATTTTTGCTGACGTCAGATTACGAAGGTTGGGGGATGGTGGTCATGGAAGCTTTGGCTGCCGGCTGTCCGGTTGTTATGACTGATGTTGGCTGTGCCGGCGAAGTGGTCGTCAATGACGAAAGCGGAGTAGTCATTCCGGTCGGCGATAAAAAAGCTTTAGTTAAAGCGGTGATAAATTTATTGGTTAACAATCCCTTGAGGGACAAATTTAAACAAGCTGGCCGGCTGGCCGTAGAAAAATTGTCCGGCCAAGACGAATATTGGGCAAATTACAAAAAATCTTGGGAACAACTTTTATGAAATTATTAATCCTGACCCAAAAAGTTGATAAAAATGACGAGACGCTGGGTTTTTTTTACGATTGGATAATGGAATTCAGCCGGCATTGCGAAAAGGTAACGGTCATTGGCTTGGGGGTGGGAGAATATCATTTACCGGACAATGTCCGGGTCTTATCTTTGGGTAAAGAAGAATTGGCCGCGGGGCGCGGGTCATTGGATATATTTAAAAAAATAAAATATATCTTTAATTTTTTTAAATATACCTGGCAATATCGCCGCGATTACGATAGCGTTTTTATCCACATGAATCCGGAGTACGCGGTCTTGGGCGGCTGGTTTTGGCGCCTTTGGAAAAAGCGCTTGGCGCTGTGGTACGTTCACCGGCAGAACAGCTGGCGGTTATGGCTGGCCGAAAAATTATGCCAAGTAGTTTTTTCGGTAGGCCAGGCCAGTCTTCCTTTGCGGGGTAAAAAAATAAACTTGGTCGGCCACGGCATTAATTGCGAAAAATTTATTTATCAGCCGAAAGTAGGAAACGACGATAAATTTAAAATAATTTCCGTTGGCCGCCTCACAAAGATAAAAGATTTAGCAACTCTTATTTTAGCTATTGGTTTGTTGCCGCTTGAACTTCGTGGCCGGCTAAGCGTGGAGCTGGTCGGGGCGCCGGTAACTGCCGCTGATGATTCATATAAAAACAGCTTGATGGCGCAAATTGAAAAAGAGAAATTAGCGGAGGTGATTAAATTCGTCGGTTCCAGCCCTTATCTTTTAATGCCGGAGGTCTATCGCCGGGCCGACTTAATGGTCAATTTGGCTCCGACGGGCGGAGTTGATAAGGCAGTTTTGGAGGCAATGGCCTGCGGTTTGCCGGTGCTAGTGGCCAATGAATCTTTCCGTCCTTACCTGGGCGAGCTGGCGCAACAATTAATCTTTAAATTCGGCGACGCCTCGGATTTGGCGCAGAAAATCACTTGGCTGTCTCAGCAAAAATTAGACCCGTTTTTTTTCCGTCAGCAGGTTTTGAACGAGCACAATCTTAGCCAGCTGATAAAAAAAATTACGGCGGCGATAGAAAAAAATCCGTTGCCAAGAAAACTCTTTTAGTCTATAGTTGGAATAATAAGTTAACCGAATTTTAATTATATGAATAAAAAAATAACATTAGCCGTCATCGGGGCGGGTTACTGGGGTCCGAATCTGATTCGTAATTTTTCGCGGCTGGACGAGTGTTTTTTAAAAACGGTTTGCGATTTGGACGAAAAAAAACTGACTAAAATTAAAAAGAGTTATCCCGATATTCTGACAACCTCCAACGTCGAAGATGTTTTTGGCGACCAGGAAATCAACGCGGTGGCCATTGCCACGCCGACTAAATTTCATTATTCCTTGGCCAAAAAAGCTTTGGAGTCGGGTCGGCATGTTTTTATCGAAAAACCCCTCGCTCAAACCAGTCAGCAAGCCGAAGAATTAATAAAATTGGCCAAAGACAAAAAATTAATTATTCAGGTCGATCACACCTTCATTTATTACGGCCCGGTGATTAAAATCAAAGAAATTATTGATTCCGGCGAGCTGGGAGAGCTTTTTTATTTTGATTCCCAGCGGATTAACCTTGGTTTGATCCAATCCGATATTAATGTCATTTGGGATTTAGCGCCGCATGATATTTCGATTTTAAATTATATTTATAAAGAGAAAGCGATTAGCGTTTCAGCCGCGGGAACAAAACATTTTTCAAAAAACAAGCAAGAAGAACTGGCTCATATTACTATTGAATATGCCACCGGTTTTGTCGCCCACATCCATGTTAGCTGGCTCTCGCCGGTTAAGTTAAGACAGATGATCATCGGCGGGGATAAAAAAATGATTTACTTTGACGATATCGAACCGACGGAAAAAATAAAGATATACAACAAGGGAATCGATTTGGCCGAGACCAGCGAGGATACTTTTAATCCAATCTATCGGAGCGGAGACGTCTATCTTCCGGTCTATGACGGGACGGAGGCGCTTTTTAAAGGATGTAGCAATTTCATTAATTGTATTACTAACGGAACGGAGCCCGAAACCAATGGCCAGGCGGGCCTGGCCGTAGTCAGAATTTTAGAAGCGGCCAGCCAATCGTTAGCTGAAGATGGCAAAAAAATCATTATTTAATTTAGTTTGTATGGCCAGTCGAAAAGATGTTTTTCAGGAAAAATATGTCGGAAAAGACTACGTTGCCCGCGGAGTAGATTTGATTTTAGACAAAGAAGTCGCCTGGAAAAAGATATCGCGGCGCGCCCGGCGCGCCATTGACGCGGCTAGATCACTGCCTGGCTTGCGGATTGAAAAAAAGAAAGGGACAAAAGAAGAGCTGGATCTTTTCCGGACGATTTGGTATGACGCCAATGACTCAGAACTGGGCGACGGCGCTTTTCGCGACGATCAGCACGTTTATTTTTGTTATTTGAACGACGAATTTGTTGCCGGAGTAATTGTCACGGAAGTCGATTCTAATCTCTTTCTTCATTATAACGGCGCGACCGATGAAGCAAAAAAACTGCAGATACCGAGCCTCATGATTTGGCATATCGTAGAAGAATTTCACGGCTCTCGCTTTAAATATTTAGACGTTGGCTGTTCTTTCCGCAAGTCGCTGCAGGATTTTTTTGAAAACTGGAAAACTCACGAATATCCGCTGTTAATGAATCCGCCGTATTATCTTCCTAAAATAGATCTGTCGCCTTTTGATAATGCTAGCCTGAGCTCAAAGTTCGACGTTTCGGCTAACGCGGACGAGGAATTAAAAAAAAGATTTTCCGGCCGGCCTTTTACTTATTTTCCGGCCGGTAAATATGCGCTTTACGCGATTTTAAAGCACCTTAATTTGGCGCGAGAAGACGAGGTTTTTATCAGTACTACTACCGGTTCGCCGTATATTTCCAGCTGCGTTACCACGGCGATCGAGGCGGTCTGCAATTGGAATCGCCAGCTAAGCGACAAGACCAAAGCGATTTTAGTCATTCACGAATTCGGTTTTATTAATCCGGAAGTTAAGCAGCTGAAAGAACTGGTGAAACAAAAAAATATAATATTGATAGAAGATTGCGCCTATGCCTGGAAAAGCGGGCAAGCCGGACAATTTGGCGATTATGTCATTTACTCGTTGCCTAAGTTCTTTCCGATGCAGTACGGCGGACTTTTGTTAGGTGTTGAATTATCGGACGAACTGATGTGGAGCTTTTTTCGTTGTCTGGACGTTGGCAAGAGAGAAATTATCAGAAAACAATTGCCATTTTATCTAAAAGACGAAGACATAATTTGCCGGCAGCGGATAGAAAACTATCAATACCTGGAAAATTTATTTAAAGAAGAAGGGTATGAAACATTATTCTCTTTATCGGCAGAAGAGACTCCGGCGGTTTTTATTTTAAAGTTGTCTCGTCCCGGATTGGCAAATAAAATTAGCAGCCGATGTGATTATTTTGGCATCGAGTGCGGGATTTTCCATCATAACGATGCTGTTTTCTTACCCTGCCATCAAAACTTAAGCCAGCCGCATTTGGATTATATTTTTGGCGTGGTCAAAGCGGGGTTACGCAAAGACGGCTGGGTCGTCCCGCCGGAAGAGATAATAAAAAAACGGGAAAAGCCGATTGCCCAGCGCCAGGACGCGGAAAAAAGATGGCGTGCTAATAAATAAAATTATTATTAATATTTATTAATATGAAAGTTCCTTTTGTTGATTTGCAAAAGCAGTACCAAGGAATTAAAGAAGAAATTAATTTGGCTATCCAGAATATTTTGGATAAATCCCAATACATTTTGGGTCCGGGTGTTGGCGATTTTGAGAAAAAATTTGCTGAATATTTAGGGATAAAGCACGTGGTCGGCGTTTCTACCGGAACGGATGCCCTGCAGGTCGCCCTGAGAGTTTTGGATATCGGAATCGGCGATGAAGTGATCACGGTTCCTAATACTTTTTTTGCGACGGCCGAGGCAATTTCATTGGTCGGAGCAACGCCGGTTTTTGTTGATATTGACGAACAGACTTACGAGCTTGATATTGCCAAAGTCGAAGAAAAAATTAGCCAAAAGACAAAAGCGATTATTCCGGTGCACCTTTATGGCCAGGCGGTTGATATGGATAAGTTAATGGTTTTGGCCAAAAAGCATAATCTATATGTTATTGAAGACGCTTGTCAGGCGGCCGGCGCAACCTATAAAGAAAAAAAACTTGGGACCATTGGTGATATCGGCTGTTTCAGTTTTTATCCCGGTAAGAATTTGGGCACTTATGGCGAAGGCGGCTGTCTGGCGGTCAGTGATGACGGGTTTGCCGAAAAGGCCAAGATGCTCCGCGATCACGGTTCGGCTAAAAAATACCACCACGAATTAATCGGCAGCAATTTTCGTTTAAGCGGCCTGGAGGGGGCGGTGCTGGGGGTAAAAATAAAATATTTGGATAAATGGAATAGCCAGCGGCGAGAAAATGCTTTGCGATATTTAGCCGAATTAAAAGACGTAAAAGAAGTAATTTTGCCACTAGAACCGGAATATTCCAGGGGCAATTACCATTTGTTTGTTATTCGAACCAAGAAACGGGACGCTCTTCAGACCTTTCTTAATGAGCAGGAAATTCAGACTGGCATTCATTACCCGATTCCGATTCATCGCCAGCCGGCTTATCAGTTTTTGAATTTGGCGCCGGGCAGTTATCCGATAGCCGAGAAAGTAGCCGACGAAATATTGTCTTTGCCGATGTGTCCGGAGCTGACACCGGAACAAATTACTTTTGTTGGCAATAAGATCAAAGAATTTTTTAGCCGCTAGTATGTTTAATTATAAAAAATACGCCAAAAACTATAACAACGAGAAGGATTTTGACCGCTATCTGCTCGATTTTAAATTTAAAATGCTCCAGGAATGGAGCCAGAACTTGGGCGATTGTTTGGAGCTAGGATGCGCGATGGGGATTATGACCGAGAAACTTTTACCGCTGTGCCGCTCTCTAGACGTGGTGGATGCTTCGGCGGATTATTTAAAAATCGTGCAGCAAAAGATAACGGATCGTTTTCCTGACCGCCGATCCGAAGTTTCTTTTCATAATTGCTTTTTTCAAAACTACCGACCCGAAAAATTATACGATTCAATCGTGTTGGCCGGCGTTTTACCGGCCCTTGATGAGCCGGATAATTTTTTGCGGCTGGCAGGCGGCTGGCTGAAAGAGACCGGCTTTATTTTCATTACCTCGCACAACGCTTTTTCTCTTCACCGGCGGATAGGGAAGATTATGGGACTAGTTGGTGACGAGCACGAATTGAGCGAACGCGATAGGCTCCTTTTTAACCATAAAAAGGTTTATGACTTAGCCGGCTTGGAAGATGATATAAAAAAATCCGGGTTAGTTATAAAAAAGATCGGCGGTGTATTCTTAAAACCCTTTCCCAACGACGAAATGCTAAAGCTAAGCCAAGAATGTATTAATGCTTTTTTTGAAGTAAGCCGGCAACTGGATCCGGCGCTGGCTGCAGAGCTCTACGCGATTGCCGCCAAATCAAAATAAAATATGTCAAAAATAAATTGTTCCGTACCGATTTTAACTTTGAATTCCGAAAAACATCTCAAACAGTGCCTTCAAAGTATTGCCAGCTTTGAGGATGTTTTTTTGGTTGACGGCAATAGCACGGACGAAACTTTGGCTTTGGCCAAGGAATTTGGCTTGCCGGTTTACAAGCAAGTAGAAAGCGACCAGCCCAATGTTAAAATAAATGATTTTACCGCGGTACGGCGCAAAGCGATCTCCCTGGCTAGGTGCGACTGGGTGCTGGACCTGGATTCGGACGAATTTCTATCGCCAGAGTTGGCTGATGAGATCGCCGGGTCGCTGCAGCAGTCACTTTCGCCGCAGACGGTTTTTAATGTGGTTAAAAAATATGTTATCAGAGGCAAAATCATTGAACATGCTTTTAATTATCCTTCTTATAACATCCGTCTTTTTAATAAGCTGGGCGGGGCGGAGTTTCGCGCCAACAAGCTGGTTCATGAAAAATTATTTTTGCCGCCCGGGACAAAAATAGTCAATTTAAAAAATTGTCTTTATAGTCATTATCCCGATTCTGCTTCCGAGTGCATCAAAAAAGATAATTATTACTTAAAATTGGCGTTTGAACACATGGACGCCGACGAAGGCCGGCGCCGCCGGGTGCACGCTTTGAAAATTTCCGTTAAATATTTTTTGCGCGCCTTAAAAATTGCCGCCGTTTCCCTCGGTCTTTATTTTCTCTACGGCTATCAATCTTGTCTACCGATAGGGTATTGGTGGCGGCATACTCGGTACCATTTAATAATTGGATTTTATCGCTTAAGGCAAGCCTTTTAGGATATTAATAAACAACAAAGCATAAAAAACGTTTTTTAACGTTTTTTATGCTTTTTAAGAGCAGAAAGTGATTGGGGTTATTATAACCCGTGATACCTATTGACACCTTATGACACTTTGGTAAAATAGGGTTATGACAGAGGAAATAAAGCCTAATGGCGTCTATACAACCGAAGAAACCCAGAAGCTGCTTAAGGTAAGCAGCAGCACGATTAAGCGGATGTTAAAGCACGGCCTGATTAAGGCTAATAAAGTCGGCCGGCAATACCGAATTTTAGGCAAGGAAATTTTACGATTAATTTCGCCCGAAACCGAACAAAAAGCGGTCCAGTCATATTTGGGCTTAAAAAGAAAAGTCGTTGACACGATCAATAAATGGTAAAAAATAAATGGCAAAAAAGGCTTTAAAAGTTTTATATATTTTTGCCGGCGAACGAAAGAAACAGGAAAAATTATGGCGCTCGGGCGAGCACCCCGATACTTGTTTTTTGGGTCTTAACCATTTGAAAAATTTTGGCGTTGAGGCGGAGTACCTTGAAAATAAAACTATAAATTATATCAGACGGAAGAATTTTAACCTGGCCAACTTGTTCTATCTTTTCAAGTTGAAAAATTATGAAGTCGTTTTTTTGGGCGGCTCGCTTTCTTTGGTCTTTCTGGCTAAAGTCATTTTTAAATTTTCGAAGCCGAAATTTGTATTTTTTAATACTTATTTTACCAATCTGTTGAATCGAAATCGCCAGGGACTAAAAGCCGGTATCATTAGGCGGGCGATCGGTTCGCTGGACGCGATCATTTGTCCGTCAGAAGCGCAAAGAAATTTTTTAATCAAAGAAGGATTTGACGAAAATAAAATATTTTTTATTCCGACCGGCGTGGACGTTGATTTTATCGGTTCCTATCCTGCACCAAAAACATCAAAAGATTTTGTTTTGAGCGTTGGCAAGGATATGGGCCGGGACTATAAAACGTTGATTGAAGCGGTTAAAAATACAGCTGTAAATCTAAAAATCGTCGCCCTAGCAAGAAATCTTACCGATCTTATTTTACCGGCTAACGTTTCTTGCCAGTCTTTGCCTTTTTTAGAGCTTTTGCCTTTATATAAAAATTGTCAATTTGTTGTTATTCCGACAAAAAAACAGGGCAATTTTAACGGGTCGGATTGTTCCGGCCACTTAGCCTTGCTTGATGCCATGGCCAGCGGCAAGGCGATTATCGCCAGTGAGCGAGAAACGCTGGCGGATTATATTACCGACGGCGTCCATGGCTTGATTGTCGAGCCGGAAAATTCAGAAGCGCTGAAAAAAGCGATATTGAAATTATTGGAAAATCACGAGCTGGCGGCGGAAATGGGGCGGCGCTCGAGAGAAAAAGCCGAGCGATTGTTATCGACAAAAGACTTTGCGGAAAATTTAGCAAAAATTTTTAAGAAGATCGCGGAATAAAAATGAAATTAGTAATACTTTTTAATACAAGATTGCCGACTCCCCGGGCGCACGGCTGGCAGGTGGTTAAAATGGCGGAAGCCTTTAGCCAGACCGGCGCCAAGGTGGAGCTTTGGCGTCCGGAAATTCCCAGCGGGTTTGAAGAAGATATTTTTAATTTTTACGGTGTCGGAAAAACCTTTCAGGATAAAAAGATTTGGTGCTTGAATCTAAGCGAGAAAATTTTTCCGGCCGGCTTGGTTTATCGGATGCGCTATCTGACTTTTCTTTTCCGCCTGCTGTTTGTAAAAAAAGAGAAGTCTTGGGTTTTTTTTACCCGTCATCCGGAAGTTGCCTGGGTTCTTTCACATTTTGGTTTTAAAACGATATTTGAACTTCATAACTGGATCATCCGGAAGAAAAAAATTAACCAGTTTCTTTTAAAAAAAGTTTCGTTAATCATTGCCACGACCAACCTGATCAAGCGCGAGATGATCGCTAATGGTTTTGGAGCGGACAATATTTTAGTTGCTCCTCACGGCGTCGAGCTGGAAAAATTTAACTTAGGATTAACCGTAACGACAGCTCGCCAGAAGCTGGCCCTGCCCCTAGATAAAAAGATTATTGTTTATACCGGTGCGCTTTATCAACAGAAAGGAATCGCCACGATTATAGAAGCCGCGCGTTCTTTGCCGGAAGATTACCAGCTTTGCTTGATTGGCGGCTTGCCTCAAGATATCGAAAGGATTAAATCGGTCGCTGCGGACTTGCCCGCGCTTTGCGTTCTAGGCGCCAAAAAGCACGATCAGATCCCTTTTTATCTTCAGGCGGCCGATATATTATTGATTGCCAACAGTGGTCAGGATACGGTGGAGAGCCGCTTTACGGCTCCCTTGAAATTATTTGAATATTTGGCTAGCGGCCGGCCGATCGTCGCCAGCGATGTGCCGGCGATCAGGGAATTTTTAAACGAAGAGACAGCGGTTTTAGTCAAGCCCGATGATCCGGCAATCTTGGCGAAGGCCTTAGCGTCTTTGGCTAATGATAAAGATAAACAGGTTAAATTAGCGGCCAACGGCCTGGCACAGGCTAAAAAATTTAATTGGCAAAATCGAGCACAAAAAATTATGGAAGCAATAGAAAAATTAAACGATCGCCGGCAAGTCCTCCAGAGTATTATCAATTATGCGGACGCCAAAAATTATCTGGAGATTGGCGTGGAATACGGCACAATTTTTACCCGCCTTAAGGTGGTAAAAAAAATTGCCGTTGATCCCAATCTTCAAGTGTCTCGGGTTAGAAAATTAATTGATTTCTGGCAAGGACGCCGGGCAAAATATTTTAATCTGACTAGCGATGATTTTTTTGCCTGGCATAGTGATCTTTTTAAAGACGAAAAAATCGATGTGGCGTTTATTGACGGTTTACACACTTATGAACAATCGTTGCGCGACGTGGAAAATTGCTTGAAATTTTTAAGTCCGCGCGGCGTTGTTATTGTCCACGATTGCAACCCCCAGAGCGCCGCTGCCGCTCAATCCAAACGACCGCCAGCGGAAGAAAGTCGGAAGTGGAACGGGGATGTCTGGAAAACAATTGTGCATTTACGATCGCAGCGGAACGATTTAAAAGTTTTTGTTTTAGACAGTGACCAAGGATTGGGAATCATTTCTTTTGGCCAGCCGGAAAACGGATTAAATGAAACCCCCTATATTCCTTTGGGGTTGATAAGTTTGGGCGCTTATATTCGAAATGATTTTGATGTTAAAATTGTGGATTTAAGGTTTTTGTCGCCGGAAAAACTATTGACCCTAGTTAAAGAAGCCAGGCCATTGGCTGTTTGTTTTAGCATGTTAACGGGCAGCTGTATTTTGCAGATTTTATCAGTCAGTCGGCAGATAAAAGCAATCGACCAGCAAATTAAAATTATTGTCGGCGGGATTCACCCAACATTTTTTCCGGCGCAAACAGTCACTCATCCTTTAATAGATTTTGCAGTGATTAATGAAGGGGAAAAAGTTCTTTTAGAACTTTTAGTATCTTTGGAAAAAAATGAAGACTTTTTTCAAATAGAAGGTTTGGCTTGGAAAGATAAAAAAGGTCAGGTAATGATCAACGAGCCCGCAAAAACTTTTTTGGATATGAATTTATTGCCATTGCCGGCCTGGGATTTAATAGAGGTTGAACAATATACTAAGAAATTATCAAAAAACCCTGGCGAAAAAGTTTTAGATTTTTATACTAGCAAGGGATGTCCTTTTCCTTGCAGTTTTTGTTATAATTTGCGGTTTAATCGTCGCTCCTGGCGCGCCAGAAGCGCTGAACGAGCGGTCGAGGAGATGGAGATGCTTTATAAAAAATACGGCGTTAATTATTTTATCATTCACGATGATAATTTTGTTACAGACAAAAATCGGGCTTTAAAATTTTCTGAACTTGTTAAGAGTCGGGGAATGAAGGTGCGGTATTCGATTGATTCGAGAATTGATTATTTTGATTATGATTTTTTAAAAAACCTTAAAGAGAGTGGTCTTTGTGAATTGCGGGTGGGCTGTGAAAGCGGTTCCAATCGCGTTCTTCAAGAGGTGGTGCAAAAAGGCATTACTGCTGAACAAATTGTTGAAGCTGTAGAAATTGCTAAAAGCCTAGATTTAAAATTAATTTTATCCTTTGTGATTGGTTGGCCGACCGAAACCAAAATAGAAAGACAAGCGACCATTGATTTGATCATGAAATTACAAAAAATTCATCCTCGAACGGCTATTTATCCCTTGTGGATTTATATTCCTTACGCCGGTACTCCTTTGTTTGACCAAGCCGTTGATTTGGGTTTTAAGGCACCACAGAATCTCGAGGAGTGGGGTAATTATTTTTGGGGCAAAGCGCATATTCCTTGGCTGGATAATCGGAGAGAATACGAAATAATTCACGAGCTTAGTCCTTTTGCTTGGTATAATAAGAAATTAAAAGATTTAAAAAATAGGTCGGTAGCTAATTTATTGAGACATTGTCTTATAAAAATTTTTCGACCACTGGTTGTGTTTCGATTCAGGTATAATTTTTGGAAATTTCCAATAGAAGCGGAGTTAATAATTTTTTTAAAAAAATTAGTGCAGGCATTTTTAAAAAAATCTAAAGCTAGCTAAAACGAACCAAATGAAATTATTAATCATTACTCAAAAAATAGACATTAATGATGACTTGCTTGGTTTTATGCACGGCTGGGTGTCGGAGCTGGCGCGGCATTGTGAAAAAATTACCGTAATTGCCTTGGGTGTGGGTGAATATGACTTGCCGGCTAATGTTAAGGTTTTGAGCTTGGGCAAAGAAAATGGCCGGTCAAAAATAAAATATCTTTGGCGGTTTTATAAATACATAATCGGCGAGCGGAAAAATTATGACACAGTTTTTGTCCATATGAATCCGGAATATGTGGTTTTGGGTGGTTGGTTTTGGAAATTATTGAGAAAAAAAATCAGTTTGTGGTATGCTCATGGTTTTGTGCCGCTTTCTTTAAAAATAGCAGAAAAATTTGTTGATATTATTTTTTCCTCCACTAAGACTGGTTGCCGCCTGGTTAGTCCCAAAATTAAAACAGTCGGGCAAGGGGTGGACTTAAACAAATTCAAACCAGGCAATAAAAAGGCGAATAAAAAATTTCAGTTATTGGCTTTAGGTAGGATTTCGCCGATAAAAGATTACGAAACGTTAATTAATGCTGCTGAGCGGTTAATTAAAAATGACTCTATTAATTTAGATGTTAAAATTATCGGCGGTCCGGCTACCAAGAGTGATAAAAAGTATTTCGAGAAACTTAAAAAAGAGGTGTCTGATAGGGAGCTAAATGATGGTATAAGATTTTTAGGACCGGCTCCTTTCCGGGGAGTGGAGAGATTCTTTGCGGAGGCCGATTTAATGGTTAATCCAAGTTTGACCGGCAGCTTAGACAAAACGATGGTTGAAGCGATGGCTTGCGGCGTGCCGGTTTTAAGCTGTAACGAGTCTCTAAGGGAAATTTTAAACAATGAATTGTTGTTGTTTGCCAAGGGGGATAGTTACGAGTTATCTCAAAAAATAAAGATTTTTTTTGAAATGGATTCTAATACCAGGGAGGCGATTGGTTTACAGCTGCGATCAATAGTTGAGCAAGAGCATTCGCAAGAAAAATTAATTAATAAAATAGTTAATTTATTAAAATGAATGCCCAGGAAGTGAAAAAAATTTATAATGATCAGGCCTCGGGTATAGACTATGAAAAACAGCGGTGGTTTTGCGATGAGCTTTCTAAATTAGCCTATCAAATGACGCGGGAATTTATTGAGAAACAATTTATTGTAAAATTGAACAACTTTACCGATTTTTTAGAGGTTGGTTGCGGGCCGGGTACTTGGACTAAATTATTTTTGGCCGAAAATCCTGAAGCCGAATTTGATTTAGTGGATATTTCTTCGGCCATGCTGACGCAAGCCAGAAATAATTTATCAGCCGGAAATAAAATTGATTTTTTTGAAGCAGATTTTTTTGATTTTGAAACTGAAAAAAAATATGACGTATTTTTTTCTGGTCGAGCCTTAGAATATTTTTCTAATAAAAAGAAATTTACGGAAAAAATTTTTTATTTATTGAAGAAGGGCGGTCGGGGGTGTTTGATCACCAAGGCACCAAAGTATTGGCGTGAAATGATTAGGGGGCGGAAGCTTGGTCGTCTTCATCGAGGGCAAATTTCACCTGGCCAATTAGCGTGTTTTTTGGCGGAAGCCGGCTTTTCGGAGATTGAATTTTTTCCGGTAACTTTTTATTTTCCGATTTTTGGTTCCGCTGCGCTTAATCGCTTAGCTTGGCGGCTAATGGGCGACAGGAGGTTGAATTTTATTAATTTATTTTTTTGCGAATCGTATGGTGTTAGTTTTATAAAATAAATTCGCGCCGGAGAGTATATTTTTTATGATCATTGAATTGTTTGGTTTACCCGCTGTCGGCAAGACAGCTTTAGCAGAAGAGCTGGTCAAGCTATCTGATTTTAAGCTGGTAAAAATCCGTAATTTACGTGAACTTTTTTGGTATAATCTGATTTTTTTAATTAGGCACCCGCTAAGCTTTGGGGCAACTTTTTTATTTATTGCAAAAAATTCTGCAAATTGGTCAATGTTTTATTTTAAATTCATGAACTGCCTTTTGCAGCATAATGCCAAACATCAAAAGGCTCGGCGATATCGCAAAGCGATAATTGATCATGGGCATTGGCAGAATGTAATTTCGGTTTTTGAGGAAGCGATTAGCGAAAAACAGTTAAGGCAATATATCAAATATCTGCCGACGCCGGAATTTTTAGCGGTAATAGAGGCGGAAGATTCTTTGATGAAAGAACGCGAAGCCAAGCGGGGGTATTTTGGTCGTGAAGATTTAGGTTCTCATTATCAAAAAAATTGGCGCAAAATAATTAGCGAGAATTGCCGAATTTTCAAAACGGTTTTAGCTGATAATTTTTTAAATCATAAAATTTTTAACTCTAATCAAAGTGCAAATATGATTGGTTTAGAAATTTTAGAAGTGATTGAAAATGATCGCAAAAAAATAGATTATTTGGCCAATATTAGGATTCCAACGCAGATGGGCCATGGTTATCAAATCGCCAAAACTTGCGAAAGCTTAGGGCGGGCCGGTTATGATTTAACCCTTTGGGTTCCCTCGAGAAAAAATAAGATAACGGTTGATCCTTTCGAATATTACCAAATTGAAAAAAAATTTAAAATTAAAATTATAAAAAATATTGATTTTTTAAGCTGGCCAAGAAAGCTTAGTTATTTAAAATTTTTATTGCAACGCATTTCTTTTTTAATTATATTATTTTTTAAAAAATTTGATTTATCGACGGTAGTTTTTACCCGTGATATTGATATTGCTTGGCTAATGAAGGAAAGGGGATTTAGAGTGATTTACGAGTGCCATGAATGGTTTATGCGACACAAATCAATACCTATTTTTTTATTAAGAAAGGCAGATCAAATAATTTCTACCAATATTTTTATTAGAGATCAATTTTTAAAAAATGGCTTTAAATCGCAACAGTTACTGGTTTTGCCTAATGGCATTGACTTAGAAAAATTTGATTTACCTTATTCAAAAAGCGAAGCGATTAAAGCGTTGGACTTGGAGCAAAAAATAAAGATTGACTTAGCTGATAAAAAAGTTTTATTCTACAGTGGCAGCTTGCTGCTTAAGGGGAAAGAAAAGGGTGTAGGTGATATTTTAAAAGCCCTAAAAATACTTAACGATAAAAATTTATTTTTTTTAGCAGTGGGAGGAGATGAAAAAGATATAAGATATTACGAGTCTTTGGCAGACAAGTTGGGTCTTCTTGATCAGGTGTGTTTTTTGGGTCGCCAGCTACAAACAGTCTTGGCCTTATATCAGAAGCTTGGCGACATAATGCTTATGCCTTTTCCGCGCTTGGCTCATTATGAATTTTTCATGTCGCCGCTAAAAACTTTTGAATATATGGCTAGCGGCCGGCCGATTATTGCTTCCGATTTACCCAGTATTAAGGAGATTTTAAATGAAAAAAATTGCCTTTTTTGTTTACCGGATGATTCTACTGATCTGGCGGAAAAAATTAAGCGGCTTTTGGTGGATGAATTATTGGGACAAAAATTGGCAACGCAGGCCAGGCAAGACGCTTGGCGGTATTCTTGGAACCGACGGGCAGAAAAAATAGTTAAAATAATGTCAGTTTTATGAAGAAAGTCATTTATCAATTAGCGATTATCTTGCAGAAAATTTTTCCGATTAAAAATCGGGTGCCGGTTTTGTTGTATCACAAAATCGATAATTCTGGAGACAGATTAAGCGTTAGTCCGGAGTTGTTTAACAAGCAGATGGAGTGGTTAGCCAAGAGCGGCTATCGAACTATTTTAGTTGACGAGCTTTTTAATTTTTTGTCGGTTAGCCAAAAAATTAAAGATAAAAATATTGTTTTGAGCTTTGATGACGGGCATAAAAGCGTTTATGCCAACGCCTGGCCAATTTTAAAAAAATATAATTTTGTGGCTAACTTTTTTATTACAACTCAAAACGTAGAAAAAGAGCAGATGTTAAAAAATGAGGAAATTGCTGAATTAAGCCAAAAAAATTATATTGGGACTCATTTTGCCACTCACCGCGATTTGCCAGACTTAACGGATGAAGAGATAAAAAAAGAATTTCAAGAAAGCTGGGATGATTTGGAAAAAATCGGAAGAGCCAGTAACCGGATAAAAGCGGGTGCCTATCCGCATAATCGAACCGATGGCCGGGTACAAAAAATATTGGCCGAAGAGGGCCTAGATATGGTTTTGGCGGGCAACAATTCTTTGGTTTCAAGAAAAACTCCCTTAATGGCTATTTCCCGTTTGGAAATTTTTGAAAAAGATAATTTGTTAAAATTTCAAACTAGATTATCGCCTTATTATTATTTATTTCGGTCTGCAGTAAATTTTTTAAAAAAGCCTTGGGTTAAAATTTTTTTAACAATTTTATTAATAAAAACATCTTTATCCGTCATTTCTTTTTGGCTTCTTCCGGGTGCAGATTTGTTTCGTCAGCTTTTTCAGACCAGCGACTCGGAATATTTTTTGATGGCTCGGTTTTTGGCTAATTTTTCTCTACCGCCAGTTAAGGTTTTTATGCCCATCGGTTACTCTTTGTTCATGACGCCGGTTTTGTGGTTTTGGCCTCAAATATCCCTTCAAAATATTAGTTTAATTTTTTCTCTCCTGAACGGATTGCTGATTTTTTCCGGTGCCGGTGCGGTTTTTTATTTTATTTTTAATAAAATTTTTAAAAGCCAGAAGTGGGCCTTTTTTTCGGTCGGTTTTTTATTGTTTTTGCCGCATATTTTTTATATTTTTGCAAAATTATTTTTTAAAAATATTCCCTTTGCGGATCTTTTTATCGCCTCAAGAACTGCCCAGCTTTTTTGGCTGCAATCGGGTTCTGATTATTTAGCCGCTTTCTTTGTTTATTTGATTTTTTGGTGGCTGTTGGACAAGGACTTTAATCGGACCGTGTTAACAGGAGTTTTGGGTTCTTTGGCGGTTATGCTGCGGCCGCAAAATTTTTTGATTTTTTTGATTGTTTTTTTGGTTTTAGCCTTTTACAAGAAATGGAAAAAAATAGGCTTGGTGATTTTATCGGCTGTTCCTTTTGGTTTATGGCAAACTTGGATTAATTGGCGGGTTAGCGGTTCGGTTTTTAGTTTTGGTTATGATCCGGCTTATAATCAGGCCATGGCCGGCCTGTCGTCTAGTGTTAAAATTTTTTCTGGAGAGAATGTTTTAAAGATTTTTTACTATATCAATAATTATTCGCCGGAGTTGTTTTTTCCTTTAATTGTCATTATAATAGGGTTGGTCGTGGGGGCTGTTTATTTGTGGAGGCTTGATAAGTCTGCTTTTTTTGTTTTTGGGCTGGGGGGCGGATTTTATCTTTTTGCTCTGTCTTTTTTTGAAACAACCTTTCGCAATCCTCGGTATTTTTTGCCGATTTTGCCAGCCTTGCTGGCCCTGTCAATTAGCTTGTTTCTTTTAATAAAGAAATATATAAAAAAATATGTTAAAACCAAATGAAAAATTAACTTTTTTAATTCCGGTTCACAATGAGGAAAAAGTGGTCGAGCAAACAATCGCCGAAGTTAAAAAGGAGCTACAAAAACTAGATATTGATTTTGAAATTGTGGTTGTTGATGATGGTTCGCGCGATCAGTCCGGACAGATTTTAAAAACTATCGAAGGGATAAGGCTAATTACCAATCCTTACAATTTAGGTTATGGTGCTTCGCTTAAAAGGGGAATTCGCAATAGTCTTGGTGATTGGATTATGATTATAGACGCGGACGGCACCTATCCAATTTCGGCCATTCCGACCCTATTGGAAAAGATTGGCGATTTTGATATGGTGGTTGGCCAGCGTTCCAGTCAGGGAGATCCTTTTTCCAGGAAGCCGGCCAAGTTTATTTTAAGAAAGTTAGCCAGCTTTCTTTCTGGCCACAAAATTCCGGATTTAAATTCCGGGATGCGGGTTTTTAGGAAAAGTCTGGCTCTAGAATTTTTTCATCTTTTTCCTTCCGGTTTTTCTTTTACTAGTACGATAACAGTGGCTTCTTATGCCAATGATTACACAGTTTGTTATTTGCCAATTGATTATTACAAGCGCCAAGGCCAATCCGGCATCAAGCCGCGGCATTTTTTTGATTTTATTTCTTTATTGGTGCGTTTGTTTTTGTATTTTAAGCCGCTAAAAATGATTGCGCCGCTGGCCTCGATAATCTTTGTTTTAGGTTTTTCAAAATTGGTTAGAGATTATCTTGTTGTTACACACGTAGGCACTTTTGCTGCTATTTTGATTTTAATTTCTTTTCAGTTATTTGTTATGGCGCTAATTGCTGAAGTTTTGGTGAGAAAAAACTCTTAAATGATTATTGCTGCTATAAAAAAAGGCTCTTTTATAAGATATGGCTTGGCGGGGATCGCCAGTTATGCTTTTAAAGCCGGCGTATCTTATTTTTTGACCGATATTTTTCATATCTGGTATTTTTATTCTTACGTTATTACGCTGGCGGCAGTAATTGCTTTTAATTTTTTTTCTTCCTCTCTTTTTATTTTTAAAGCTGGCGATCAGGCGGCGCTTCGGTTTGGCAAATACCTGGCTTTTCTATCCGTCTTTTATTTAGTGGACGCCGGATTGGTAAAATTATTGACGGATATTTTTTCTCTTCATTATCAGTATTCTATTTTTATTTCTACTTCGTCTGTTTTTTTTGTTAAATATTTTGTTTATAAGCTGGCGGTTTTTAATAAAAAGGAGGAGATGCCTTTATGAAAAAATTTTTGCTTTTAAATCCGCCTGGCGATAAAACTTATTTTCGTGATTATTACTGTACCAAAGTTTCTAAAGCTAGATATTATTATCATCCGGTTGATTTGCTTTATTTAAGCGGTCGCCTGACTCCTTTTTATAATTTAAAATTAATTGATGCTATTGCCGGACGGCAGAGCGCTAAAGAGTGTCTCGAACAAATAAAAGATTTCAAGCCAGACATTGTTTTATCGCTAGTTTCTTCGCCTTCCTATTTTCAAGATTTAGATTTTTTAAAACAAATAAAAATTTTTTTGCCAGGCGTCCAGCTAGTTGTTACAGGAGATATTTTTAGGGAATTACGTCAACAGGCACTTAAAGAAAATGATTTTTTGGACGCTATTTTGCTTGATTTTTCCACGAATGACCTAGTTAATTATTTGGGTAGGAGCGAAGATGGGGAAATTGATAATGTTATTTATCGGTCGAGTGAGATAATTTTTGCTGGACAGGAAATCCATGGGTTTGGCGAATTTGATGTTCCTCTACCACGCTGGGATTTATTTGATTTAAAGAAATATTTTTTTCCTTTTGCCAGAAAAAGTGATTTTGCCAGCATTTTGTCTGATTTTGGTTGTCCTTTTCAGTGTGATTTTTGTCCGGTGAGTTCTTTGGGCTATCGACTTCGGCCAGTAGAGTCGGTGGTGGCCGAACTTAAAATCTTAAGAAATATGGGTGTCAAAGAGCTGTTTTTTCGCGATCAAACTTTTGGGGTTAATCCAGAGAGAACAATTAAACTTTGTCGGGCTATAACGAAAGCTGGATTGAATTTTAGCTGGTCGTGTTTTTCTCGGGTTGATGTAACTAAAGAGTCATTGTTAAAAGAGATGAAGGTGGCGGGTTGCCATACAATAATTTTTGGCATTGAAAGCAGTGATGAAAATATATTAACCGGCCATCAAAAAAATATAAAAATTGAGCAGATTGAACAAGCTTTAAAATTGGCAAAACAAAACGGCATTAGAACGGCCGGAACTTTCATTTTAGGGTTTCCGGATGATACTGAGGAGTCGATAAACCGGACAATAAATTTAGCCAAAAAACTGGATCTTGATTTTGCTTCTTTTAACATTGCTACGCCTCGTTATGGCACAAAATTACGTCAATCCGCCTTGGCGGAAGGATTGATTGATTGCTCGGTTTGTGTGATGGAATCGGCTGATTCTAAGCCGATTTGGCGGAAATCTAATTTATCCAATGAAAAAATTTACGAATTAAAAAATAGGGCGATGCGCAGTTTTTATTTAAGGCCGGCCTATCTTTTTAAAAGATTGCTGGGTATCAGAAGTTGGCAGGAGCTGAAAAATAATTTTTTGGAGGCAATCGAATTATTAAGGAAAATAAAGTAAAGATATGAAGATCTGTTTTTTTGGCGACTACGATTCTAATTATGCGCGAAATAGGGTTTTGTTAAGTGGTTTAAGGCTGAACGGAGTTGAAATTTTAGAATGCAATTTTCATAATGAGTCAAAAATAAAAAAATATTACTATTTAACGATAAAATATTTTAAGATTAAAAACCGAAGTGATATTTTGCTGGTTGGTTATTCTGATGATCGTTGGATAGTTGTTTTGGCTTGGCTTTTAAGTTGGGGCAAGTTTTTGGTTTGGGATGCCTTCTATTCACTTTATGATTCCTGGGTTTTTGATCGAAAATATGTTTTACAAAAAAGCTGGAAAGCCAAATATTATTGGTTTCAAGATTGGCTGGCATGCCGAATAGTCAATTTAATTATCTTAGATACAAATGAGCATATTAAATATTTTGCTGACGAATTTAAAATAAAAAAGAATAAGTTTTGTAGGGCTTTGATCGGCAGCGAAAATTTTTCATCATGTAAGAAAAAAACCGAGAATAAATTTATTGTTCATTTTCACGGAAAATTTATTCCATTACAGGGAACAAAATATATTATTGAGGCGGCTAAGATTTTAGAGAAAAATAATGATATAATTTTTAGGATGGTGGGCAAGGGTCAGTTTTACGAAAGAGACAAGGCTTATGCTCAAATCCTTGGATTAAAGAATTTATTTTTTATGGATTTTGTACCTTTTAATGATATTATTGATTTGGTGAGCGAAGGAGATATTTGCCTGGGAATTTTTGGTGAAACTCAAAAAAATCAAAGAGTAATTCCTAACAAAGTTTACGAAGGAATTGCCTTAGGTAAGCCAGTTGTTTCGGCTGATTCGCCGGCAATTAGAGAAATTTTCCAAGATCGAGAAAATATTTTGCTATGTCGGGCAGCAGATCCTGATGATTTGGCTAAAAAAATCTTAGAGTTAAAAAATGATAATATTTTACGAGAAAAGATTGCCAGGGGAGGGTTAGAATTATATAAAAATAAAGCGACACCGCAAATTATTGGGAAAGAGCTTATAATTGAATTAAAAAAGTTAAGATAAAATTATAAATTATGATAAAAAAGAAAAAAATTTTGGTTACCGGCGCAGCTGGATTTATCGGCAGTCATTTAGTTGACCGGTTGTTGGAGAGAGGGTATGTTGTTTATGGCCTGGATGATCTTTCGGGCGGTTATTTAAAAAATATCGATAAAAAATGCCGTTTTAGCAAAATAGACTTAAGGCAGCGTAAAAAAGTTGAAGATTATATTAAAAAAACAAAACCGGAGATAATTTTTCATTTAGCCGCGGACGCGACCGAGGGGAGAAGTCAATTTACGCCCCTAAACTGTACGGAAAGAAATTATTTGGCTTACATGAATTTAATTGTACCGGCCATTCGCTATGGCATGAAGAGAATGGTTTTAGCAAGTTCAATGTCTGTTTACGGCGCTCAGCAGCCGCCGTTTTACGAGGAGCAAGAGGCAAAACCAGAAGATATTTATGCTATTTCTAAGGCGTCGATGGAAGGGGCCACGAAAATTTTATCTTCGGTTCACGGTTTTGAATACGTGATTATTCGGCCGCACAACGTTTATGGCCCCAAACAGAATATGGCTGATCCCTATCGAAACGTAGTAGCGATATTTATTAATCGTTTGCTAGCTGGAAAGCCTTTCTATATTTATGGTGATGGAGAGCAGAAAAGATGTTTCACTTTTATTGATGATTGCGTTAATCCTTTTGCTGAAGCCGGATTTTTGCCGGCGGCTAAAAATCAAATTTTTAATGTTGGGCCCGGTGGCGACCAGGCGGTTTCAATCAACGAACTTAAGACGGTGATTTTTAAAGAATTTTTTAAGGGTCAGCCGGTACCAGAAAAATTGCAGCCGATTTATTTGCCGGATCGTCCGCTGGAGGTAAGGGAAGCTTTTTCTACTCATGAAAAAGCAGAGAAAATTTTGGGTTATAAAGCGAAAACTAGCTTGAGCGACGGTATTGCCAAAATGATTGCTTGGGCCAGGAAAAACGGTTATCAGAAGCCGATTTATTTGGATAAGATTGAATTGCCGGCTTTGAATTTACCTCAGACCTGGAAGAAGAAATTAATTTAATTTATGGTTATTAATTTTTTAAGTCCGCATTTAAAAATAGCCGGCGGCGTCAGAATCATTTTAAGTTACGCCAATCAACTTGCCATAAACGGCCATGAAGTTAGGGTTTTTGTCCGCAGTAATAATGTTATTAGACGAAATATTGCGAATTGGCTGGGATTAAGTAAACCGCAATGGATAAAAGAATTCAGGCCGAAAGTCGTTAGGGTGTTGGATTTTAATTCAATTAGTGATGCTGATGTGTTAATAGCTTCCGATTTAACCACCGCGGAAAAAATTTTAAATTTTCCGGATAGCAAAGGTAAAAAGATTCATTTAATCCAGCACGACGAAGGCCTGTATCACGTCGCCCAGGCTTTAGCGGATAAAGTTTTTTCCAGCAAAGTTTTAAAAAGAATCTGCGTTTCCAGCTGGCTAAAAGAAATATTGAAAAATAAATACGGAGCCGAGAGTGAATTACTGCTTAATACTTTAGATAATAATTTTTTTAAACCAGTTAATAAAACTAGAAACGATAATGATATAAAAATTTTAATGCTCCATCATACTTACGAATGGAAGGGGACGGAAGAGGGTATAAAAATGATTAAAGATTTAAAAGATAAATATTCAAATATAAAATTAATATTATTCGGCGCCAGAAAAGAAAATGTTAATACTTTTTGCGACGAGTATTATTATAAGCCAAGCCAGGAAAAGTTAGTTGAGTTATATTCTGATTCTGATATTTTTCTTTGCCCATCTTGGGATGAAGGTTTCGGTCTACCATCGCTTGAAGCCATGGCTTGTAAATGCGCGGTAGTAACTTATGATAATGGCGGCTCGCGCGATTTTGCTTTTGATAATAAAACAGCTATGGTAGCTAAGCGCAAGAACATGGATGACTTAAAAAATAAATTGGAGGTTTTAATAAAAGATTCTGATTTAAGAAAAAAAATAGCTCAGTCCGGCTATGAATTTGTCCAGACCTTGCCGACTCCAGAGGAGCAAACTAAAAAATTAGAGAAAATTTTATTAGATTGAATATATAGCATGCCTAAAGTATCAGTCGTTATACCAACTTGTAATCGTCCAGATTTGTTGCCGCGGGCAATCAAATCGGTTTTGGCTCAAACTTACCAAGATTTTGAGATTATTGTGGTTGATGACGGTCGCGAAAAAAGCTCGGAAAACGTTGTTGCTGGTATAGGTGATGCAAGATTAAAATATATAAAGCAAACAGACAAAAAAGGCGGTTCAGCGGCTAGGAATACTGGCATTAAAGCTGCCGCAGGAGATTTTATTGCTTTTTTGGATGACGACGATGAATGGCTGCCGGAGAAATTGGATAAACAAGTGAGGGGATTGGATGGATGCGATAAAGATGTTGTTTTAGCTTTTACAGGGCTTTATGAATATGACAGCGAAGGTAAAATTTTATTTACTCAATTACCAGAGCAATCAGGTGTTGTTTGGCCCTTTGAACGAGTATTGCACCGTTCTTATATTTGGACCAGCGTTATTTTAGTTAAAAAAGAAGTAGCTTTAGCCGTATTATTTGATGAAAATTTAAAAAAAAATCAGGAATGGGATTTTCAATTACGTCTTTTGAGGGTTGGAAAATTTTTTGCGATAAATGAACCATTGGTAAAATTACATGTTTTAGGAGAAAACGAACATATGGGAGGGAAAGGAAATCTCGATAATATTATTTCAGCTTTTGAAATATTCATTAA
>Ga0172375_10003173_pt1 | contig 25136 bp, 42 predicted proteins | sample LakKiv1m_FD_114537 | JGI IMG/M metagenome (GOLD analysis project Ga0172375, IMG submission 114537) | Freshwater microbial communities from Kabuno Bay, South-Kivu, Congo - kab_092012_11.1m | ecosystem: Environmental > Aquatic > Freshwater > Lake | place: Democratic Republic of the Congo...
ATAGAAGCATCTTTACCAGCACCTAAATATAGTTTATTATTATCTGCATTAAGGAATAGATTACCGTTAACTTGAAGTTTTTCAGTTGGAATTACCCCTATACCTACGTTGCCAGCGTGATACATTGTTCCGCCAGCACTATAAATAGAGTAATTATTTGTCGATGCCCCTGTCTGATTTTCAAGATAAAGTCCATAAGCATTTGTGGCATAACTACCCTGACTATATATTCTTATTCCATGGGCGTTTCCTACCGTTCCAGTGCCACTTGCTCTCCAAGCAGACATTACCTTAATCCCATTATAAGTGCTTGTTATTGCATTGCCTGTAAGAGTGTTTTGTGTCCATATCCCAGTTGCTTCGGTTATATTTCCATAGCCCCCATCTGTAAAAGTAGAAACCCCCCTCAAATCAGCTAATGTTCCAGTTCCATAATGCCCAGCATAAAAATTTAATCCTCTTACAGAATTTGTAAAATTACCCGCCCCGCTTGAGGAAACAGTTCCTGTAATTGCCGCAATCAGAGCACTACTATCAACCGCTGAAGTAACAGACTTACTAAATGATGTTCCAAAAGCAACACCTGATGTTTCAGTAGTGCTATCCGCAAGGTGTAATTTATATGAAGGACTCGTTGTCCCAATACCTACTTTGCCAGCAGAAAAAATAGTTGCTCCGCTTCCTACTTCTTGCGGGTTGATTAGAAGATTTGTTCCGTCATAAGTTATAGAAGCATCATCTCCAGCACCGAAGTAGAGTTTTTTAGAATCGGCAGGGATTTTAATATCACCAGCAGAAGTAATGCGCATTCTTTCTGTCATCGTCCCGCCGTTGGGTCGTGTAGCAAATTCTAAATACCCTCCATAGTTTCCAGTTGTTCCGCTTTCTTTAAGTCCCGCTAAAGTTGCCCAACTAGAAACATAATCACCTGCATCTGTATATTTGCCTCCAAAACTTATCCTTCCACCCACACCAGCGGCTTGTGCAGTAGTATCTTGAACAGCTAATGTTCCAAAATATAATCCATTCGTAGCCCCCCTGATATGGAGTGGTGCAGATGGTGCAGTTGCCCCAATACCTACGTTGCCAGTTTCATCTTGGAATGTAACCTTTGGAGCATTGGAAGCAGAGTCAAAAAATTGAAGTGAACCATTTGCAATAACACCTATTCCCCATGCTTCTCCGCCAGAGTTCTCCTCGAGCAACAATCCCACATGATTACTATCCGACCTAATAGCAAGATTTCCACCCAAAGTAGATGATACACCTCCTACGTCCAACAACACCTTTGGACTCACTGTCCCAATACCTACGTTACCAGAACCAACTTCTCTAGGGTTGATTAGAAGATTTGTTCCGTCATAAGTTATGGAAGCATCATCTCCAGCACCGAAGTAATGTTTTGAGTTATCGGCTTTGTTATAAATATTGCCTGTGGCGGTGAGGTTGCCAGTAACATTTACTGTTGTCGTGGGTATTAGGTTAATTTCACCCGCTGTCGCAACGGCGTTTATAATAAAATTAGAGTTATTCCATCCCACCTGCCAGCGGGAAAGTCCCGCCCCATTATTGCCGAAATACACAAAGGAAGGGTTATCGTCTATCCATAGGTCGCCAGAGTGCATAAGACCCGTGCCGTAAGAGGTGAAGGCAAGACCTAAATTGTCTACGGTAAAAACTGGCAAAGCGCCGAAAAGTCCTAAATTCGCTCCACCATTAAAAGATGGTGCGCCGTTGGTTACGTTCTGCGGAGTGGTCTGGTCGAGCTTCAGATAAGCAGTATCTGCATCTGTTTGGGTTAATAGTTTTAGGCTATTTCCATCGTTACCTCTAAAGAATACTGAACCCAAGACAGATTTAGACAATATAGGCAATCCAATCATCCCTGCACCTAATAGACCTAAAAACTTCTTTCGAGACATATCCTTATTCATAAAATCATCATAGCTCATATCAAGTCACCTATATAGCCTATGATTATGTCTTCTGTAGTGCCATTCTTCATTATACCCCATGTTGAATTGAACATTTTAAATTCTGATATTGTTTTATTAGCAATTATTGTCTGAGCCGAATCATCTAATTTTGCAAAGGTGTTATTATTTATGACGTTGAAAATTTCATCAGTTGTATTTCCGTGCTTAAAAGTTAATTCATGGTCTGTTCTATTATTGATTATTGAAGAATATACAGCAGATAGATTCAATGTGGAAGAATTATAATATTCATGAGGATTATCATTCAGTGGATAATAATTATCGTCAAGAAACGTATATGTAACAAAATCTACAGTATCAGAAGATGTAAGATATCCTATGTCATTATTAAATAAACTGATATTTATATCACTTGGAACATCATATGAATCCCAGAAATCAGACATATTTACAGACTCAAAAGAAATACCAGAATAATTTAAAATTGTAATATTGTAAAAAGTGTTTGAACCTGTCCAGATATAATCCTGTGTTGTGTCAAAAATATTATCACTCACATCATTCAATATCACAACGGGCACATCCGGATTGTTCAAATCAAAATCGATTGATAATGCAAACGGTATAAAAAGTACAAAAATAATTAATACATTTATAGTTTTCACTGTCATACTTTTAATTAAAATAATGAATTTATATATTTATTTGTTTTATCCCGGTGGCTTTGAACCACTCATTTTGTCAACCATGCCTTGAAGTATTGTATTTGTTGAATCAAGCTTTCCCTGTGTGGATGCCAACATATCCGTGAGATACTGGTATGTCAATGTCACTATGATTATCAGGAACACAATAGTTATCGCAAACACTATCACCGCGCCATATTTTTTCCAAAATTCATATTTGGATTGATAGAATTCATCAGCATTCGTTATCTGATTCATCGCCATCATGTTCATATCATAATCTATGGGCCTAAATGTCATTTTTGTGGATAATGTCCTCTCTATAGGAATATACAAGAATCTACTCCTTACCGCATCGGAACTGAAGAAAGTGGTCTTTATACTCCTTATCTTATTCAATAATTTATCATTTATCTGCGTTATTTTTTTCTTCACAAGAGGGTCATTGTAATCTGTCGATATGGATTTTTCAATAGGCACATAATCACGTTCAACACGAAGATATGCCACCTCTTCCTTATTCTTAAACCTGCTAGTTGTTCCTGAAGGCGGTGGAATAACCTCGCATTTATTTTTTTTCAGCCAATATACCGTCTTGGTGCCCATCTTCAATTTCTTTTCTACCAATGTATCATATCCAACGACATGCAGCCGACCATCGGCCTTCTGCTCGTTTATCTCAACTTTCCATTTACGTTTCTTGAGTTCAAGAATGAAGAATATACCGGCTATCACTACAATAATAGCTATGAACAGTATTCCTAACCATTTACCCCATACCAATAACTTAGGAGCAATTGATGATATAAATTCATCTGCCATTGTCAATAACCTCCACTACCATCGCCACCATGTTGATTTTTTTTAAATAAAGATGTTATACCAGAAAAGAATCCCCTATTATCTTGAGGATTAATTTGCCGAATCTCTGATATCTGCTGGGTCTTGGTTATAAGCTGCCTTAATCCTTCAGACCTTGCTGCCAACATCATAGCGTGTATCTTTGCCAGCATTGCGGTGGCTATGACCTGTGTATTAATCTTAGAAACCTCAAACTTCTGGTATTGTGTGGCGATTCCATACCACACAACCCTATATGCTGCCCTCATCTCAAAATTCATATGCTCATCATTGAAATTTGTAGATTGAAAAACCCTATCCAGATAAGATTCCATAACAGAAGTTGCCCAATGAATGCCGTGCTCGTTCATCTGCCTGCGTTCAATACCGTCTTTAGGCTTATACCATGAACCTTTCTCATCACGTTCATAACCGCGCCAAATATATTTTAAATTTTCAATACCTTCTTTAGAGTCTAGAAACCACTGTAAGAAATTAGGGTCTTTTCCATCTACTCGTACAACCTGCTGTCCTCCAGGATAAGGCATGTATTGTTCATCATATTGCATACTAGTCGTTCCTCTATCTCAACTAGTACAAGAAAGCATTAAGGCAGTCAATTATTTAAAAAAATAAAATGTATCATATGTTTTGCTTCCACCTGATGGGAATACATCATTCGCAAATCCTACACCTGGATATTTCAATGAAAGCGCACGATTATAATTATTATTGCCCGGCAATCTGAGCGCATATGTGTTCATCGTTTTTCCTTGTGAATCCCTCATATAAATTGTCTGTCCATTTACTTTCTGTGATTTCTTCTGTAATTTACCAGATGCGTCACGCATTACAACAATCTCTCTCTCTCCGGGTTTTAATTTATTATTAGCAGTTCCAAACATATTTGAAGGAGTAATTGTGAATTTTGCAGAACTTTGTTTTGGGGCATTGTATTTATAATTCCTCTGTACTCCAGCATGAGGTAATGCCCAAGCGGTTGTTGAGATTCCAGAATCCGACCAAGTCCTATCAACCGTCTGTCCTATCTCATACCTTTTATAATCTTCGCTCTTTTCTAATTTTTCTTTTTTATTATAAGTGGTATATTCTTTATTCTTTTCATATTCCCTCAGCCATGGGGTCCATTGCTGTTCTCGTTGAAGTTTACCATCTGTGAATTCTAATTTCTTGGATTTATAGGTATCTCTCATCTTATAATCTTCTTCATATGTCTGACCCCATGTATCCTTTCCAGAACGTGTCTGATATTCACCATATTCTTTAGTCCGCCGTTCACCCGTGCGATAAGTTCCGGTCTTCTCAAGATTTTTTATATTGCCGTCTTCATATTGAACATTGGCTAAATTATATAATTTATTATCCTCATATCCAAAACTTTCCCAACCATCATCTCCTCTATCACGCTCATCTTTCTCACGATACGAATACTTGGCATACATCGTCTCGGATAATAACTTGCCTGTCGCATCAAAGTTCAATGTATATGGCATGAAATATGTCTTTCCACGTTTCTTGCTATCGTCCTCATCATAATCATAATCAGTATAGAAATATGTCTTGGGTTTGCTGATGCTCAATAGATTTCCGGCATTGTCATATGTTTTGATATAGGTTGAATCATTCTTCATTGCCTCAATATCATATCCTAACCCGGTCAAATCCTGGCCCCGTTTCTCCATATTATTTATAAGATATTGGTATTCATTAGAATTTTTTAATGAATTGGTGATTAAATTCTCATTCTGTCCTGTGAATTCCTGAATCTTCCAATACCTATCACCATAATCCATGCCTATAAGGTTCAACGACTCCAATTGTGTCTGGAATTGTGTATTATATTCTATCTGGGTATCGGCCCAATCCTTTTCCTCTTCTTTTGCTTTAATATATTCTTCTTGTTGTTTCGATTTTCTCTGTTCAACCTGTTCAGAAATTTTATTAAAACTAGAAGAATACATAGTGGGGTCGAAAGATTCATTCACGGTCTCTTTAAATATGGATGCTGATTCATTCAATTTCAATAAGGATTGTTCAACATCTTTCTTCTCCTTGTCGACTATATTTGTATAAATATAATCATCAACTTTCTGTTTGGCATATGGGTTCTTTTTGAAATATTCATCCAATTCTCCTGATTTATAACGATTCAAAATACGTTTAGTTTTCTCCTCTTCTGATAATTCAGGTGTTACAAACGTTACAGGCATGATAGTCTTCATATCAGAACCATAAGGGTTATCAATACCTATAACTTGATTCCAATCAACAGGTTGTTCATTGATTTCTGAAATATCTCCTGTATCCTTATCAAAATTATAAAAACTATAATATTGGAATTTATCATTAACAATATTCAATGCATCGATATATTCTTTCATTTGCTGATTATATTCTTCTTGTGAAATATTCAAATTTTCAATGTTCTTAATCTGTGTAGAAATCTTATTTATCTCCTCTATAGTCTTTGTCCCTTCGCCAGACTTTGTTGTTTCTTCAACTTTAGCAGCCATATTAGTTAAATAACTTGTTGCTGCATCAAATTTTGCACGTGCCTTATTGCGTTCTTCCTCATTTTGCCAATTACCGACACTGTCCTGATATTGCCTCAATGATGATTGATAATTTTCAACACCTCTAGTATAATCCGTAAGAAACCGCGCCTTATCACTGCTCGCTTGTCTCGGAGCATGTTGAGTAGGTGAATATAACCTTTGTGCTATCCTATTAGGTTGTCTAGATGCCAATGTTGATGAAATCATAGTAACACTTCTTTATATATTTATTTCTAAAATTTTATAGATTTACCAAAACTAAACTGTTCTGTCTCAATTGGGGTTTTGACCCTTGATTTTTTAGTGCCGATTATAGGTCTTGTCTCTTGCCCAGAGTATACAGATTTGCCAGGATTTTTACCAAATATACCTAAAACAATTGCATCAAAGGATGCATTGTAACCTGTCTTCTTTTTATCTCCTTTTTTCTTTCCTCGTCCATAATTATTACCATAACCTGTCCATGGTAATATACCTGGATATTTTGGAACTGTAATATTTATTGGTATTGGTGCCTGAACAGAAACAGGTTCATTGACGCTTATACTTATAGGATTAGGAACATTGACATTTTCTGGGAGATTTACATTAGTGCTTATAGGGAGTGCAAGAAAATTATTAACATTTGTAGTGATAGGCATATTAGATTCTATCTCAATCGGCATATTAATATTTGTATTTATCGGTAAATTTGTATTTGTGTTTGTAGGAACATTAATGTTTGTATTTATCGGAATATTAACATTTGTACTGACTGCTGTACTTGTGGTTGTTGTCGTAGGAAGATTTGATTTTATATTACTTGATGTAAATGTATCAGTTGGAATGTTTGTTGATGCATAAATACTTTGATATATATTTGAATTAACAGGTGATTCCAACATATCCACATAAACTTCTGATGATGTTGGTTGATATATTGATGTTTTACCATCTATCGCAATATTACTATATGCTTCATTCAACTGTTGTTGCATAATATCAATATTTGTAAATATAGGCACTCTCATAATATTTCTTTGTCCTTTCTCCGTCATTCCATATATATCTATAGTATTTTCAGCTGCACCTTTTCTTAAATATGCACTTGTTAAATCTTTTCCCATATATTGATTTTGATAATTTAATATTCTACCAGCTAATGCATCTCCAAGATATTCATTTAAATCAGTAGAATAAACACTGCCCATTGTTAATGTTTCTCGTGCACTAGCTTTTGTAATAACAGGTCTCAATCCTGAAAATCCTATAACTGCGCCACCAATAACTCTGGCAGATACTCCACCCAATAATCCATATGAAAATACTTCTTTTGCTGATGGTTTTCTCATTTCTCTTCCCGCATTAATATATGCAGTATTTGCACCTTCATAAACTCCAGCTGTAAACAATGCACCACGAGAACTTATATATGCCTTTCTAAATGCTTCAGTGGTTGGAAATATTCCGTATAATTTAGAAATGCCCTTTGTTCCTTTTGTAGTTGCACCTATAATAGGATTGGCATCAATTGCTCTTCCATATACACCCTCTCCATAGATTTCTGATTGTGTACTTATCATTGCAAGTTTTATACCAGTCCCAACCATTTTAGCATTTCTTACATTGGTTAAATAATTAATATCAGCTGTTGATATTTTCTGGCTTCTTAACGAAGCTTGATATGCATCGACATTTGAAGTAAATTTATCTATTTGAGGAACAAAACCTGATAAAAATAAACTAGCTCCAACACCTTTTCCAAGTTTTCCTTTACTGGCTAAATATAATGTTACTCCCAGACCAGCTCTTGTTTTAGAATCTGTAAAGAATGGTGCGTTTTCATTTATAAATCTACCGACAGGATTTAATGATGATTGTTCGGTATCTAATGCTGTTTGATATGCTTTTATATTTGAAGAATCCATAGTTTTAAATAAATAAGATACGTCTTTATTTTGAATTGATGTTTTAACATTGGCATATCCTTGAAGACCGACATCTATAACTGGTGATGATGCACTATATATTGCTTGTGATTTTGCTAATTTTATTGCTCCTAGTCCTATTCTTGCCAATTTTCCAGAACCCAAAGCTGCCAAAATAATCTCATCTCCGGGCAAAGGTGTCACTGCTGCAATTACTGTTCCAGCATAAATTGAATATTTCTTTAAATCTTGTTTGATTTCATAGCCTTCCACCTTATTGGTTATGGCTTTTAAATCTGTATTATCATATGTTGTAAGTTTAGTAGGCTGTCGAGATTTTATAGAATCATAACTTCCCAACACGCCAGAAGCTATTTTAAATTCATTATAATTATCCTTATTAATCTTTGTATTCATAAAATAATCTTTATTATTCATTATATTATTTTTCATTCCTTCAAGTGTTGATGTTGTAAGTCCTGAAAAATCAAAATTTGTCGGATTATATATAGCATCAAGTCTTGTAACTTCATCTTGTGCTTTATTAAATTCATTTATTTTATCATCACGTTTTGTAAAAGGTCTAGTAAAAAAACCTGTCACTCCACCTACAACTGGAATATCACCAATCAATGCCTTTGTCTGCCAATCTAATTCCGGTGAACCTTCTTTATTTAATTTAAATGTACCATCTTCATTTGTTTTGAAATACGGTTCAACATCTTTAAATTTTTCATTTACCACTTCCTGGGCATCTCTTAAAGGTTTTGTTTTTTCATTATATATAGAAAAAGCGGAAGATATTAATGCCACTCTTTCAGCATCTTCCATCGTAAAGTTTTTATTTGCTTCTATTGTATTATATTCATCTAAAATACCCATACGTTCTGTTTCTAATTCAAATGCCTTTTGATTCAACCATGAACCTATAACGCCATTGGTATCTGTTTGAGCATATTTTTCATTATATAAATCTACTTCCGATTCATATTGTTTTATTTTATTTTCATAAGATTTTGATTTTTCAATGACTGGCGCTAATGCGCTATTATATTCCACTATTTTAGGGTTTATTGTAGATACAAATTCATCATTCATATCTCTTGTTATTTTATCTTTAGTATATTCTTTATACCAATTATTCTTATTATATCCCTGTTGGCTTACTTCACCATATTCAATAGAAGATGTACCCCAATATTCCTTCGGCGCATCCCCAAAAACTTCCTGTCTGGAAATATTTGTAACAGGCTGTTGTCCGAATACAGGTTCAGAAGATTGTAATGATTGCGTGCTTGTATAGCTTATAGGAGTCATATTCTGATTACTGTTTGATGAATTTGATGGTGGATTATATTGTGACATCCCTGGCTGTTGTCCGAACACTGGTTGATTATAGCTTGCCTGAACAGGTGCAACTTGCTGATTACCGGAACTATCAACCTGACCATATTGTGCCGAAGATGAACCCCATGCACTCTGCGGTATGCTTGTCTGCCCAAAAACAGGCTGAGTTGATGTAAAACTGCTAGTAGATTGTACCGGAGCAGAAGACGAAGAACTTGATGAACTTGAAGAACTTGTATTTCCTAAACTTCTTGGAGTGAAAACAACAGTTCCACTAGAATCTATATAACCATATTGAGCCATGTTTGTATTAAAAACATTCTAATTTAAATATTTATTTATAAGAATCAAGTTTAATAAATTGTCCACCTTCTTCTATATGCTTGGTAATTTCAAACATGGTCAAAGATATAAGTTTTTCTTTCTGCAACATATCATGAAACATTATCAATGTAAATTCATGACCTTTGTTCAATGATTCAAAACGTTTCTTTTCCATAATAAAATAACCATACAATAATTTTGAATATGCCCTATATAACTTAATTCTTTCATCATTATCTCGATTCTTCTGTAATGTTATAGATTCTCGTTCAATCTCCTTCAACTCTTTATCAAATTTCTTCTTTTCTGCTGATAGTTTAGTATTGTATAAAGCCTTCTGTTCCGCAAACTTCTCTTTCCATTTGCCTTTATATTTATCAACATCAATCTTCAGTTTTAATTTATAGTCACTATATTCTTCTTTCATCTTATCTAATGGTGTATTTTTCTCCTCTGTAAGCTTTGCAACTGCCTCTTGTTTCTTCTTTTCATAATCAATAGGATTTACAAAGAATCCAAATGTATTGGTAAATCTTCCACGAAAGTTACATGGTACAACAGACATATTCCATTCTTTCATACCATATAAGTATAGCTTTTTCTTCCTTACATATGAATAGAATTGGAAATAACCTCTCTTTACTCCATCAGGCGTATAACAATGGATTAAAAACCTTGTTCTAAACATTGCAAAGTATTTTCTAAGCATGAAAAACGATGGAATAACAAGGAAGATGTATAAGTTTCTCGACCTAATTAAGGTAAACTTCTTAATAAGAATTTGCTGTAATTGGCTTGCAAAGTCTTGAGAAGACATATTCAATACTGCTTCGTCAAAGATTATAGCCTGTCGTTTCTTAGAATTATCAATTGCTTTCATAAGGTCTTCAGCTGAGAAAACAACTCTATCAAGAGTAAGTGTTGGGTCTATATAATGTGCAATGGCTTGAACAAATGTAGATTTTCCACTATTATGAGTAATAACACCATTTGGAAGTATATAATTATGTAAATCTGGTACTCTTAAATCGGCAGTTTTCCTTATACCGATATATTTAATTCTTTTAATTTTGACAGTATACATCGTTCAACCTTTTGTATATTTTTATTTATTGTATCTTCATGAAAATGTAAAATATTATACCCGGAATTAATTAATTCCCTATCCCTTTCTGTTTCTTTAATCTTATCTAAATGAAAATTTTTACCATCACATTCTATTATCAATTTACCTATTCTAAAATCTGGAAATTTATAACCATTAACAGTTTTTACATAGTTATTATATTGATATATGATGTTATGTTTATCTAAAATACGTTTTACCCTTTTTTCTAATGATGTTATTTTATTACGTTTTAACATTTTATTAAGCATTTTGTCTGGATGGTCTTGTATAAATTTTAACATACGTTCACTTTGTTTTTTTCTAACATCTGGTCTTTTCATTGGATTATCTCTATAATTAAACTTTATAGTTTCTCTTGTTCTAAAAAAGTTTAAATCTCGCTTAATATTAAGATTTTTTGCACGTTTAATTACTTGATTCCATGTTCTATTTAGACTTTTGATAATTATATCTTTTTCAGTGTTATAATAATATTTTCTTATGAAATTATCATCATTTTCTGTCCATAATCTTGCATTATGACCTTTAGGTTCTATTTTAATATGGGCATCATTCAAAATATTTCTAATGGCACTATATGTTTGTAAATTCAATATTCTTTTAATTTCTGACATTGATTTCTTTTGATTTATATACAAATCTATTATTTTATCTTTTTGTGTATATATAGTGAATCTATCTTGTTGTGCTTGTTTATTATTCATTCTTTTTGTTTCGTCTTGATATGCTAACTTAATACGTTTTTTTGTACATTCTTTCCACACTTCATAATTTAATTTAATACCTATTTTAGATGCAGTTTTCCGAACATGAATTTGACTTACATTTAAATACTCTGCACAATACAGAGAACCATGATTACTATAATTATTCCTTACAAATTCTACTTGTTCAGGTGTTAGTCCAAAGTATTTTGTCATTTTTTTTTAAATCCCCTAATCGTTTTTCAATTATTTTCCCATTTTGTTTTACAAAAAATCTATGGTCTTTTGTACATTGTAATTTTTCACCATTTTCAAATTCAATCTCAAATATATTTTTATTACCTGTTGAAACTTTCTGAGCCATTGTATTAATAACTTTTTTATTCTTAAAATCATATGCTTTTGTAATAAAAAAAGAATTATTTTTTATATTTTTAAACATGACTTTTTTTCCATTCATATATACTTTTTCTTTTATAGAAAAACAACCCTCCATACCTGTTACAAGTCCAATTCCATCCCAGCCATTGACAACGGACTTTCTAAGGATTTCTAAATTAGTAATGAGTGTATCATCTAAATAATACCCCATTCTACGTGTACCACATTCTTTGATGAATTCTTTATCTTCATGTACTATTGTCATGTAGTTTGCCCAAATAACATTTATAACATATAGATTTACTGCCTGAATTACCGACAGTATATTTCCATTCTATGAATTCTTTTTTTGTACCAAACTGCCGATTAACTAAATCTGCAGACTCATAAATGCACCCACATTGTATGTATCTCATCGTGAATCAAAAATAACTTATCTTCATGCTCCCATATTCAGGTATATCTTTGAACTCTATCACACAGAACCATTTAAATGCATTATTGTTGAACAGATTTGAGATATATATACGTTTAATTTTATCAATATAATCACCAGTAATCACATATTCAAGACTGATATTTTTAAAATATGGTATGATAAATTTATTATTTATAATAGCCTCCCTATTCACTTCCAAATAATCATCCTTTCTCCATGAAAGATAAATAAACAAATATGCAAGTTTTTGCAATGATTTATTGACCTTTGGAAAATAATTATTTTTAAAATTAGATGAAAGAAACAAACAGCAATATAAAAATAGATTTATACTAATTACCAATGGCAATATAAAACTTAATATTCTTATATATCTTATATCAATATGCACTATATAAAATAATATTAGAATAGACAGAACCATCATAATCCATACATAAAATGTTAAATAACTTATATATCCTAAAAAATAAAAAAAAGAATGCAGTTCAGTGAATTGTTTTTTAAAAGGAGTAAAAACTACACTCTTCTTTACAAAATCTACATCAACCTTATTATTATATAGGTTGTTACCATTCAATTTCTGCAACAGGGTCACCAAATATACTTCCTTTCTTCTTTTTTTCCTTTTCCTTTTCCTTTTCCATTATCTCAACCTCCATATCATACTAATCTTTTCTCCATCTCAAGTTTGGAAAGCATATCTAAATTACTTGGAGCAATAGTATTTTATTCACTCATCTCACTCATTGCTTTTAATGGTGATGCCTCTTGTTTAGTAAGCATACCAATTTTATTCATTGTTCGTAATGAATTCCTAAACAACACTGAAAGTCTCATCAATGACCTATCCATTAACTCTGGTTTAGCAAATATTCCTTTGTCTGTTTGTTGAAAAATATTTCTAATGTCATTGCGTATTTCAACCAATTCTTTATCATAAAATATTTTTTCATCTTCTGTCATCTTTGGGTCTAATAAATCACGCATAGTAAAAAGAATATTGTGAAGATTATCATAATAGTCTGGGCACTTTCTAGAACCATTATACCCTCTAAGCTTTAACATTCTAAATTCTTCCATCAATGCTAGGACGGAAAGAAGGTAACCTGCGTTCATGTTGATTGCTTCTAAATTTCTCATTTCTTCCTGAGCAGTCCCTTGAAGATTGTCAACAGGAAGAGAATTAAAAATATGTTGAGACGATACTTTATTCATACTCGCAGTGCCTAAAACGTTTTCACTGGGATTGAATTTGTTCCGACTGATTGATAATTTGTCCATCTTGTTTTATCTCTTCAACAATAGGTTGTTGCTCAACTTGTTTTGATTTCTTTTCTTTCATAACTGATACCGCTTTTTCAATTGTTATATCTGAACACTCATCATTAATCCATGTATATAACTTACCACACTTACGACATTTCTTTGGTTGGTCTATACGAGGAACCCATTTCCTAGAACATGCATTACATATAAAGAATAACATAATGTCTCTATAGTGATATAGTTTATAAATATTTATATAGTACAGTATATAGATACATCACTATAGTGATATAGTTTATAAATATTTATATTGTAGAATATATATATAACATAATAACATCACTATAGTGATATATAAAAATAGTATTAAAATAGTATTAAAATAGGGCTAAATAGGGCTACCCTTTATAAACCCCTTTATAAAGATAGTGTTAAAATAGTGATAGATAGTAATATGAAAGTGTACTAATGTTGTTATGAAAAACTTCCAAAAAATTTCAAAATTTTTGAACCTAATATAAATGTAATTATATTAACTAGGTGAAAACATATCATCTAAGTTTGAGGGTACAAGACATTTATAATATCAACAATATAAAACTTTATATATTAAAACAAACATCATATTATATTAACAATGAAATATGAACCAGGTAAAACAATTCTTACATGCGCACGATGTGGAACATTCATTCATCCAAAAGAGAATAGAATAAGAGACCCAAAGACATTAAAGTATACAAACCTTTTCAAATGCCATAAGTGTAATCATGAAGGGCAAGTGGTTGTTAAACCTTTACCAAACCAACCGGTTGCAGCACCAGATGATATGGAAGTGCTTACCAAATTAGGTTATCGTGAAGGGGCTAATGTATTACGCTGTATTGCCTGTGATAGATATATACACCCTAGAACACATAGACTGAAAGATAATATAACAAAGAAGTATGTAGATAAATGGAAATGTTATAAATGTAAATGGGTAGGATTTCCAAAGATTGATAAAAAGAAACATGATTATGATTTCTCTCCAAGGCCAACACCCAGTGATAAAGATTTTGTAAAATGTGATAGAGATTTCATTATAAAAAAGTTGGATATGTTCACTTCTGACCCATATACCCTACGTATAAAAGATTATAAGGTTGCAGCATTTATATCATTACTATTTTTAACTGCTGCAAGGATTAGTGAGATTGTAGGTGTAAAAGATAAGACTGGTGGTTATCTTGTACCACCAATAACTTACTCACAAATCGGAATAGCAGAGTTTAAAGGTAATAAGGTATTCTATTGTAAAGATATGCCAGTCCTTAAAAGAAGAGTAAAGGCTACAGTTATTGATAGATATAAATTAAGGAGTGTAAAAATACCAGAAGACCATGAAAAACAATTGATTGCACATGTCATGAAATATTACACACTTATTAAACCTTATAATGATGATGGTACTGAGACAATATTGTTTGATTTCAGTACAGTATATGGTTGGGAAGCCTGTAAAAAGGTTGTAGGTATTTACCCTCATTTAATAAGACATGGTAGAACTACAGACCTTGTTCAAAGATATAACTTCAGAGATATTCAACTGATGCATTTCTTAGGCTGGGCAAATACTGCAATGGCTGCAAGATATGCACACTTAACATCTGATGATTTGACTACAATGATGATTAATAACTATCAAGATAAAATAGATTTAACAGTTCCAGAAGATAATCAAAATTCTATGAATAGTTCATCGGCTAATCTATAACATTCACTACTACAGAAATTCTCTAAACAAGGTTTACCACAAGTCTTACATTTTTCCATTTTTATCACTTCTTAATATGTTTGTAACCTTTTGCACTTGTTCATGTCCTTTGTCTAATTTTGGTCTTACATATTTTTCATAAAACCATAGTCCAGAAGTTGTTCCAATTCCTGTAAAGAATCCTTGCACTACAAATCCTATAAAATCTGTCATTTTAGTTATGCCTACAATTCAACATTCCATCATATGTACAATAACTGTATCTTTCAAACTCGGTAAAATCAATAATATTGAATACATGACCTTCCACAAATATATATCTGCATGATATATTCATAATATCAAGGGTTGCACAGATATTTATAGCAATATCCCTACATATACCACCTTTCTCCAGAAAGATACTGGCTGGTCTGAAACTCTCATTATGTAAAACATAATCATAATGATTACCATAAAAATCAACAACACATTCCATCTGTGCTGTTTTTGTATCATGTGTGAGGCATAATTCTGCAATAATTGGAAGAATTGTATCTATTTTGGCCTTTTCAGTATATGATTGATATCTGATATCATTTTGTAAATATGGCATCATATTGGTTATTAAGAAAAAAAGCATTATACCACCAATCATTCCAAGAACAGTAGATTTAATACCTTCTCCAAACTCTCTTATCATTCGCCTTTTATTGATTTTTCTTGTCATATGGATATTTCACCCAAATATCGCTATCATATTCTATATTATATATCTTCCAAACCATATATTCAATCAATGTCATTGTAATAAAATAAGGGTCTACAACAGAATTGGTGTAAACTGTTGTAGACCCCGGGGTATCCCTAAAAGAGGTGATGATTAATTCATCTCCATTACATTCTTCACTATTGGTGGTAATGCTGGAACATCTACAGTTAATACATTAGACGCCTTGTTGTAAATTACTGTCACAACCGTCAATGTTCTAGTTCTTCCAACCTGCACATAACCATCAGATGTGAATCTTATCTGAGATGATGTTTCAGATATTACTTCAGCGCCCGTCCTTGTGTTCCAACTATATATCACATTACCATCCCTAACTGTTCCCTGTGACTGAAAATCACCATACCTGATATATGCATTGGCATTTTCACCACGTAGATTGTCTGCTTCCACTACAACAGCTATTGCTGTTATTGACATTATTGCCATAAGCAACAATGCTATTATTGATGTTTTCATTTTTGTTCCTCCATTTTTGTGTAAATCCAGAAACTTGTGAATGCTGTAAACAATGGATAATACAACATAACCATTATCAATTTTAAATATTTTTTCATGGCTAAATCATTCGCTAAAGCGAATTTTTGTATTTCCACCATTGGAATATCTCCGATTGGTGTCCCTATTAGTTCTGGATTCTTTTCAATAACACTATTATATACACTTTGTTGTATTTTTATATTGTTATAACCTGCATAAAATTGTATACATATTAATAATACAATGATTGTTATTATAAAATATTTTAATTTTTTTTTATCTTGTATCAAATAAAATAATTCATACCATAAAAATAATGGAATAATAAATTTTAAAAATATTACAATATACGATGTTACGGAAAAAAAACCATTGCTTTCCAACACTAGATAGTTTTTCCTGAAAAATGTTGTAAATATATCTATAAGAACGGAAGCATATAATAAAATAAGTAAACCCCACTTCAATATATTTACTGAAGTGGAGGGTTTACAGGTATTTCTATCTTTTTCCATGTTTTTGTGTTTTCTGATGTGTATATTGGAAATCCAATAATCCACCAAGTCTTAACCACCGCATAACATTCAAAACCTAATTTTTTATTTGATTTTTTTTTTATATTCTCCGTTTTAAATATTATCATTTCCTTCATTCCTCCAGTATATCATCACTATCAGGAAGTCCCTCGATTTCTGGTTCATCATCAAGTCCCACTTCTTCTTTTTTATAATCAAATGTCCTGACTGGAGGTTGTGGTGGTTGTGATTGTGGTTTTTGTGGCTGCTTGACTTGTTGCATTCTTGGTGGTGAATATGGTTGCGGTGGTAGAGGCACTTCATCCTCTTCAAGCGGTTCACCAAGCAAATCCTGATTATCTGGTATTTCTTGTTGTTGTCTTTGCAGTTGTTTATCCTGTTCAACCAACATATGTATCATCCTATATTTACGCCTTCTCATTTCCTCAATTGCCTGTCCTTTGCCCATTATATTCTTCAACTTAATCCAATCCTGATAGAATGGATTCTCTTCAAGTACCTTAATCTCTGAGTCCAAGGCCAAGACTCTCTTTTCATTAGTCATTTTCCAGTTCCTCCATTATATTTGCATCAATTATACGTTCTTTTGTTAATATTCCAGATTCTTCTTCCATATTAATTAAAGGCTTTGGAATATCAATATTCAATTTTTTCATAATCAATTCAATACGTTGGTTTATAGTAATTAATGCTTTTGTATGGTCATCAATAGCTTCCGCGATATCTTCAATATGATATTTAAGACTCTCTATACTATCTCCATAATGGTCAGGACGTTTCAACATTCATATTCACCAACGGTTTTGGTATATCTACACCTTTTTTAATCGCAATAATCTTCACTCTTTCGTATGTATCGGCTGTGAATCTTGTAGTATGCCTAATATCCTGCCAAACCTTACCAAACCTGCTCTGAACAATAGTTGAATGTTTTGCCAGATTCCAAAACCTGCGCAGATTTAAAGCATTGAATCCTAACATTTTGCCTCGACTTTTTCAAGCAATTCTATGATTGATTCCTGTCCTTTTTTTATATCTTCCATCGCATCAATCATATCCTTTACATCTGCCTCTAATTTCACAACTTTACTAATAATATTCTTTATTTGGTCATCTGTTATTGTCATTTTTTCCCCTCTTGGTTTTGTTTTTTTTAATTACTGTAACACCATCAGGATTCCAAATCATATTTCCAGCCCTCATACCTTTCATATTCTTAACTCCGCCAAAAACAAAATAAAATCTATACATCCTTAATCCGAATGCATATAACATAACCCCACCTATAATAATCAAGAACCATATCCTGCCCCGTATACCTATATATAATAATAAAAATATTATAAGAATACCGACAATATGTGATAAAATGGTCAGAAATGGCATTACAAAATCATCATCATTCAATATATAATTCGCAAAGGAATCAAATTTTCTTTTTTTTCCTGTCATTTTCTTCCTCTTTTTGTTGTATTTTGTTTATATAATACAGAACCCGAAAATCATCTATTGAATCCTTCCTATCCATAGCATCAAAATATAATATTATATTTGTGACAATTAATGTCAAGAACCCCACCAATAACCATAGCTGCCTAAACCCTAATATCATATAGAAAAATACCAATAATGATGATAATATAATCAACGAGAAACGGAATATACGCATGACCTTGAAATACATATGTTTTCTTTGTTTCAATTCCCCTTCATAATCAGTCATTTTTACCACCCGGAATATCTAATGAAAAATTTGTCATATTGAATGCCCTATCAAACATACGTCTTTCACGTTCTTCTTGTGTCATATATGATTGTTTCTCAAGCGCTGTAGGACAATGAATATTTATCATTGCTTCGGCATATTTATGCCCTATTTGCATATATTTATCTCGAGTATGCACTATACCGCCTACAAATCCTAAACAAAATATAACCATTAATATTATAATTTTTATAATATTATTTTTTAATTTTATATTTGTATGCATGTTTTAACTCCATACATCTTTTCCGCTGGACATAACCGTTTTTTGTAAGCCTTCTCAGACTTTCAACAATGCTGCTTCGTGATACCTTATCTTTCAATTTATCATAGATTTGGGATGCTGTGACCCATTCATCCTCTTTTTTTAACATCTCCTCGATATCTTGTTGTCCCATTGTAAAAAAAAAAGGTAAGTCCCAGTAATATACTGGGAACTTAACCTTAATGCCTTCTTGCCCGTTGAGATTTTAATGGTATAATTCCAACAACTTTTAATCCTTTTTCAAATATCTTAGTTGGTGATAATCCCGCGTCCTCAATTCTGTCCAATGTATCTATATCAACACTTACACTTATGCTGAGTTTTCTTGACATAATTAAATTAATTATTTAATTAATTTATTTATATATATTTATATTCTGTAGTATACATGTCGTCTTCTCATCAATACAATCTTTTTGACCTCATCATAATATTTATCCATTATCTTATTTATTCCCTTTGCGGTCGTCAAATCATACTTGCTATACATCTCAATCCTTATATCAGCGCACAACCTGCAATATTTCGAACCCTTGCGCTTGTTTCTTATGGGTTCGTGACAGTGACATCCTCTCTACCCTAAAATCATAGATTTTGAGGATAGAGCTTCCAACGACTGAGCTTGTTGAAGGTTCTGTCGTTATAGTTCCTGCTTCATAGGCAATACTTGCAACCGATTGCTCGGTTGTAGAGGCGTTGTCTCCACAGGCGTATAGGTTTTGGGCAGTCCGCCCATACCATCCAAAATATTAATTGAGGCGTTCAAATCACGATGACAAGCAAAACCACATTTAGGACAGAGAAAATTTCGTTTACTGAGAGGCATCTCTGTGATAGTTCCACATTTGGAACATGTTTTACTTGTATTCCTTGGGTTGATTTTCACCAGCTTAGAACCGCTTGTTACAGCTTTGTATTCCAAGTTCTTGATGAAAGTATTCCAAGAAGTATCTTCTATGTTTTTAGCCAACCAATGATTTTTCAGCATAGATGTAATATTAAGCTTCTCAACATTAATAATGGCAAATTTCTGAGTTATTGTTTTACTGAGTTTATGCAGGAAGTCTGCCCTTTGATTAACAATTCTGAGGTGTTGTTTAGCCAACCTGAATCGTGCTTTTCTCCTGTTAGCAGAACCTTTCTTTTTTCTAGAGAGCCGTCTTTGCAAAAGTTTCAATCTGTGTTCAGATTGAATAAGATGCCTAGGATTAGTGACAACTTCACCATTAGACAAAGTAGCATAGTTTTCAAGACCAACATCAATTCCAACACTATCTTTAGAGGTATGGATAACAGCTTTATCTATTACTTCACAACTGAAGATAGCAAACCATTGACCGACTTTATTTTGTTTGATAGTCAAAGTCTTGATTTTTCCTTTAGGAATGCGATGCAGAATAATAGGCACAGAACCAACTTTGCTGAGTTTAAGCCTTCTATCACTCAACAGCTTAAATCCAGATTGAGGAAATGTAATACTATTAATTCTACTCTTAAATCTAGGAAAACCTTTCTTTTTACAAGACTTGTCTTTCACTCTACGGAAAAAATTAGAGAATGCTTTATGAACTCGGTCAGAAACATTCTGAGCAACTTGAGAATGTACAGAATACTTGCCTTTTATAATCTTATTATAGTCAAACTTCCTCAGAGTTTTCTTAGTTTTTTTGTAAGTAGTAATAGACAGTTCAAGAAGTTCATTGTAGATTGCCTTGCAAGTCTTAAGAGAATTAATGAGTCTAACCTTCTGTTTTTGAGAAGGATATATACGATATTGATACATCAACAAGCTCATAGAGGTAGATATTGTGTTTGAATTTATATATTTTTTGGTAGTAGACACGATTGGCGATTCATCTCCCACCTGTCTACGGACAAGGTCGGAGTCTTCTCGCCACGAGGATAAATACATAACCGTTTTCTTTTTACTCTTACCATTCATACATCAAATCCTGTAATGTCCATATTATTATAGCAAATACCGCAAGTAAAAAAAATATGGTTATGATAATTATCATCACCTATCACTTGTGATATTATTCAATCGTTCGCATAATTGAGGCAATATTAAACTAAAACTATTGTTGCCAACCGTTATTGATATATAGCCTTTGGTATGTGTCTGGTTTATTATACTCAACATCACGGCATCTATCCCAAGATTATAATATCGCTTATTGTTCTGCTCCTTATATGCATCATATAAATCATAACATTTCCATCCAGATAATCCTAATAATAACAATAATACTGTACAAATACTCATTATTTTTAATATGCTTATTGGTTCTATAGATTGCTGATTTTCAACATATGATGTCCGGCCAACAGGTGCTACTATAGACGTAGATTCATTGGTTTTTATTATCTCCATTTTTACTCACAATCATTACAATATTAATTCTTTTTTTTATTTCTCATCGCCTCTTTTAATCATTTAAAATATTGAGGGGAGATGAACCCATCGTATGACCAGCAACAGACCACAGCAATTGTCCCGTTCATCTCCTTTCCTCATATTATCATTTCTTTCGCCCTGACTCTAAATCACCTGCTTGTTGTAACATAATCATCAAAACCCTATCTATTCCAGCATTCCAACCTTCATCACCTTCATTAAAAGCATTCTTAGATTTAAGTGATTCTGCTTCTTCCTTCACTCTCTGGATGAAGGACTTGATATATGGTAAATATATAACTCTACTATTCTTACTAATAAATGAATCAACAGTACATACTTTATCAGCAAGTGTGTGCTTCTTCTCTACTGTTACTATCTTACGTGGATTCTCTAGAGCGATAGCTTCTTTACACACATCAGGGCAATCGCTGTCTGCGTCTTTGCAATCTTTACATTTATTAAAATTCATCTTCTATCAACTCCTTAATAGTATATGATTCTTCATATCCCTTTGTTATAAGTATTTTCCAACATAATCTTAATCTTTGTAATATACTAGTTCTAATAAACTTCATTTCCTTCGCCCTGACTTTTATACAACTTCTAGCAATGCTAGTCCTTTTATCTTCCTTGTCCATTGGCTAGATTTTTTCATTCTGATTCATTTTTTCCTTTTTCTTGTAATTACATATAAAAATAAAAATAATAAAGTCCAAAATAAAGTATAAATCATCCCACCTAAAAAACCAACTGTATATTGATTCATATTATTTCATCTCTTTATAATATTCAAATCTCAATTTCTCGCTCTCTTTTTCCTTGTTTATTAACCATAAAACTTTATGAATTGCAACCTGCCTATTACCTGTCCTATCGGCATCATATAACAATGCTTCGATTTCTTGTATTAACCTATTCATTATATCTCCTCCAAAAATATATATCAGCATGTATGAAAAATAACATATACGCTATCATTGTCAAAAACATATTAGCAATAACAATCCCTGGAACCGTGTTGTATGCTATCATCTCGTTAAGCGTATGCTGAAATCTGAACTCATTATACTCTTCCATTGTCATATTGCTCCGGCTGCAATCAGACATGACATAAGGGTATGGATATAATGTCATTGACGTATTACAACCAAAACTTTCACTTATTATCTGATGAACCTCTTCATGTGGAAAGGCTGTTGAATAATATGTCAAGGTTCCTGTACATAATACAGCCAGAATCATGACTATTGAACGATATAAATACATTCTTATTCCTCATAACCATGTCTTTGCATCCATCTATCACATGCATCACGCAGCATTATTACCGAAATCAACCTATAATTGTCCAATTTTATATCTAATTCCCTTTCAATAATCTCAATATCTGTAATACTCAAACCCATCATTTTCTACCTCCTTTTGATTTAGCGCATACAATCATCTGCTCCATATAACTCACAGATTGGCAATGTTCACATTGACAACAACCTCTGAAATCCTCATATTTGTTGGTCAAAGGACAATCTATATGCCCTTTTCCATTCGCTCTCAACTTTACCATTTCTGTCCACCTCTTTATTTTTTTATTGTAAATGTTTTATTATTCAAAATGCGCAGGCATCCCTCCAATTCCTTCATCCTTTTTATGGTTTTCTTTAACTCCTCTTTATAATTGGACGATAACCATTTTGCCCTGCATTCTGTACAAAAAACAAAAGACCTGTTCTTCTGCATCATCCTAAGTTTTAAAGTCTTATGCTGACACATATTCATCACCATAATTCAATACTTGATGGTTGCCATTCATCACACATTTGAACTTGTTAGGTACATTGAAATATGCGGATATCTGTTTGCTTTTCTCAAGCACTTCCGTGACAAATTTATGCCAGATATATCCATGCCAAATTCCGTTATTAATTGCCGGATTCACATTTATAGTATTTATCACTTCAAAATATGTCAGCCTTCCTCTCGTGCCGATGATGTTTTTTATCACATTTTCCAATATTCCCTGATGCTCGTTTGATATTGTCTCTATCTGTGGGAATTTGGATTCTCTTATAATACCCGTCTTATTATGAAGCATTGATTCCAATTTTGCCCTGTCTCTTGCCTGCTCATATGTTAATTTATTGTTCATATGCATCAGATTTTTTGTGCGGGATTCTATGAATCTACGCCTTTCTGTGGCCTCTTTCCATGCCTCTTTCTTGTCTAATGTTGAATCGGATTTAATCAAACCCCAAGCTATTGTCGATATATCTTTGGCACGTTGGATACGTTTATCTATAGGTTTATCTTTGTCCTTTGTCACCTTATGGGATTTTTTATAATGTGAAAGGCATTCTGCTCCGAACAGTTTACGCATCATCCTATAATCATGGCCCCCAATTACACGCCTGTTCTCAAAGACTTTATTATATACATCTATAAAACTCATATTGCTGTTCCTAAGATTCCAAATATCATGCATCTTTTTTTTATATTCAGATTTACTCATCGTTGTATATTTCCTTCTCTTGGGATTTGGAATGAAAACAATACCTTTTTTCGGCTCTGATGTTGTGCTTTTATCACTCACAAGCGATTCAAACTCCAATAATTCCTGAACTGTATCAAATTCATATTCCACTTCACCAATCTTTTTCTTTATCATTTTGTTTATCTCCAACGTAGGTCGTCACCCTTGCCTCTTCTAAACATTGCCCACAATAAAATAAATCATATATAATTCTGCCACAGCATAAATCTGTATATCTATGACATGTATGGCACTGTTTCATCATCTCAATCCTTCATATTATCATATTCCCATTTACCGTCCTTATAGGCAACATACGCCTGGCGGACAAACTTGCTGAAATTCAACCGCTCTTTTCTCACATCTATATACATACTTCTCGGTATGAATACCATTTTCATTATATTGCCCTTATCATGCTTTTTCATTTCTCCTCACCTTTCCTTCGCCTTAACTTCTTCCTTTTACCAAAACATATATTAAAATAAAATATTGCCACAATTATAAAATAAAATATTGCCACAATTATTAAAACAATTATCCATAGACCAATTAACCATATTAAATCCTTTAAATATAGGTCTATCATTTCTCCTCACCTTTCCTTCGCCCTGACTCTTTATCTAAATATTCAGATACAATAACACTAAGCATACCCCTTACAAAAATGCTTTTATCATCACACATTTTATCTAAGGTTTCTATTGTTAATTTCCAATATTTATTATCTCTATGTTCTTTTGGGATATATTCAATATCATCTAACATTTCTTTAAAGTTCATTTCAAATCACCTGCTTCTTCGTCTAATGTTTTAATCATAAACTTAACTCCCTCTATGAATTCAGCGTCACAAAGACCAAGAAACTCACAATCTTCTAAAGGTCTTATTTTATCATTCCCTATCTCTTTCACTCTCTGGATAAAAGACTTTCTACTATCCTTAACTATCTTACTATAAATACTTCCTGGAATACATATTTGCTTTATTCTGCCTTGATTCTCTGTAGGTTGGAAAAACTCATCATCAACGATAAGGTATCCATATTCTGCAAGTGTGTGTTTCTTCTCCATAATTATTCACTTCTCCTTCGCCCTG
>Ga0172375_10003175_pt1 | contig 25131 bp, 22 predicted proteins | sample LakKiv1m_FD_114537 | JGI IMG/M metagenome (GOLD analysis project Ga0172375, IMG submission 114537) | Freshwater microbial communities from Kabuno Bay, South-Kivu, Congo - kab_092012_11.1m | ecosystem: Environmental > Aquatic > Freshwater > Lake | place: Democratic Republic of the Congo...
ATCACCACATCGCTTTCGATATGCCCGTCGAATTCCTGGAAGAATTCCGACGAAATGGCGCGCGTGATACGCGCTTCATTCACAGGATAAAATGTCATATTACATCTCCTTATCTAAATAAACACCCGCGGAACAATCAATGTCGAATTCCTAAAAACAAATGTCAAATTAATTTCTAATGATTCAATGACAAAAGAACCTTTTTTAGAATTAGGCATTTAAACATTTATTCGTCATTCGAACTTAGGAATTAGGCATTTGCAAAATTAAACCCCACAGCAGAATGCCATGGGGTCAAAACACACCATATCTCATAGACACCTCCCTTCGCTGGCATTACCCAGTCCTGCTTCGCTAAAACACTTTCGTTTTTAGCTTCGCAGGCTTCCTGCGCGGCCCCCTTAGAAGCGGGGCGCAACAGAAATCAGGTTCATGAGGTCATCCGCTTTTGTCATCAAGGCCTGCCTTGACGACGCGCGGAACTCTCAGGCCGCTCTACGACCTCCCTCGTCCAAACAATCCTAGCTACCTTAACACATCCTCCAGTTCTTTGTCAAACAAAAGCATATATACGCGGACATCTCACGGCGATTCTCCATTCACTTCTTTTTCGGCGCGCTGGGTCAACGGATTTTCCGGGTCCAATTTTTTGGCATCGGCCAGATACTGCCGGGCCGTCTCTGTTTCTCCGCGGCGAAAATAGATCTGCGCCAGGCGCGCGTAAGCATCCGCGAAACGCGGATCGACCTCGATCGCCTCTTTGAGAAGCGAGAGTCCCTTCTCGGCATCTCCGCCGGCGATGGCGGGCGCCAGCGCGTAAAAACTCCCCAATCCGAACAGGACGCCGGCGGAATGGGGCTGCAGTTGCTGGGCCTTCCTGAAATATCCTAATATCTGCGTGCCCTGGAAAAGCTTGGAGAACACCCCTCCCTCATCGGCGAGCATGCTTTTGGCCCCGCCGATGATCAAAAAGGCACGCGTCCTGTTCGTCACATCCACCCTCTGGGCCCCCATGCGCAGGACACGCACGGCCAGCTCGATGGAGCGCTGATAACCTCTCTTGTCGAACAGCATGTAGCCGAGAGAAATATAGGCGGGCGCGTAATCCGGAGCTGTCCGGACCAGATCCTCCAGGATCTTCTGTGTCTCATCCAGCTTATGGCGATACCTCAAGACTTCGGCCTGGCCCCATCTGGCCTCAACACTCTCGGGGTCGGCCTGGAGCATCCGCTTAAAAACACCATCGGCCTCATCGATCTTATACTCATCCAAAAGGACAATGCCTAAAAGATACAGGGCTTCCTGAGATTGAGGGTTCTTCTTCTGGTATGTCTCAGCCTCGGCCAAAGAGGTCTTGCCGGCCTTTTCATGGATATCTTTCCAATCCATCGCGCCGGCCAGTCCGCACAGCGATAAAAAAACAGCCACAGACACAAGCGATATGATACGCTTCGCCATTCCCCTCCCCCTCTTTCTACACGGGCACAAGCTCATTGTAACAGATATCGGGTGATCGACAATAAAAACGCAACACGCTTCAGCGCATCAAAAGAAACGCCCTCCTGCGGCCACATATTGTTTCCCGGGCCACAAGATGATATGATAAGCGAAAAGCCGATATCCCTAAGGAGATACCCGTGGCCATCAAGATCAACCTCGCAAAATCAGCCGGTTTCTGTTTCGGCGTTCGCCGGGCGATCACCATCACTCTCAAAACAACGGCAAAACACAAAGACGTACGCATGCTCGGCGATATCGTCCATAATGAAGACGTCATCGCCATGATGGAAAAGACCGGAGTGAAAAAAATCAGGACGTTACGCAAGAACCGCGGGCAGACGCTCGTGATCCGCGCCCACGGTTTACCAGAGTCTGTATTCAGGCGCGCCGAAAAACTGGGCTACACGATCGTGGATGCGACGTGCCCCATGGTCAAAGAGATCCACAAGCTCGCACGCAGGATGGAACAGGAAAAACGCAGAATCATCATCATCGGAGACAAAAAACATGATGAGGTCCGCGGTATCAAAGGACAGCTCAAGACAAAGGCGTTCGTCGTCCCGTCCATCGGAGCCGCGGCGCATCTCCCCTTCGCAAGGATCAAAAAAGCCGGCGTGGTCATTCAATCCACACAAGACGAGGAAAACGCGCGCAAAATCCTGCAAAAAATTTCCTCAAAAGTGCGGGACCTGAAATTTTTCAACACCATCTGCGCGCCGACCCGGATCAAACAGGCGGAAGTCAAGGCCATTCCTTTGAAGAATGACGTCGCAATCGTCATCGGTTCCAGCGCGAGCGCCAACACGCGGCGCCTCTTCGAAATCGCCCGAAAACTCAATCCGCGCACCCATTGGGTCCGTTCTGCCAAAGACATCCGTCCCCGCTGGCTCAAGGGCGTCTCGTCCATAGGGATCACGACCGGGGCATCGACGCCGGACGCAACGACGCAAGAAGTGGTCGCGCGCCTCCGGACCCTTTGTGCCTAGCGTCAAAAATTCTGCTTATATTTCAAAAAGACCGCGTCGTTCGTCTCCGGCAGTTGCGTCGTATTCGTGATGCTCTGTTGGGAACGCATCTCCTTCTCGCCTTCCACAGACAGATGGTCCGCCACCTTGTAGACCAACGCCGCTTTTTGGGTCACAGAGGCATTGCCTGCGCTATTGTCTTCCTGCGAAACGGTATAATTCAGCCGGGCCCGTGGCGTTAACTGGGTCCCCAGGCCGACCCCTTTCTTGTTCTGGTCGATCTCCAGGTGAATATCGCTTACTCCCAGCGCATGGGCCAAATTGGTCACCTTGCCTCCGAAAAACAAAAAATCCAGCGTGTCTTTGATCAGATCAGCGGACACCCCGCCCTGAGACACGGACTCCTCGGCGCTGCGCCAGCTCTTACCCGTCAGAAGCATCACAAGGAGACGCTCCTGGGGCAGAGAAGAATCCGACTCAAGCCTGAGCTTCGGTTCTTGAAGGGTCCCCTGAAGATGAAGTGAAATAGGGACATCTTCCACTTGCGAAAGACCTTTCAGGTCCAGCCGCACGTCCCGCGGACCGTCGGCGAATATCATGCGGCCGGGCTTCAGGACAACGATGGCATGCGGCAGCCCGAGATGTCCGCCATAAACGCTGACAGAGGCCCAGCTCCCGTTCGACCTCGCATATTCCCATATGAATCCCAGAGGGCAATCCTGAAGGACAAAACGGCTCCCCTGGATCTCGGCCACGTGGGCTTTCCCCTCGACGGCGAAACGCTGCGACGAAACCTTCAGGTGACATTCCAGGCGGCTCACGCGTCCGCGCAGGTCCGCCCATTCCCCGGAGACGGGCGCAAGACGGCTCACATCCCCCAGATAGATGTCTTTACCGAAAATATCTCCCTCGAAAACGCCGTCCTGCAGCAAACCGTCGAGGATGATGCTCCCTGAACCCGGAAGGATCATGCGGCCGTTGTGAATCTCGATATTGAGCCCCTTGGGAAATGGAGCGCTGAAAAATACGTCGATCTTGGATATCCTCACGATGAAATCCTGAGGCAGACGCCCCTTGAAACGGCTGATCTCCAAATCCTTGACCACCAGGTGCCCTCCCAGAGAACCCTCCATTCCTGCGATCTTATAGTCGGCAGCGCCGATAACATCTTTCACGACGCGCCGGACAACGAAAGAAGCGCCCCAGCGTGTCAACAACAGCCACCAGAGGGACAAGACCACCACTCCCGTAAGGACAAGCATCGCAACACCCAAAATCACAAGAGGTCTTTTTTTCATGGCCCTGTTCATGCTTTTGATCCCCCAATGCGCATATGTTGCCTCAGCGGCACAAATAGGAAAACGGACACATCCGGCAATAGGGCGCGTCGGACGGGTCTGCTTCAAAGTTGACGGCGGGATCGAACAATTCCTGCACGAGGGCCTCCAGGGCCTTCATGTATAAAGACACGCCGCGCACCCGATCGGGCATCATCTCTTTCCCACCGAAGAGCGTCTTGATCCCGCCATCCTTCAGCGCATCCCTCAAATGGTACAGGCCGGCGTTCAATAACTCGTTTCCCGTCGTCTTTTGGACGAGATAAAAATAAATCGGCAGCTGAAACGATTTGACGGCCCTGCGCAGGACCCTGCGCTCAAGGACAAGGCCTTCAAGTTTTCCCGGATCGGCCGGCATCTGGTCTGCGGAACCTGTCTTATAATCAACGACCAGAAGGCTTGCGTCATCAAGCCGGTCCACGCGGTCGATCCTGGCCTTGAAACGAAAATCCATGCCGCCCAGCCGGATGTCGTCGACAATCTCCTTCTCCAGGGCCACGATCTCTCTGACCCCCCTCTTCTCCTCATTTTTAATGAATTGCTCCATGCGAAAACGAAGGACCTCCTGGACAAGAAAAGCGTCCGAGCGCATCCTTTTGCGCAATACAGCCTCAAAACTTTCATCAAGCTCTTTAAAAAAAATCTTGCGGAACGCGCTGTTCACAACCGGCCTGCGGCCGACAAAAGGCTTAAAGGCCTTCTCCAGGAAAGAATGCAGGAAGGTGCCGATGTCGGAGGCCTCGAGCTCATCGGAAATCCCCTCTTTTTCCTGCAGCCCCAGCACATACTGGTAATAAAACCGCAAAGGACAATTCATGTAGGTATTGATGCTCGAGGCGGAAAAACATGCGTCCTTGAGAAAATCAGTGTGGGCCTTTTGTTTCCTGGCGCCCGCCTCGAGCGGCGTCACCCTGATACGGAACGCCCCTGCCGAAGGGCGCAGGACGCCGATATCCTGCTGTTCTTTCTCTTTTTCCCAGACCAGGGCCTCCACGAAACGGCTTTTTTCACAGGCGTCCCGTTCCTGATAAAAAATATGGGCCCGCCGGGCAGAGGCCACCAGGCGCATAAACTGGTAGCGCTGGATCTCCTCTTCCTTCTCCAGGCGGTTGAGCCCCAGCTGGGTCATGACATCCCTGGGGATCAAAGGCTCATACACCTTGAGCTTAGGCAGGACGGATTCATTGGCGTCCAGGATAAAAACATCGTCAAAACCCAGGGAGCGCGTTTCAAATAGCCCAAGGATCTGGAGGCCTTTCAAGGGAGAACCGGAAAAAGAAATCATCTGCTCCTGCAGCCGCGTTTTAAAAATACGGAGGATCTCCTCCTGGGGGAAGCGCTCGCGGCAGAACGTCGCCCCGGCCATCTGGCGGCATATAACGTGCAACTGTTCGACGATCTTAAGGTTCAGGGGATATTTTTCCAGAGGGCTTTTTTCCAGGAGGGCGTCGAGAAAATCCTCCAGGACGGCCGCGAAATCCGCGAACGTAGCCACATGCTGCCAGTTTTCGAAAAGAAGCCTGTGCAGCCCGCCGAAGGCCTTCCTGAGGCCGGCCTTCTTGGCGCCGGACTCCATCCTCTCGAGCATCGCCGCCGCGCTCGTATAAAGCTCCTCTTCCTTCAGAAGCTCTTTGGGATCGATGAACAAACTCCCGCCCAAAGGCGTCTGGATCGTCCCCGCCAGTATCTCTTCGACCTTGTGGACCAGAACGCGCATCGCGGCCGCCTCAATGCCCCACTGGAGGTTCTTGACCAGCGGATGGCTTAAAACACCCAGGTAATCCTTGACGTAATAACTCCCGGCCTTACGGGTCTCCTGCGCGCGGAAGATAAGATCAAAAAGGAAATAAAGAGAGCTGCGTGAAACCGGATACCCCATGGACACATTGAAGTCGCCGACGAAAGAACCAATCTCGGAAAGCAGCGGCACGAGGGTCGCCGGCTCAGGGAGCACGACGAGGGCGTTGCGGTGGTCGCCGCACTCTTTCAACGCCTGGCGCGCCATGCCGATCTGCGAATGCAGGTCAAAACCGCAGCTGATCTTGATCTCGGGCCTGAGAACCTGGGCCTGCGGGGGTTCAATGGGAACGCCGAAAACCGACGAAAGCCTTTCCAAGACGCTCCATTCGCCGGCCCGGCCCTGGAAAACCATCGTCGTGCGCCCCCGCGCGTGGAGGGTACGCATCACCGCCTCTTCCGTCCGGTGGAGATAAAAGAAATTACAGAAAAAGATCCTCTCGAAATCATCCAGCCGGGCCGCGGCCGCCTTGCGCGCCGCCAAAAGATAAATGAAACCGCGGCTGTACGCGCGGGCATCCTTCATCTTCTGGTGGAAATCCTCCCGCAAGAGATAGAGCTGCCCTAAAAGCGCGTTGATGCTCTCGGGAACGTCATAGCCGATACCGGCATGGGCGGCCACATCCTTCAGGGACGGGTTCTGAATGTCCTCCAGGTCGAGCTGCTCGAAAAAACCAAGGACCTCTTCGGCCCACGGCAGAAAACGCCAGAACTCGCGCCGGCCCTCCAGAATGGAAGGGGATTTCTGCTGAGCGGTCCGGTAAATCTCAAAACATGCCTCCAGATCGTTCAAGCGGCTGAATTCTTCGCCTTCGCGGGATGCCAGATATTCCATGAATTCATCGATCGTAAAGAAATGGGGCGACAAGCTCGCCTGCCCGACGCGTTCGGCCAGCGCCTTCTGAAAGAAAAGCTGCGGACGGCGCCCGCCGAAGACAAAGGCCAGGCGGGGCCACGCGGCCGGCGCATAAGCGGCAACGACCTCATCGGCCAGCTTATCGATGAAACGGTCGCTCAAATCATAGGTGATCACGTTTTTCATTTATCGGAGACTCGGTAGTACTTCTTCCATCTTGGCGGTATCGCAAAAAGCCAGGAACCCCCTGACACGCCGACCGCCGAAAATTTCCGCGACAAGCCCCATATACTCGGCGACCTGCTGGCGGCCTTTTTCACTCTCTTCGCCCGACATCTTGTAATCAACGACCCAGCAGGCGTCCGGCCCGACCAGGAGACGATCGATGCGCCTGGTGCGCCCGAGGCGGTCGATCAGCTCTTTTTCAACCAGGACCTCGCGGCCCTGCGGGTAAAAAACAGGCCGGCAGGCCGCGGCCTTGACCAGGCGGGCCGCAAGCGAACCGCACGCCTCCATCTCGTCGAAATCGGGAAACTCCAGACGCGTCTTGCGCATGGCCAGATCCAGGGCTTCCTTCGGATCCCTGCCGCTCAGATCTCCGACATAGGAAAGAATTTTATGAATGACCTCGCCTTTCAGCAAGGCGTGACGGCGCCGGATCATGGCGCTGTCCACAAATTCGTCTTTCAAAAAACGGATCCAATCCTGATAGGGCGCCGGCGGTATGTCTGCGGGAAGCCCGGGCCTCGGCGCGGCCGAGGACTTTTTTTCAGGCAGGGGTTCTCCTGCCTCGGCATCCGCATCCCCCAGGAGGCCCGCCGCAAAATTGGGACGGCGGCCGACCTTGGGGACAAAAATATAAAGCTCGTCCTTCGCCCGCGTCAATGCCACATAGATGCTGTCCAGTTCGTCGATAAAACAACGGCCGTATTCCCGACAGAACGCCTCCTCCAGGAGAGGCGAAAACATCCGTGCCTTCTCCGTGAGGCGGATCAGGCTCATCCTGTCATCGGTGGAGGACGCCAGGATGCCCGGCACCTTGACCGCCATCTCCAGGAAAGGCAAAATGCATACCCGGAACCCCAGCCCCTTGGCCTTATGGATGGTCAGCATCTTGACGGCATCCGTCTTGGGCGGACGCACGTAGAAAACTTCCGTCTGCCCCGACTCGAAGAACTCCAGGAAAGACGCCAGCGGGCCGTGGTCCTCCTCCGTTTCCTTGATCAATTCCAGAAACCTCATAAAAAACGCCTGCTCGTCGCCGAAAACCTCCAGGCAGCGGAACCTGCGCAGGATGCTGACGACAAGCTCATACAAAGGCACGTAACCGACGTTGCGGAAAAACTCCTCGATAATATCCTCCCATATCCCGGGGAAGCGGCGCCGGAATTCCCTGTAAAAATAGACCCCGGCCTTCTTCTCCCGGGTCTCCCGGAGACGGAAGAAAAAATCATGGAGAGCCGCCTCTTCCATGCCGCTGGCGGCCTGGAATATCCGGCCCAGGACAAAAGACGCAAAAGAAAGGTTGTCGATCGGGGATTGGAGAAATTTCAGGAACGAAACGAGTTCCTTAATCAGGGCGTTATTGCGGATGTCGAGGGTCTTTTCCGACTCGACGGGGATATCCGCAGCGATCAGCCATTCGGAGATCGTTTCGACGTCGTCGTTCTCGCGCACCAAAATCGCGATGTCCGCCCAGGCGTAACGCTTGCCGAGCTCCCCGAGGAGCGCCCTGAGCTTCTCGGCCGTGCGCTTGTTCTTCTCGTCCTGGGAAGAGGCCTCGAGATGCCACACCCGCACATATCCGCCTTCCCTGGAAGGGACACTTGACTGCTCGACCTCTTCAAACACCCGATACACCGCCTCTTCGTCCTCGCGGGCCATGGGAAACTTCGTCCTGTCGCTCCTCAAATCCTGCAGGAAGCGTTTGAGGTTCTGCGCCGAAAAGACCCTGTTGGCAAAAAGGACGATCTGGCGGCGGGAGCGGAAATTATACCGCAGGAACTCCTTGCGGGGGCCAAAGGCATCCAGCTCGCGGGCCACCGCGTCAAAAAGCGACACATCGCCGCCGCGGAAACGATAGATCGCCTGCTTCTTGTCTCCGACATAAAAAAGCGACCCTCCGACGGACAAAGACTCGCGGACCATCCCGCGCAGATTTCCCCACTGCAACGGGCTCGTATCCTGGAATTCATCGATGAGATAGTGCTTCAGGCGCGTCGCCAGCCGGTAATAGAGCTCGGGGACATCGACTTTCTTTTCATCGAGAAGCACATGGGCCTGCCGGTTGAGCTCTTCCAAAAACAGAATGTCCTCTTTGGCGGCCAGGGCGCGGACATCCTCGGAAACCATGCGGAAAATAGCAATATAGGGGCCAAAGACGAGAATCGCTTCCGCCTCTGCCGCCCGCCGGATATCCTGCCGTATCTTCTGCCATAACCTTTGTACCAGCGCAGGGACGCGGCTCTCCTTCTTCGCCGGGAAATCCTCGCGCGCAAAAAAGTCCGACAGCTCCTGGAGGGCAAAACCCGAACGGGGACGGGACAGGAATTCTTCAAACTTTCGGGCAAACAACGCATGGGCGCCCTGCGGCAGGGCGCGATGCAGCTTGCGCATATCCGCAAGGATCTCCTCCTTGAGCCTGGCGACATCCGCCAGGGTCCCTTTCACGGGCGCGAAGGCGCCGCCGGTGCGGTTGGCCCTGGAATAAAGGTCGCCGGCAGCATCCAGGATATCCTTCTTGGGAAACCAGCCGCTGCGGTTCTCCAAGTAGAGATACTGGTGGAGGAAATCGAGAAAGGCCTTCTCGACCTTTTTGTCGCTGGGCGCGCGGTCCACGAGCGCATCGACGCCGTAAGCCAGGTAATCCTCAAATTCCGTCTTGATCTTGAAACGCGCGGACAAACCCAGCCTGAAAGCGCATCCGCAAAGAATGGCGTTGATAAAGCTATCGATGGTCTGGACCTGGAAAAAATTATAGTTTTTGATGATCTGGTCCATGACGCAGAAAGCGCGGGCGCGGGCGTCATCTTCAGCGACGCCCAGGCCGGACAAAAGCGCCTTCTTCTCATCGGCGCTGTCAAATCGGCCCAGGGCGATTTTTTTCAACAGAAGAAGGATCCTCTCCTTCATCTCGATGGCGGCCTTGTTGCTGAAGGTGACCGCCAGGATGTGTTTAAGGGGCAATGCCTCTTCTTGGATGCCGGCCAAAAAGAGAAGCTCGACGTATCTGGCAGCCAGCGCATACGTCTTTCCTGAACCTGCGGAAGCTTCGACAATCCGGACTTCTGGAAACCGTTCCTGGGGGGGGTTTTGGATGGACATTTGATTTATTATAGACACTTGCAAGCCAACCTGCAAGCGCGCAGATAAAGGATATAGTCCGATCGATCCACCCGCCACAGTGCGTCCGCCACCGCCTCTTTGGCGGACGGCCGACGACTTATGTTCACTCGGCTTACGCCTCGTTCCCTGCCTGCCTTGGCCGAAGGCCAAAGGCAGGCGTAAGTCGTGGCCCCTCTGAAAGCTACCTTTTTCTACCCTGATTCGCCAGATACGCTTCGTAAATTTTCTTACGAAAATTTACTTCGCTGGCGAACAGGGTTAATTCGGCCGACGACTTATGCTCACTCGGCTTACGCCTCGTTCCGTAAGTCGTGGCCTCATTAAAAAAAGGGCCCGGTATTTCTACCGGGCCCCTGGTTTTACCAAACCGACGTTAGACCTTTCGGACGTTCGTGGCCTGTTCGCCCTTGGGGCCCTGCTCGATCTCGAACTCAACCTCCTGGTTCTCTTCGAGAGTCTTATATCCTTCGCCCTGAATGACGCTGTAATGCACGAAGACATCTTTACCAGATTCAGGAGTGATAAATCCGTAACCCTTCTGGTTGCTGAACCACTTCACTTTTCCTTTTGCCATTATTTACTACCCTCCTTTCTTGTGCATTTTTCCTGGGTCCTCCGCTCCACCCGGCTTCAGGGGTGTGTGCCGCTTTTAGCGGCGCGAAAACTGCAGAAACCCGCCCTTTCGGGCCCGGCTAGATAGTAAATAACGGCAGGGAACACGGTACTGCAAAACTGCGGCCAAACACCTTCCACTCCTTTATTTACTACTAAACAAAAAAATATTACGACGGAACTTTCCCTCTGTCAAGAAATTCTTGCCCTGCTCTTCGCGTACGCGGGGACCCCGCTTGCGGCGGCGCGCCGCAATCAGGCGCCGTCATCCAGAAAGACGACCCGCCAGGCCGTGTTATCCAGCGGCAGGTCCTTGGAACTCGTTTTGGCGCAAGTCAGGATGCGGTCAGGGCCGCCCAGGAGGGTCAGGGGAATCTTGACGATCAACGCCTTGCCTTCGTAAGCCAGCGTCACATCCTTGGTGCGCAGCCTTCTCAATTTGTCCCAGACCCGGACCCCCCGCATGCCCACGCTGATCCGGATCTTCGGCATCTCGGCAAAATCCTCGTCTTTGCGATAACCGAAAAGATACAAAAAGATGCCGCGGTTCTTGTTGAATCTGTGCCGCAGCGTCAGGCGAATCATGAGGTCCTGCCCTCTGACGCTGTAGCTCAAATCCGAAATCTCCCTTTCCTCTTCGACCGCCTCGTCCATTTCAGGATAGATGCGCACATCCTGCCACTGAGGCGAGGATGTATTTTTGCAGGAGACGTGGATATCCGGAAAATCGTCGAAAAGCTCGCTCTTCCTGGCAAACGTATAGAGATAAGACGGGGCGTAAGTCAGCTGGCTCTTGTAATAGGAAATGGCTTCTCTCTTGTTCCAAACCTCCTTATCAGTCAGGGCCAAGATTCGCCATCGGATGCCGACATCTGTGAGATTCGCCGGAGGCAACAGCTCGAGGGCCGGACGGAATCCCCTCGGCATCGGCCATCGCACAACATGCACCAGATAGGTATAGACCTGCGGCGGCGCGATCGCGCCCTCCAGATCCCAAAGGACCACGCGCAAAAACAGGTTCAGGGCCCGATGGTCCCTGTTCGTATCGGCGGGGTGAGACACGAAAATCTTCGTCGGCCGGAAATCCGTAATGACCTTTTTGAGGTCTTTGACGATGCTGGGGCCCGCGTAAGGCGCGCCGAAAGACAAGCTGTCTTTATACGGCACGGCCGTCACGCGTGTCAACATACTGCGCATCGGCCTCGCAGGATTCCAGTATCGCGAAAATATCTCCATGGTCCCGAAATCGGGGTATCCCAAAAACGTCAGGCTTTCTTCGCCGAGGCCGAGGTATTTCATGGCCCGGACGGCCTCTTTACGCCGCACCTCGCCCATATACACGAACGCCTTCTTGCGGAATACCAGGCGCTTCTCATAAACGACGAAAGACAACTCATTGTTGTCGCCGTTGGTGAAATAAACGATCTTGAGGGGAATGTTGTTCTGGACACATCGCTGGATGACGCCGCTCGTTGCGATCGCCTCATCATCCGGATGGGGCGCCAGGATCAGGACCCTGTCTGCGGGCAAAAACGGGGGAAGGCTTTCTTCTTCAGGGGAGATGCCGCCGGCTGCAGGCGCCGATACAAGGCACGCCCACACAAAAACGGCAAAAACAAAGGATGCCTTGCGCAAAAAGATCATATCTTCTCCAACCCCTGCCCTTTCGGATGGATACGGACGATATGCTCGTCTCCGGCTACATAAAGAACGTCATAACGATAATCGTCGCCGATGAGACGGTCGAGACCTTTCACATAATCCTTGCGCAAGACCGCATAGGTCTCAAGCCTTTTCTTGAGATAATCCCGCAATTTCTCGATGGTGTTGAGATATTCCACCGGATGGGGGCTGAAATATCCATCTCCATTGATATCGATGACGGCGATCTGTCTGTCGGTGTAGAACCGTATGCCCCGCGCAAAGAACTTTGAACAAAGGACAGGCGCATCCGGATCGGCCTTCCGGGCCAGATAGCGGCCCGCGTCTTTCGAGGAAACGTAAGACTCAAAATGCGGGCTCATGGACAGGGCGAACGCCAGCAGGAGAGGCAAAAAGGCCGCCGTCATCCAGAAGCTCCATGCAAAACGCCGGCGCGCGCTTGCGATGATATAGACGGTCAGATAAACGCCCAGAATGCCGGCAAATATAACAACGGGCGCGCGATCGGTGACATATTGCGGAAACCTGGACGACGCCACGATCATGCCGACGGGGAAAGCAAGGCAGAAAACGCCGGTTAAAAGATACAGGGCCCTCGGGCCGCGCGCGCCCGGACGCATCTCCTTGAGGAAACACGCCGCGCCCGCTGCCTCAAGGAAATATCCCGTCATCAGGGCCAGGGCCGGAAAATAAGGAAAGACATAACTCGTCAACTTGGAGTGCGCGACCTGGAAGACGACAAAGACCACAACGACCCAGCTGGAAAGAAACCAGAAGAACGGCGGCGCCTGCCGCCGCAACGTTTTCACAAATCCGCCAAACGCCGCGATAAAAAAGAGGCTCCAGGGGAACATGCTGCCGACGGTCGAAAGCGGATAATAATACCAAGTGTCAGCCGCCGGATGCTCGGCTTCCACCAGGCGCCGCCAATGGTCATTGTAAAAAAATTCGTGGACAAAGGCATTGCCATAGGTCTTAAACATAAAAACATACCACGGCAGCGCCACCAGGCAGAAGAGCGCCAATCCCAGTAGGAATCCGCCGCCGGCGATCAGGCGGGCTTCCATGCGCAAAACGAGGAACAGCAAAACAACCGATAAAGGGATGATGAGTCCCAAAGGGCCTTTTGTGAGGACCGCCAAAGCGGAGAATACGAAAAACAAGACCCATCCCGCCTGCCTTTTTTGTTCAACCGCATATCCCCACCAGAATGCCAAAAGAGACAGAAGGATGAAGACCGTAAAGATCAGGTCCGTAAACACCGTCCGGGAAAGCCCGACATAAAGGCCGCAGGACATAAGGATAACGGCCGATACAAAAGCCTTGCGGCCGTCGCGGAAGCCCAGCCAGCCCAAATAATAAAGCGCGATAACGCCAACGATGCCGAAGAACGCGGGGAAAAACCTTGCGGCAAAAGGAGCCGCCCCCGCCACATCAAAACTCAACCGCAGGAGCCAGAAAGTCATGATGGGCTTTTCAAACTGGGGCGCGCCGAAAAGATACGGCGTCATCCAGCTGTGTTGTTGCTGCATCTCCCTGGCAGTCTGGGAGTAAAATACTTCATCGGGATTGGTGAGGCTCAAAAGCCCGTTACCTGCCATCAAAAAAACAAACCCTAACAAAAGAAGGAGCAGAATAAACTTAATGTTTGCCGGGATCTTGGGCATCGTTTTTCCTCATGTTGACCAGCTCATCGACTGTAACAAACCTCCACCCTTTTTCTTTGAGGCGTTCGATCAACCTCATGACCGCCAGGACCGTTTCGTCCCTGTCCCCTCCCTCGGTGCTAAAGGCCCCGCCGCTGTCATGGAACAGGATGATGTCCCCTGGCCGCACGTGGCGCAACAAGTACTTGATCATATACTTGTCGTCGAACGTCACCCAGTCCTTGGAATTCAAAGACCAGAGGACAACCTCATAACCCATGGATTTGACAAGGCGTTTTTCGGATGACGTCATCCATGCCTTCGGGGGACGGAAATACAGCGTCCGCACGCCCGTTACCTCCTTGATGATGTCTTCCGTACGGCGGATCTCGCTTTCCAGTTCTTTGGAGTGGTAATACAGAAGGACATGATGATCATAGGTATGATTGCCGATCGTGTGCCCCTCGCGGGCCACGCGCCTGGCGACATCCGGATACATCTTGACGTGTTCGCCCAGCATGAAAAACGTCGCCTTCACACCGGCGCCTTTAAGCACATCAAGGATCCGGGGGGTCCATACGGGAGACGGCCCGTCATCAAAGGTCAGAGCCACGACTTTTTCTTTGACCGGTTCATGATAAATCGTCCCCTTGCGCACAAGGACGGCCTGGTCAAAGAAAATGACGAACACCGCCGTCACAAGGACAGCCAGTAAAATTAAAATGACCAATATCCTGATGATGCGCCTCATACACAATCCTCCGCACCGATTTGCTCAAAATACATCGAAGATACTTTACCAAAAGCCGCCATGTCGCACAACCAAATTTTTCCGCCTCGCGCTTTACATTCGCCGCCGATTTGCTAAAATGACCAACGCCAAAGAAATCGCCCTTGGCACATAACGCCGGTTAACTCAAGAACCGAGGCAAAAAAAATTCAACGAAAGGACCGCAACATGATCGACGAAATAAAAATCTCCAGGGCCATCATTGATGCCTACAGCAAAAAACTCATCGACCACCTTTCCGTAGACGTGGCGATCGCCGGGGCCGGGCCTTCCGGCATGGCCTGCGCATATTACCTGGCTAAAAAAGGAAAAAAAGTCGCTATCTTCGAACGCAAGCTTTCTGTCGGCGGCGGGATGTGGGGCGGCGGCATCATGTTCAACGAGATCGTCGTCCAGACGCAAGCCAAAAAGATCCTTGATGAATTCGGCATCCGCAGCCGCCTCTACGAGAACGGCTACTATCTGGCCGATTCCATTGAAGCCACGTCGACCCTGTGCGCGCAGGCCCTCAAGGCCGGCGCGGCCGTCTTCAATTGCATGAGCGCCGAAGACGTCATGATCAGAAAAAACCGCGTCTGCGGCCTCGTGCTGAACTGGACGGCTGTCGAAATGGCGCGGCTCCACGTCGACCCTATCACCATGCGCGCCTCCTATGTCGTTGACGGCACAGGCCACGACGCCCAGATCGTCCATATCGTCGAAAGAAAATCCGGAATACGCCTGAAGACAAAAACCGGCAAGGCCGTTGGGGAAGGCTCCATGTGGGCCGAGATCGCAGAGACGACGACCGTTAAAAATACCAGGGAAGTGGCTCCCGGCCTCTACGTCTGCGGTATGTGCGCCAACGCCACCTTTGGAGGTCCCCGCATGGGCCCCATTTTCGGAGGAATGCTTTTATCGGGCAAGAAAGCCGCCGAGGAACTCCTCAAAAAACTCTAGAACAAAAAACCCCGCCGGACATCCTGTCTGTCCGGCGGGGCGCAGAATCAACCCGCTCGAAAAACATCCCCCCTTCACATCGTCATAGGGCCACGGACAACCCCGTCATATTCGACATCCCTCTGCTCTTCTTCTTGCGGAAGACTTTGCGCAGGCTCAGAAACCTCCTGGCCGACGGCCGCGGCGGGGGTTTCGACCGCAGTGCTGGTCGCCTTTTGCGCCGGAACGCTTACGGGTGCGGCGGCAGGCGGCACGGCCGGCGCATATCCCGTCTTCTTCTCCATCCAGAAGGCAACAACAGCCAGGGCCAAAACGACCGCAGCAAGAATGCATCCGACGATCACCAAGACAAAAAACGACGATTTTTTCATATTACACTCCTTCTCCTTCCCAGATCAACTTGTCATCCATATGCTGATCGTCCTGGGCCGTAAAACCCGACAGATAAGGAAAGTACGGCGGCGTCTTGCCGTTCAGGACGCGCGGGTCGTAAACAAAGTTACGGCCGTAGCCGTGGATAGGCGTCGTCCCGGAAAATTGGCCGAAAGCGCCGTAAAAGTCCGTGATGACACCTCCCAGGAGCGTGGCCGTGCCGCGCGGCGATCCCGAGTCATAGCTATCCACTTTAAACTCGCCGTGCGGCGCCATGATGATGCCGTGGATCTCGACATTATTCGGGGCGCTCGTGCCGATGCGCACATCGCCGGCCCAGGCAATAATACCCAGCATATTATCGGCAGCCGTGCCCGTGTCGGGGTCGGTCCCGCTCAGCGGGCTGGCCGTATATGTTTCATAGCGCACATTGTTGGAGATAACGATATCCCGCTCAGCCGACACCGTAAGGGACGTATCTTCCTGCACGGTCCCGGAGAACGCCGTGATGTCGTCTAAGGAATAGATCAACGTACCTTCATTGCTGACGCCGTCCGGAAGCCCCGCATACGTCGACGTGCCGCCGCCGACGGTCTCAACCGTGGTTTGGCTGGCTGTGCGATTCACTGTGATTTTCTTTGTTGTCGATCCCTGCACGACGGTGTAAACGGCATTATCGCTTGCGTCAACGCTCATGGTCACGCTCGCATCCCCTTTGATCAAGATCCCCCCTGTCAGCGTCCCGCTGCTTTCCGGGACATAGATCCCGTCGGCGCCGGGATTGGACATCGTCCCCAGGGCCTGGGTCTTCAAGTCATTCTGCGTCACGGACGAAGGAAGATTGATCAGGCTGTAACCGCGCGTAAACCCCACATCAAAAACCGGCACGTCCTTGGTCCCGTTGGCATCCGCATCAAGCAAGATGGAAGACCCCTCGTTATAGAACCTGGCCTTGTTCTCATGCTGGGTCACTTCCTCCGTAAAATGCCCCGAAGGATTGTTGGCAAAGCTGAAGCGCTCGTTCGTCGAAACAGGCCCCGTGAAATTGGTGTTTTCCGTAAACCAGACGGTCGTTCCTGAAGGCGTACTATGGTGGCTGGTAAATAACGCGAATTTGGCAAAGTTGGCGCGCAGGACCGTCAAGGTAAACTGTCCCTGCCACAACCGGATACTCTTCCTGACAGGAGGGTTAACGGCCGAAACAGCCCCTTGGGCATTGATCGTATAGAGGTAAGGGAAAATATAAATATCGGTTTCAGGGCTTGTGGGCGCGCCGTTGGGAGAGACGGTCAGCGTCGCCGTATAGTTGCCGTTGATCGCCGTGTTAAGGTCGGGCGCGGTCAACGTCACCGTCGCGTTATCGCCGGATACGGAAAATTGCGGCTGTCCCAACGCATAGGCAAAATCCCTCAAGAACCCCAAAGAATTATTCCCCGTCACATACGTCGAGAAGGTCGAGGACGTCCAATGCTGCGTATCGTCTTCAACCCTTCCCTTCAGGTCCACGCGGACGCGCTTTTTGAGTTCTGCCCGGGCCTGCGCAGCCCCTCCCTCGGCCAAGGCCAGGGATTGCATCGCATATTTCTGGATATCCACGGATGTCTTCTGGGAAAGCACGCTTGAGAAAAATATGCTCGCCAAGACCAAAAGCACAGCCACCCCCATCAGGACAGCGGCCAGCGCAACCCCTTTTTCGCTCTTGTTTGACATGACACGCTCCTTAATTTTGCCCATAACGAGGTAATTTCCTTGCAAAATTAATCCCGAGTCTGCGTAGAAAATTTTTGCCGACGCGTCATGGCAAAAATTTACAAGCGTTGAGACGAGGGATAAACGCTTATTCCTTAATTCCGCCTCTGGCGGAATTAGGCCCTCCGCTATGCGGAATGCGGAGGCCTACCCTTTCTGGGTTAACTCCTTGCGTATCTTGGCAATATCTGGATGCCCGTCCGAGCCTGGCCCGGTCTCCGGGCCGAGCGAGGACTGGTTGCAGACAGATATGGACAAGATGTTTACACGGGGAGTAACGCTTATTCCTTAATTCCGCCTCTGGCAAAAATCTAAAATTCACCCTCTGCCGGCTCTTCAACCGTTGCCGTGGCTGAAACCGTCATAGCCACATTGCGCAGCGTTACCTGGGATTCCCAGTCAAAGCCGGCTTCCCGCATCGTTTGTATATCCATCACGACGCGCGGGCAGGTGTCGCTAACCCCTGTGCATCCCGCGCACCCGCAATCGACAAAAAATCTTTCTACGGATGTCGCCGCCACGCTTTCGGCAGCCGTTCCTTCCTTCATCAACAGGGTCGACGCATTGGTAGGGTCGAGCTTGAAAGTGACCTTCTGCAAAGACGTCACGATACCGGAGGTATTAAAGATCGGCCGGTAAAAATCAATGCGCGTGTTGTTGCTGGAGATTGACACGGGATAATGCGTGCCGTTGAGGACCCAGTCGGGATTCGCCTCCCGGATCAGCCCCGACAACTTGTCTCCCGCGCGCCTGGCCTCCCGACTCTCGATGATCTTGCCCCTGCCGATCTCCCAACCCCTGTCGGCGCTCCTCAAGATGAGCGTAAACATGGAGAATAAAATAAGGAAAATACAAAAAACCACGACCAATTCGACCAGGGTATGGCCGCGACGATACCGCAAAATGGGCGAAAGGATTTTATTTTGCAATGAGGCTCACCACCTCCGCAGCCGAATCAATACGGCTGTTATTATTGACGTCTTCGCCGCTATCCAGGACGCCGTTAAAATTTCTGTCTTCCCCGACAGTCCTGTTCAGCCGCGTCGCATAACACGCGACAAGGCGCACTTTTGTCAGCGTTGCCGGATACCCGGAAAAACTGGTGACCACATCGACGCGCCCCCGGGAGGACTGATTGGCAGGAAAGCCGTAATCGGTCAAATTGAAAGAGCCTGCGGCCGTCGAAATATCATCAAAACCCATCGCCCTGATCTCTTCAAGCCTGGCCAGAAGCGCGTTACTTGCCAGGGCGTGGTCCCGCTGCATGTCCGTCAGGATAAACATGCTGACATACGTCAATAACAACCCCGACAGCGTCACGGCCAGGATCGCCAGCGCCAGGGCCACTTCAATGAGCGTAAACCCCGCCAGGGAACGATGTGCCGTGGCCGTTCTTCCCCGATGCGCGACGGAACGACACAGGCTTAAAAGGAACCCTTTTCTCTCCATATATAAATTATATAATTTTTCCCTATCACTTACAATACCATCGGCTTCTGCGACGCCCTAGGGAAGCTCAAATACCCTTAAAGACAGGAAAAGCCGCCCTTGAAAAGGACGGCCTTTCTGTGCGCGAGAAAAACTTACGCGTCTTTGCCTTTGATTAGAAGATAGAACAATACAGCCAAAAGCACCACCTGAAATTCGATGCCGCCCATGGGATGGGACTGTGAAGGCAAAAAACTCCATTGCCCCCAATGGACCATGTAGATAGCGCCCACCATGACGGGGATAATCAGAAGGCTCCCCAGGCGGGTCGTCCAGCCGCGGTCGTTGACGCAGCCCCCGACAAGGATCAAGACGGCACCCAGCGTCTCGCACACAGGGACAGCCAGGGCGATAAGCCAGGGCAATTTCAGCATAGAAGCAAAAGCGGAGATGGTCGGAAACTTGGTCAAACCGTGAAACAGAAAGACAGCGGCAATGGCCAGCCGCAAGAACCAGTGGGCCTGCTTCTTGATCCCTTCCATCATTTACCTCCCCGTGGCAAAGCCAAGTGGGGCCAGTGTCCGGCCTTTTTTTCTTATAAGTATGTCAAAATCTTATCAAGCACCTTACGCGACGCATCTACGTCGCCGGGGACGCCGACGCGGATGTCCAGGCGCGATTCCGTGGTCGTCACGGGACGGATATCGATCCAGAAAGACCGGCCGTCGGTATAATCTCCCACAAACTGGGCGACGTCTTCCTTGACCGTCTCTTTGGTGACCGTCAGCTTCATCGCAGACAAAGCGGACTTGGTCGCCTTCTGGGCTTTTGCAAACGAAGCATGGACCTGTTGCGTGAGCTTGCCGCCGAGCCATGTCGCCGTCCCGGCCCCGCCGGCGGCTCCGGCGACGACAGCCACACATCCGGCCAGATGGGCTGAAACCACGCCGACGATCAACATCCCCCATATCCTCTTAAACATAAAAACTCCTTTCTTTAGACGACACAAAGACAAAAATGCCCTAAAACCAGTTTTTGCGTTTGAAATACGCCACCATCGAGATACCGACGAAGGCCATGAAGCCCAAAACGCTGTAATACCCGAGGGGATGGTCCAGCTCCGGCATATGCTTGAAATTCATGCCGTAGATGCTGGCGATCAAGGTCAAAGGCATCATGATGGTCGCGATCACCGTCAGCGTTTTCATGATCTCGTTCAAACGGTTGGAGACGACCGACACATAGGCCTCCATCGCGCCTGTGATGATTTCGCGCGACGTACCCACGATATCGTTGAGACGGATAAGGTTGTCGTAGATGTTGCGGAAATAAACGGAATTGGACGGCGATATCCATTCGAAATCGCCACGCTGGAGTAGGCTGACGACATCGGCTTGCGGGCCGATCGTGCGGCGCAGGGACATGACGTCGTTCTTGAGGTGATAAATCTTCTTGAGCGTCTCCTGGGTTGGGTCGCGGAAAAGCTCGTCGCTCATCTCATCCACGAGGTTGTCGAAATCATTGATGACGGGAAAATAGCTGTCGACACAAGAATCGAGGATCGAATACAACAGCATGTCCGCGCCCTGCAGGATGATCGGAGACTGTTTCCTGATGCGGTCTTTGCAGACGGACAAAGGCGGGACGGGCTGCGTATGGCAGGTGATAAGATAGTTCTTGCCGAGACAGCAATCCAGCTCGAGGATCTTGACCTTACCGTGCAAACCCGCATCATGGGACTCAAGGGCGAACATGACCAGAAACATATAGTCTGCGAATTTCTCGACCTTGGTCCGCGCATTCGGCATGATCAGGTCTTCGACGGTCAAAGGATGCAGGTTAAAAACGGAGGTCAACAGGTCCACGTCCGCGTCGTCGAGGTCCGTCAAATCCAGCCACAACAGCGTCCGGCTGTCCTTAATGGCCTGTGCCACATCCTCGGCCGTCAAGTCTGTCTGCAGCCCCTTGTCCGGATGATAAGCGAAAACTTCAAACATATCGACCTCTTATGGATCTTGTGATTCTGTTTTAGTCTAATCTCAAAGGCAACGGGAGTCAAGCGATATCAGAGGCAAAAAAGAAAAAAATGTGCGCGGGATATATACCATCATGCCCTGCACAAAAAGATATGCTACGGACCCATCTTGAGATACGCGTCAACTTTAGGCGCATGCGCGGTTGTATCCGCCGGATCTAGCCCCAGGTTTTCATACACCTCTGCCGGGAGGAAAACGGTCAAAAAGAAACGGAAAATCCCCCTGGCGCAAACTGCGTTCATGGGTTATGATACCTCCGAAAGGCAGCCAACAAAGGAGGAAGGTATGAAAAAACAGATTTGGACGATCCTGTTGTTCTGCGCCTGCTTTCTTGCATCGCCCCGCGCGTTTGCGGACGACAGCATGATGAGCGGATGCAAAATGATGCACAAAATGGACAAGATGGGGCCGGAGGAGAAATTCTACCAAAAGGCCTTCCTCCTTCTGTCCAATGCCGATGAGATCGGGCTCACCGAGGACCAGGCAGAAAAAATCAGGGCTCTCAAGCTGAAGGTCAAAAAAAGCCTGATCATGGAAGACGCCCAAATCGAGACCTTGGCGCTCGATATCTCAGACGCCCTCGCAGCAGACCAGGTGGATACGAAAAAAATCGACAGCCTCGTGGATAAAAAATACGAGCTGAAGAAACAAAGGACAAAAGAGATCATCCAGGGATGCCTCGACTTGCGCGGTATCCTGACGAAAGATCAGCAGGATAAACTAAAAAAGATGCAGCCCCCCTGCATGATGGGCGGGATGATGAAGGCCATGGGTATGATGAAAAAAGGCGGTGCCGCCGCCCCGCAGGGCGCCGGTATGATGGGTAATGAACCCATGAAACAAATGCAGGAAGAAACTGAAGAATAGCATCGGCATTCACAACAAAAAATCCGGGCACGACCGCCCGGATTTTTTTTGCGTAAATCCTTCACCCTATCGACGGCATCAAGACGCCTTGGGGGCCTTCGACAAAAGATACATATTCTTCAAGAGAAGGACGCATCCCGTCAGGCAAAAGACGAGCCCGATACCAAAAACGACCTCCTCTGCCATAAGGGTATTGAATACCTTATGCGGCAGCTTGATCGTTTCGATGGCCACTTCCATGAAAAGCCCAACCAGCAGGTAGTTCAACCCGTAAAAATGGCAGACGGCGTCGGTCTCTTTCTGCCTTTCATCCAGGTATTGGGGGTAGAGCCTGAAAAACCTCATAAGCGTGTCCCTCTCTTCCAGCGCCACGCCGTAAGCCACAAAGATCGTCGCGATCCCATCCAGGAGATTCTCGATAGGTAACGCATCATTGCCGGCACGGAAAAAAAGAACAAACGCATCATAGATCACGCCCAGGGTAATCAAAAACAGGATGCCGTTCAAAACGATAATGGTCCGCCTATGGGTCAATACCAGAGGGATATTCACGGAAGGCCTCCCTATTCTTGAAAACGCCTAAACGTCTATGCCGAAGACTTTTCTGATGATCAGACCGATGCCGAAGTTGACCGCGGCAATGGTCAGGCTCAAGCCTGCCATTTCCAGGAAACGCTTTTTGAAATCAAGGTTTTTGGCGACGGAAATATAAAATGTAAACAAGAAAACGATCAGCAGGGAGCCCAGGACAACCCAACTGAGACAGACATAAATATTGGAGAAAATAAAATAAGGCAAGACAAGAACCACGACTGTCGATACGTAAGTCAGGCCCGTGTAGATGCTGGACTTTAAGGGGTCCTTCGCCGTATCTTCATGCTTGGTGGAAAGATACTCTGCCGAAGCCATCGACATGGAAGCTGCGATGCCCGTGATCAGGCCGACAATGGCGACAAGCCGGGTCTTCTGCAGGGCCAGCGTAAAACCCACAAGGGCGCCCGTCAACTCCACCATGGCATCGTTGAGCCCCAGGACCATCGAGCTGACATACTGCAGGCGCTCTTCATCGATCATGCCCAGGAGCCGCTCTTCGTGGTCTTTCTCCTCCCGGATAATCCCGTCGATCTCGGGAGAAACGGCCTTCAGCTCCCCATAACGGTCCTGAGCGATATCTTCGCCGGACTCCAATAGCCTTAAGGCAAAATTCAGGCCCACGGTGCGCGCCAGAAAAACAAAAAAGAAGATCTTGGCCCGGTTAGGCCTGACGTCTTCGCAGGTAAGGCTTTTAAAAAAATCATGGTGCTTCAGCTCTTCGGCCGCGATTTTTTCTAAGATCATCCGATGGTCCTGGACCGGCGCTGACGAAGCGAGCTTACTGTAAATGACATGTTCCGTCATCTCGTTGGCCTGAGCCCTCTTCACTCTTGCCTGTAAAGCCGGCATCAACATGTCTCTGTGTCTCCCGGTTATGGTTCCCCGCTATCAGCCGAAGAACGTGATAACAACCAAAACAAACTGTGCCCTTCTTTCTATTTAACTCGAGAATTGGACGCCTGTCAACACATGACATGCAGATTGGAAGAAAGACAAAAGCAGGAAGACTCACATCGGGCGGCTCAATCTTTCCTCAAGGAGGGCAATGACGTTTTCGGAAAGCAAAAACGCCTTGATCTTCTGGCTGCGTGAAAAGCTGTGCTTTTCGGACATCAGTTCGCCGGCGAGCTTATCGGCAAGGGCGTCTTTCTGGAGGGCGAAATCGGCGGCATCCATGCGCCGGGCTTCTTCAAACGCCTCCAAGACTTTATGCTGCAAGGCCGCTTCTTCTTCGCCGGTCACGGGCCTCCTGGTCTTCAATTTCTCGACGGCGCGCGCGGCCAATTCTTCTTTCTTGAGTTGAAACGTCCCGGCAGGCATGCTCTGCGCGCGTTCCAGCAAGCGGCAGACGCCGTCCGAAGAACTCGCCTGGCCGATCCGGCCCTCTGAAACGATAGGGATGATGCAGGGCCGATAGGCATCCAGCGCCGCCAGCTGATACGGCTCAAGACGCCCCTCCACTTCTGCGACGATCTCCTCGACTCTGGCCTGCGCCTGATGAAGCGCGGTCTCCCCGTCCGCCTTGATCTCGTGGAAACGCCGGGCGTCCTTTTTTTCTATCATGACGCGGCCCGCTTGGACTTGCCCCTTGATCGCCGCATAAGTGTCGGCAAGCTCTGCCTCAACGGATGCCATCTTCTGCTGGGCGCTGTCCCGAAGCTGCCGGACCTCCCTGGCCTTCGCCGCAACAAACACCGCCTGGTCCCTGGACAATTCCAACCCGTTCAAAAGATTGATGATCTGGATGTCCTGACGCAGCGTCCGGGATCCGGACTCGGCGCCCTGAACACAATAACCCGGCGCCGGCAAAGCCGACACCAGGACACAGGAGCAAACCGCCATGACAATGAAGCTCTGCGAGCTAAAGCCCGCGGTTTCTTTGGACGAAATACTGAGCGGCCGTTGTTCATCCGCACCTTTAAGGGTGCGGTTTTCCGGCCGCGAATGTATAAAGGCATGTCTCATGGTTCTCCCCCCTGCCTTATTAGACGTCATGCCCCCATAAAAAGTTTACCCCGCCGAAGAATTTATTCTTCGGCGGGGCGTCTTCTGCCGCAATATAGCGGCGCTATTCTTTTGCGATGATCTCCATCCTGACCGGGACCAATCCCCTCTCGATCATATCCATTGTGCGCGCTGCGGCCCGCGACAGGTCTATGATGCGGCCCGGAATATAAGGCCCGCGGTCATTGATCCTGACCATGACCTGACGGCCGTTTTTAAGATTCGCGACCCTGACAAGGGTGCCCATGGCCAGGCGCCTGTGCGCCGCCGTCATTTTCTCCGGATCGAAAACTTCGCCGCTGGCCGTCTTCTTGCCCATAAAACGCCTCCCGTACCAGGAGGCGATGCCGGTCATGCTGTAAAGATCGTGGAACTCCATGAGACCGTAAACGAACAAAACAACGGCCGTCGTCACAAAGACGATCTTTTGTTCTTCGGATAAACGGATAAGGCTCACAACCGGCTCCAGGCCTAAGGATTATTAGTACCGATAACGGCGCGGGCAAGAACGGGATGGCCCGACAGACTGCCGTAGTGGAAGACACAAAAGCCGCCGCTGCCCGACTCTCTGCAAAACCGGAGCTGACGGGCAAATACCCACGGAGATGCCGCCAGCTTATATGCCGGCACCC
>Ga0172375_10003176_pt1 | contig 25126 bp, 25 predicted proteins | sample LakKiv1m_FD_114537 | JGI IMG/M metagenome (GOLD analysis project Ga0172375, IMG submission 114537) | Freshwater microbial communities from Kabuno Bay, South-Kivu, Congo - kab_092012_11.1m | ecosystem: Environmental > Aquatic > Freshwater > Lake | place: Democratic Republic of the Congo...
GAATGTGCTGTTTTCGGGAAAAGAGGAGTCTTCGTTCACGGCCGTTCGCTTGCTGCCAGCGGGGCTCTTCAAAGGATTATGGCGGCGTGCCCGGAGTTACTTGCCGTCAAAACGTATGAACATCAGGGAGGCGAACCGACTCTTCATCAGCTTGCGGCACTGCTTGATTCTGCCCGTGAATACCGGGCTGAATGGATTGCAGGAGTGGGAGGGGGGAGTATTATTGATATGGCAAAAGCCTGTGCCGGCCTTCTTGAGGCGCCCCTGGCGCCTGTTGCCTATCATGACGGCGCGGCCGTTCCGCCATCCCGAATTCCATTTGTGGTTGCACCGACCACTGCGGGCACAGGATCGGAAGCTACAATTGTGTGCGTGCTGACCAACAGTGAAACCGGTGTTAAAAAGTCATTTCGTAATCCTGCGTTCATGGCACGACTCGTAGTCCTTGACCCCGAACTTCTTGCAGGTTCACCGCCGGATGTCATAGCGCATTCCGGCATGGATGCTTTTACCCAGGCTTTGGAATCATACGTGAGTACCGGGGCCACGTGGATAACCAGCCAGCTGAGCCTCAAGGGTTTGTCAATGATTGCTTCCAGCCTGCAGAATGTTTATCGCGATTCGCGGTGCTCAGAATCAGAAAGTCTGCTTCTGGGGAGTTATCTCGCGGGACTGGCTCTTTCCAACGCAAGGCTGGGTGTTGTTCATGGCCTGGCGCATCCGCTTGGTGCGCGTTTCCACGTTTCGCACGGCCTGGCATGCTCTATCTGCCTTCCCTATGCCATCGAATTCAATCGTGATGCCATCGGGGAGAAATATGATGCCATGAGCGAGGCGATTGGAGGAGATCTGCTGTCAGTAGTGCATAAGCTGATAAAAGTTCTTGGTATTAAATCCCCTTTTGCCGGCAGGCTTGTGACGGACAAGGAAGAAATCGTAGAAGAAACCCTTGCTTCAGGATCAACTGCTGCAAATCCCAGGAAGGTCAGCGCAGCTGATGTCGAGTGGTTCCTCAAAAGAATTTTTCAAACGTAATGGTTTCTGCCGCCTCCGCTGCGGATCCTATTTCCTGGTGACCTCCCAGAAGATTGCATCAAAACCAATCTGAAGCGAAGGAATGCATTTCCAGTTGTTGTCGTTTTTCCATTCGGCGCCTGGTGCCACCTGTAGAAACAGCCATTTTCTCAATACAGGTCTCCTGTAAACCAGTGTTAGCCGGTGCCTGTCTAGAACTCCCATGTCCGATTTGTTGTGACCGAACACGCTGTATCTTGCTCCGTAACCTTGTGCGGCATCCTCTTGCGAAATAATGTCAGTCTTTTTTGATTCGTCGATAAGTCTGTTCACGTGGCCGAACATCAGCGTTTGTTCCCATTCAACACCTGCTGTGTTCTCTGCGATTTTGGCTGCCGACACTGACCTTACGAAACTACGTGTTCCGATCCAGCGATTAGCGACCAGGGATGTAATTCCCCCGAAACCTTCATCGTCGGTTTGATAGAATACTCTCTGTCTGGGGTAAAAGGTCCAGCTTGCTGCCGAAAAAGAAGGCTTCCATTCCAGTTTCGTGAAGGCGAGTGGCGTTCCATTCCATCTTGCGCCAACGGAAGCGTGAAGCTTTGTTTTTTCAAAAACATGCCCGAGTCCGGTGTTGAAAACTCTTTTTGCTTCAGTCGGGTCAACACCAGGAAGATCGGAGAATTTTATGGAGTTAGCGAAGATGTTCCAACGGCTTTCCAGGTTGGGAAGTTCCAGGTCAGCATCAAAGTCAGGATCTGCGCTTATGTTCATTCCGTTGTCATACTCTCCAACGACATACAGGCCCATTCTGAACTTTGAGCCAGGTGCCTCTATCACGCTGGTTTGATCCTTGGCGAAGAAGAGATCAAAGCGATTTACCCGCTCCTGCATCTTGAGGAGGATTGTGTCATGCAGATTGTCCAGGCTGTCCGTCTTCGCCCCGGCCTCTTTGGGCGTCGTGGCTGCGCCGGATTCCGTCGGGGAATTGCGGGCATCCGTTGTCGTTCCGGGAGCTGTGGTGGACGAGGCAGCCCGCGGAGATTCATTGGTTGTGGCCATCACGTGAAAACTGCTGTTTGTCGATGGTGCCGGCTGAGCTGATACTGCCATCTCGCCCGAAACCTTAGGTTTTGGCAAAAGGGATGTGTCATTGCCTGTTTCGGCCAGCACTGTAGTGGCGACCAGGATCACCAGTGAGTTGAAGATGCCTTTCATAATTGGCGAAGGATAATAGCCGTGCGGCCAAAACTATGCATTAAAGAAATAACACGTTGAAGCAGGTATTCTTGAGGGCTGATCACCGGCCGGCAGTGACCAGGAAGAATACGTGAATGTCCAGCCCTGCAGACAGCAGCATGGCAGGCACCAGCCCAAATCTTGCAAACAAGATACATCCGGCGGTGGTTGACACCAGCGCTGGAAAGATGAACAGTGGGAGATGATTCGTTATGCCTGCTTCAGTAATCTGTCTGTATGCAATGTAAGTGCGCATGGCCGCGCACAGGGCAACGGCAATTGAGCGTCTCCTGGTCAAACGTGCAAAAAGGCTCATCGGTGCTGCCTCGAGGAACATGGTCTGGAAGCCGGCTGACCAGAGAACAAGCGAGAAACATCCAGTCAGGGTTGATGGATATGACAGTTCCGCAATAGGGCTGCGGGTCATACTCAGAAGCGTATTTCTCAGGGGCAAATCGAGCCAGAACACATAAACCGGAAGTGCCAGCAGGGACAGGACAACGGCAAATACTGCGCCACGCATGAGAGTCCTACGGTTGGTCATTATTCCAGGCATACCGGCGTACCGACCCCAGGCGGTAACTGCTCCTGAGACAAATGTCATAATGACAAAAGTCAGTGGAAGAAAAAGTCCAAGTGGTTTTGCTGCCTGAACGAGTCGGCCTGCCGACATAATAGTCAGGACTGTGGCCAGTCCCATAGCTTTGAAGAGGTTGGACTCAGAAACGAAATTACGCATTGTCGTCCTTTGTCAAGGCGCCAACGACCTGCTTCAATCTCGTAAAACTTCCTGTCCAGTTTATACAGGCTTGATTTCGACAAGCGGCTGGCCCTTCTGGACCGGTTTACCGTGCTCGACAAGAAACCTGACTAACTGACAGTTCTGCGGCGCCTTGATCTGGTTGAACAGTTTCATGGCTTCGACAATGCAAACCGGATCACCGGCCTTGACTGTATCGCCTTCCTTGGCAAAAGGAGGCTTGCCGGGACCGGGTGAACTGTAAAATGTGCCGTTAAGGGGGGCGTCTACGGTCAATCCGCCTGAAGACGGAGAAGCTGCCGGCGTTTCCTGTTGAGCAGGTTGCGATCCTGCAGGAGTAGAACCGGAGGTCGGCTGTTTGGAAGACTTTCCTGCCGGTCTGGTCGATTTCAGGCTGATGCTTACGTCATCACGTTTGACAATGATTTCATTGATGCGCAACGCGGTGATCTTGTCAATGATCGCGTGAAGTTCCTTGTAGTCCTGCGAATTCATGAATTGTTTCCGCGGTGTGGCCACATCGCCTTGAGCTGCCTGACCGCCTTTTTCTTTTTCCTGTTCGATATCAGCAGGTGACGGAGGCCGCTGGTCAACCGGCAGGAGACGCCATTTGAAATAATCGAGCGCCTGTTCAGGGAACAGGCAGTAGGAGACAATGTCTTCTTCGTTGTTTATCAGTTTCGGATCCAGTGTTTTTGTGGCCTTCTCCAGCATCGGTTCCATCAGGTCGGCAGGCCTGCAGGTAACCACTCTTTCATTGCCGAGAATTTTTCTTCTTACTTCAGGGTCTATCGGTGCGGGGGACCGTCCATAAAGACCCTGGACATAGTCCTTGGTTTCCTGCGGTATTATCGAATATCGCTCGCCGGCTATAACGTTCATGACCGATTGGACTCCGACAATCTGGCTGGTGGGCGTTACAAGCGGCGGGTAACCCATGTCAGCGCGCGTGCGCGGCAATTCCTCCAGGACCTCGTCCAGTTTATCCAGCGCGTTCTGCTGCTGCAGCTGGCTCCGAAGGTTGGAGATCATTCCGCCGGGTATGTGATGGACCAGTATTTCCGGGTCGATTATGTTGTCCGGGTGGTGGCTGAGGCGGCGTTTAGGAACAATATCGGTAAAGTACTTGCATATCTTGCGCAGCGCTTCGACGTCGAGGTTTGCGTGGTAAGGTGTTTCTTCGAAAATCGCGAGCATGGTTTCCACCGGTGGTTGCGAAGAAAAACCGGCCATAGGCGAGATGGCACAGTCAATTGCCCCGGCGCCGGCGCGAACGCCTTCCACATAGGTTGAAGAAGCCATTCCGCTGGTTGCATGGCAGTGCATCTGGATGGGTACCCCGACTTCAAGTGTGAGCGCCGAGATAAGCTTTTCGGCGGAGATTGGCGACAGTATGCCCGCCATGTCCTTGATGCAGAGGGAGTCAATGCCCATCTGTACCTGTTCCTTTGCGACCTTGACAAATTGCCTGACGGTGTGGACGGGACTGATGGTATAGCAGATTGTGCCCTGCGCGTGCCCGCCGTGTTTCTTTACGCTCTTGATGGCATATTCTAGGTTCCGGGTGTCATTGAGCGCATCGAATATCCTGAAAATGTCTATGCCGTTCTCACATGCCAGCGCGACGAACCTGTCCAGCACATCGTCCGGGTAATTCCTGTAGCCAAGGATATTCTGGCCGCGGAGAAGCATCTGCAGGGGAGTCTTCTTTGCCCCTTTCTTGATAAGACGCAGGCGTTCCCACGGATTCTCACGGAGGAACCTGAGACAGACGTCAAAAGTGGCGCCTCCCCACACTTCAAGGGAGTAGTACCCGGAATTGTCGATCGTATCAACTATTCCCAGGATGTCGCTGGTGCGCATCCTTGTGGCCCAGAGTGACTGGTGCGCATCGCGAAGGGTGGTGTCGGTAATGCGCAGTGGTATCCTTTTCTTCTCCCACTTCTGGTACGAAGGATCCCCGAGCCTGAAAGGAATCAATTTCTTAATCATGCTTTCTCTCCCTGTTGTCTTAAATGGACATCTTGCCGGATTACCCGTTAAGAAGAAAGTTTAAAGTGTTTGTCCGGACAGATGAGTCGTCATCAACGGTTTTTGAATCTCCCAATCCTGCAGTATTTTTCAAAACGTCTATCCACCAGTTTCCACTCTGATACGTTTTTGAGGATTTTGAGATGTTTGAGAAGGGTTTGCTTAACAACACGGAAAGTGTTCTCGTGGTCGCGATGGGCTCCGCCAGCCGGTTCCGGAATTATTTCTTCGATGACTCCAAGCTTTAAGAGTGAAGCCGCCGTGATCTTGAGGGCTTCGGCTGCTTCCGGCGCCTTTGAACCGTCCCGCCAGAGAATTGATGCGCAGCCCTCGGGCGAGATGACTGAATAGACCGAGTTGGAGAGCATCAGGATGACATCGCCGACTCCGATGCCGAGGGCGCCGCCACTGCCGCCTTCACCGGTGACAAGCGCAATTATCGGGGTTTCAAGCTGGGACATTTCCGTCAAGTTCCTGGCGATTGCCTCCGCCTGGCCGCGGGCTTCGGCATCAAGGCCCGGATAGGCGCCGGGTGTATCGATAAAACAGATTACTGGAGTCTTGAACTTCTCGGCCAGCTTCATCAGGCGCATGGCTTTCCTGTAACCGTCAGGGGTGGCCATGCCGAAATTGGATTTCATGTTTTCTTCAAGCGTCTTGCCTTTTTGGTGGCCAATGATCATTACACGACTGTCTCCTATGGTTGCAAAACCGCCGATGATTCCCTGGTCATCTCCAAAACAGCGGTCACCATGGAGTTCTATGAATTCGCCGCAAATACCGGTAATATAGTCCCTGAAGAGCGGCCGGCCAGGATGCCTGGCGACTTGGACCGTTTGCCATGGGGTCAGGCTGGAATAGACCTCTTTTGCCACCTTTTCCAGCTCCTGTTTGAGCCCGGCTATTTGGTCGTCCACCTTTGCGTTTGGATCAGCGGCTTTTTGCTTGGTCAGCGCCGCGATCTTCGCTTCGATTTCCGGCATGTTCTTTTCAAAATCAAGACTCATGATTAGCCCTGGTTATTTTGCCTTCCAGTATCTTAATACCTTGTACAGGAAGTTCTTCATTTCCTTGCGGTTTACTATCTGGTCAATAAATCCGTGTTCCAGCATGTATTCGGATGTTTGGAAGTCATCCGGCAGTTTCTGCTTGATAGTTTCTTCGATTACGCGTCTTCCAGCAAAACCGATAAGAGCCTTGGGTTCGGCAACGTTCAGGTCGCCCATTGTTGCAAAGCTGGCGGAAACGCCGCCGGTGGTTGGATCAGTAAGGATTGAGATATACGGGATTCCTTCTTTCTTCAGGCGGGCGATTCCGGCGCAGGTTTTTGCCATTTGCATGAGTGATATGATGCCCTCGTGCATGCGTGCGCCACCTGAAGCGGATACGACGATGTATGGGTAGGCGTGCCGACGGGCATATTCAGCCGCCAGGAGTATCTTTTCGCCCGTGCCGCTGCCCAGGCTGCCGCCCAGGAACCTGAAATCCATTACGGCTATGACTACCCTTATACCGTGGATCTTGCCGCGGCCTGTGACGACTGCCTCTTTCATGCCGGTTTTGGCCTTTGCCGCCTGGGCCTTTTCGGCATAACTTCCCTTGTCATCCTTGAATTCCAGCGGGTCAGAAGTGGTGATTTCCTCGTTTATTTCCCTGAAAGAACCGGGGTCAAGGAGGACATTCAGGCGTTCCTGCCAGGTAATCTTGTCGTGGAAGTTGCACTGCGGACAGACGCTGAAGTTCTTGTCCCACTCATCCTTGTAACTTTGGGCTTTGCAGGAAGGACATACGGCCCAGAGTTCCTTCTTCTCCTCGACTGCAGCCGGAGCCTTTACTTCTTCTTTTTTCCTGAACCAACCCATTATATGATGACCTCAAATTTCAATTTATCGCAAAGGATGCCATTATCAGAGAGGATTTGACCACATTTCAAGTAAAATCAAGTGGGGGCAGAATGTGCACGATTTAAGGGAAACTGTCAAGGAAACCTTCGTTTCCCGCGCCGCCCGCTTTGGAATGAAGAATCAAGTGCTTTAAAGGCCTGGAACTAACAGATTCCGGTGCTGTTTCAGCTTGCGGGTGAATCTGAGGTAGACTACGGTAACCACAGTCTGAATTTCTGGTTGTGGCAGAGAAAATGCAGGTGAACATTCTCAAGTCAGGCACCCGGAGACTTGCAGGAACGGGATTCCTGTTTGCAGGGCTTTGCATGGTGATTACTGCGCTGGTTGTTCCTGTGCGAAATGCGAATTCAGCTTGTAACTCGGAGTTGGGGGAGAGCTATGAGTTGAGTATTGAAGCAGTTACGAGTCCGCCGGAAAATCCGTGCTTTGTGTCCATATGTTCGACGGTGAATTTTGCCGGGACATTTATATCTATCCCTGCCGGAATTACCAGCGGGTCTTTGGATTGGTCAGAGGGAAGCAACGTGCCGTATTCGTTCGCCGGGGTATATACAAACTGGGGTTATAAAACAAATGTTGGAACTGGTGCATACCCTGGATCTTGCAGTGCCGGGGTTGCCGTGGTGGTCTGTGCGGTGGAAGTGGCGTCAATCTCAACTAACAGCAGTGTGACAAATGCGTGGCCGATATATGTCGGCACCAACACCACACTGGCATTCTACGCGGCACCAAATCCTGCAGTCGGGTGGCCGGCAAACAAACCTGTCTGGGGCGGGGTGGCAAGCGGAACGGGTGCAACTGTTAGTGTAATGTTTACAAATATCGGAACGAATTACGTAACAGCCGAGTGCGGGAATGTGAAAACGGCGACGGTTATCGGAATCAATGTCGACATAGATGCCAATGGTGGACCACTGACCAATGGAGACTGTTTCTGTATTGGCGAGTACGTGACTCTCGAAGCCACCGTGCAACCTACATCAATGGTCGGCGCCGCAACCTACTCGTGGACGGTTCCCGGAACCTATACTTTGCAGGTTGGCGATGCGTTGACCAACAGGATAATTCACCTTTGGTGGCATGAGTCTGAATCGAACGTGACTCTGTCCGTCTCGGCAGCATGGAGCGGCATAACTTGTTCAGCCGACAGACAGATCGATATCTGTTCGCCTCGGATTCTCGCGTTCGAGGGAACCGAGGAACAGACCCCCGGCATATACGACAACGTTCCAATCGCCGGTGACTACTCGCTGAGCTATGGTGATCGCGTTTGGGACGGCACGAACTACAATGGTGGAATAGACATCAGGTTGGAGGTCGAAACGCCGTGTTGTTGCTCAGGGCAACTACGCTATGACCAGATTGTGACGTCATCTCGAACCAGGATCCATAGCGGTACAAATGAGTGTCTCTCGTTTGCTGGAGCCCGCGATCTGTTTTGTCCGGGTTACAAAACAGCCCCAGCGTGCACAAATGTTCTCTGGCCCATGCCAGGAGTTGCAGAGAACCTTGGTGATTCCCCTGGGCAGCTGTTGAATAGTCCTGCAGATCTGACGCAAGTGACGATTTCTGATTCATTCGTGGATTACCTTGACTTCAAGCCAGACGGAACGAATTCGATTTGGGTTCCACTCGGCAAGCTCGAATGGAACTGGGAGGGGACAGCCAACAAGGGGTCTGGCTCCGGCGCTTCTGCATGGTCGGCGACGAACATCAATACTAGTGGAAATGTTACATGGACAACGAACAGTACTCCGAGTCCGTGTTCGACCAACACGGTTATGGACTACAACTGGCAAGTGTGCCCGTAGATTGAGGAGACTACTATGAACTACATGCAGATAATCTTGGCTAGCCTCTGTATAATCGGCATTAGGTCGGTTGCCTATGGTGGTCCTGAATCATTCAGCGCAACGAACCAAACGGCCAAAGTGGTCATGAGCGTGCATTGCGACGGTGCGTCCCCTGAACAGAGTCGCTTGACTCTGATACTGAGGAACAACACCAAGTCCCCGATCATCACGAAGACTCTTTACCCGCTATCTTTTCTGGACATGAGGTTCTATCGTTGTCGGGATGACAAGACCGAAAAGGATAGACTGATCTGGCAATCCCCGCCAGCCGACTGGCGTCCAGTGTGGACCAAGGCGGAACAGGTAGTTCTTGCGCCGGGAATCATCTGGAAGCGGGACTATCTGCTCAGTTCCGTGATGGTGTTCGAAAAGCCCGCTCTTGAGCCAGGCCTCTACCGCCTTGAATGCACGAGCCGGTTTTCGAATCTGAACTCCAACGACCAAGCGACCGCAGTTCATGAGTTCGAAATGCGGCCAGAACCAACTCAGCCGAAGCCTTCTGGCGTAGTGCACAGAACAGAGAAGAGGTAATACCACTTTCACCTTGAAAGTGCTTTTAATAAGCCGATGTTTTGTAATGGTTCATGCAGTTTCGGACGATGAAAAACCGGGCTTTGCTGGACAGAAATATCAGCAGAAATCAGTGGATAATATTGTAGTGCAGGAATCTATCAATTTAAGGACTGGTACCGGTGGCGTTATGCGAATTACTGGTGGAATATTCAGGGGGCGGCAGATAAAGGTGCCATCAGGCAATTGCAGGCCTACGCAGGATATGGTACGCCAAGCCATGTTTTCCATGATTGGGCCCAGGGTTGAGGGGGCGCGGTTCCTGGACATGTTTGCCGGATCCGGAGTGGTTGGGCTGGAGGCACTGAGCCGTGGCGCCAGATCTGCCTGCTGGATTGAGTCCGACAGGAGGGCTCTTTCCGTTCTAAAGGAGAATGTGGAACGTATTTACCCTGATGCGAAAAGTTCCGCTGGCAGGTCCTCTTTAAGGTTTATTGGGGGTAATGTGCTGACTTTTCTTCAAAAAGGTCTTGAAAATCAGAAGTTTGACCTTATCTTTGCCGATCCTCCTTATGACAGGAATGAGGAAAAAGGCTGGGTTGGGAGGATTTTGGATATTCTTGCCAGCGTTGATGTACTTGCGCCGGGCGGTTTATTTATTATGGAGCAATCCTCGAAAGAGGGTTTTGGAGGGGAATCAGGCTCCTGGGCGCTTGTAAGGGACAAAGTGTACGGAAGTACGAGGCTCAGATTTTTTGCGATGAAAGAGACTGGAGGTTCTTCAAATGATAAAAAAGGCGATATACGCGGGCACATTTGATCCCCTGACGCTGGGCCATATGGACTTGATTGAACGCGGTGCCGAGATATTCGAGACCCTTATACTGGCAGTTGTAATCCAGCCCCCAAAGGATAATCTTTTCAGCATCAAGGAGCGCATAGCGATGGCCAGGGCTGTGGTTGGAAATATGCCGAATATTGAGGTGGATGCTTTTGACGGCCTGCTTATAGATTATGCCCGGAACAAGGGGGTCAAGGTCTTGATCCGCGGCTTGAGGGCCTACTCTGACTTTGAATACGAGTTCCAGATGGCGTTGACCAACCGGAAGCTGGCGCCGGAAATAGAGACTCTTTTTATGATGCCGAATGAAATCCACAGCTATGTCAGCTCCAGTACCGTGAGGGAAGTTGCGGCTCTTGGGGGTGATATAAGCGAGTTTGTGCCGGAAGTTGTAAGGCGTGCCGTTGAAAAGAAACTGGGCAAGCCTGGCCGGCGGCGGAAATCAGCCCTGAAATACCGGCAGCTCTGATCCCGGGCAGGATTTGCCGAAACCCCGGATCCAGTCGATTCCATAATATACAGGCTTAGGTAGGATTATGATTATCAAGATTGCAGATATTCCGCCTGAGGGCAGGAAATATGCAGGCGAAGAAGACCCTTCTATCCTTGAGCTTGATAAGGAGAAGGACATTAATATAGGCGGCCCTGTTTGTTACGATGTTGAAGCGCAGGTGGCCCTGGACGAACTTATTGTCAGGGGAAAACTCAGCGTTGATGTTTCATTCCGGTGCTCGCGGTGCGGGGAACCGTTCCGGACAACGGTCCAGGAGCCTTCGTTTTGCTGTGTCAAACAGGTTGGAAAGGATCAATCTGCGGACTTGACCGAAGAAATACGTGAAGCTATTATTCTTTCCTTTCCCAATTACCCGGTTTGCAGGTCTGACTGCAAGGGGTTGTGCGCCAGGTGTGGTGTCAGTTTGAACAGCGGAAAATGCAGTTGTAAGAAAGAAAACAAGAATGTCTGGGCCGCATTGGATGGCCTGGAGTTGAAATGAAACAAGGAGAATAGAAATGGCTTTACCAAAAAGGCGAACATCGAAAAGAAGAATCCGTGAACGCAAGTCGTCTCACAGGAAGAGTTATGTCTCCGTGAAAACTTGTCCAAACTGTGGCTCTCCGCAGCAGCCGCACAGGGTTTGTCCCTCCTGTGGCTATTACCGTGGCCGGCAGGTATTAACTGTTGAAACGGAATAGTCTAAAATGCGTATAGCCGTTGATGCAATGGGGGGCGACTATGCTCCCCGCGAAATTGTCAAGGGTGCGGTGGAGGCTGCAGAAGGCCTTCCATCCGTGTCCCGTATTTTTCTTGTCGGCGATTCGGATGCTGTTAAAGCCGAGCTTGCAAAGTTTCCGCATGTTTCCGATAAGATAGAAGTTCGTCACGCATCAGAAGCTGTTGCCATGGACGAGGAGCCTGCCATGGCTATCAGGCGCAAGAAAGATTCTTCGATCGGGCGTGCGGTTGACATGGTCAAGGGCGGAGAAGCTGACGCCATGCTTTCCGCAGGCAATACGGGCGCAGTGGTTGTTGCGGCAACGTTGAAGCTCAGGACGCTGGAAGGCGTCGGGCGACCGGCTATCGCGACCGTTTTGCCAACCCAGGGCCCGCCGTTCGTCCTGATTGATGCCGGTGCAAATACGGATTGCGACGCGAAAATGCTATGCCAGTTTGCGCTGATGGGCAGCTGTTATTCGCGCGCCATACTTGGCCGGGCCACGCCGGTCGTGGGCCTGATGAGTATTGGCGGGGAGGATTCGAAAGGAAACGAGATCACAAAGCAAGCATTTGGACTTATCAGCAAGTCCGGTTTGAATTTCAGGGGAAATGTCGAGGGGCACGATCTTTTTAAAGGGGAGACCGATGTTGTGGTGTGCGACGGCTTTGTGGGTAACGTCGTTTTGAAGACCACGGAGAGCGTGGCACACGCGATTGGGCACTGGATGAAACAGGAATTCATGCGTTACCCCTGGCGGTACCTTGGGTCCCTGCTTCTGCTTGGCGCTTTAAAGGCAATGAAAACGAAAATGGATCCGGAAATGTATGGCGGTGCGCCGCTCCTTGGCGTGAACGGGATATGCATTATAACCCATGGCGCTTCTTCATCCCGCGGGATATTCCATGCCGTTCGGGTGGCCTCGGAAGCTGTGCAGCAGCAGTTAAACAAGACAATAGTGGAAGAACTTGCAAGGAAAGGCGGCAGTTAATGGGTCAGACGGGTAAATCAGGAGTGGCTGTTTCGATAGTTGGGACAGGTTCATATCTTCCGGAGAAGGTTTTGACCAATGACGACCTGGCAAAAATGGTTGAAACTACTGATGAATGGATCCTTACCAGGACAGGTATCAGGGAGCGACGTATTGCCGCGGAGAACGAGACCGCATCCGACATGGGTGCGAAAGCCGCAGTGCTGGCACTTGAAAGCGCCGGTATTGCCGCGGCCGAAGTCGACATGATTATTGTTGCCACGATTACTCCCGACATGAGTTTTCCCAACACGGCATGCTTCGTGCAGGAGAAAATCGGTGCGAAGAACGCTTTCTGCTTTGACATAGAAGCCGCGTGTTCCGGTTTCCTGTATGCCGTGGAGACAGCGAAGAACTATATTATCGGCGGGGCCGCAAAAACGGCGCTGGTAATCGGGTCCGAAAAGCTCAGTTGCATCACCGACTGGGAAGACAGGGGAACCTGTGTGCTGTTCGGCGATGGCGCCGGGGCGGTTGTTCTCAGGGCACGGGAGAACTGCAGGGGGCTGATCGGAACACATATGAAGTCAGATGGTGCGCTCACGGACCTGCTTTGCCTTCCCGGAGGCGGGAGTAAGCATCCTGTATCCGCCGGTACGATCCAGCAGAGAATGCATTTCATGAAGATGTCGGGCAAAGAGGTCTTCAAGCATGCAGTGCGCTGCATGTATGATGCCGCCCAGAAGGTGCTGGCGCAGAATGGCCTCGCGGTTAAGGACCTGGCCTGCGTGATTCCTCACCAGGCCAACATGAGGATTATACAGGCGATAGCTGACAAACTGGGTGAGAATGCGATTGAGAAGTTTTATATCAACCTGGACAAGGTCGGCAATATTTCCAGCGCATCCATTCCGGTCGCGCTGGACGAGGTTGTTCGAAGCGGCAGGGTAAAGAAAGGCGACCTTGTTCTCTTCGTCGTGTTCGGCGGGGGATTCACCTGGGGCGCCAGCATAGTTGAAATCTAATTGATTAAGGAAAAGGCGGATATGAAGGAAAAAGCTGTTGTTTTTGCGGGGCAGGGTGCGCAGGCCGTGGGTATGGGTCTGGATATTGCCGCTGCCAATCCATCTTGCAGGGCGCTTTTCGACAAGGCAGATGAAGTCCTCGGATTCAAACTCTCGAAACTCTGTTTCGAGGGGCCTCTGGAGGAGCTGACGAAGTCAAGCAACTGCCAGCCCGCGATATTCGTGATGAGCACTGCCTGCTGGAAGGCTTTTTCGGACAAGGCAGGCAGCGTGCCTGTCAAGGGAACGGCAGGTTTGAGCCTTGGCGAGTGGTCGGCCCTTCACATGGCGGGCGCACTGACGTTTGAAGATACCCTTCGCGTTTTGCAGGCACGGGGCCGCTTCATGCAGGAAGCCTGCGAAGAGAAGAAAGGCGGAATGGTCAGCGTTATAGGGCTGGCGAACGATAAACTGATGGAAGTCTGCGCGAATTCCGGCGTTGAGATTGCAAACCTGAATTCGGCCGAGCAAACGGTCCTTTCCGGTGAATTCCAGGCAATCCAGGCAGCCGAGAAACTGGCTAAGGAGGCCGGCGCAAAGAAGACTGTTGTTTTGAATGTGGCAGGGGCATTTCATTCAAAGCTGATGACATCAGCGGCAAATAAACTGAGGGAATTCCTGGCAAAAGTTGAAATACACCAGCCTGGAATTCCAGTTGTGGCAAACACGACAGGCATGCCGCATGGCGGTCCGGACGACATTCGCAGCATGATGGTCCGGCAGGTTACATCGTCAGTGCGCTGGATATCATGCGTCAACTGGTTTAAGAACAACGGCGTGACGGACTATGTCGAATGCGGTCCGGGCAAGGTTCTTTCGGGCCTTATCAGGCGGATTTATGCCGGTTCGTCGGCAGTCAGTATTTCGGATGTTGCTTCTCTTGATAAGGCCGTCACAATGCCGTAGTTCCGGCTGACGGACGATCGGGAACAGAAAGGAATGACAGGTGGATTATGGGAACACTTGACGGAAAAGTCGCGGTTGTTACCGGTGCGGCAAGGGGAATAGGCCGCGCCATTGCCGAAGAGCTTTCAATGGCCGGCGCCGATATTGCGCTGTGCGACCTCAAGGCCGAGTGGCTGAATGAGACCGCTGATGCAGTGAAGAAGAACGGGCGCAAAGCCGCATGCTTCGCGGTTGACGTGAGCAATGCCAGTGGAGTTGATGCTACGGTCTCTGAAATCATCAAGACCATGGGCAAGATCGATGTGATGGTGAACAATGCCGGTATTACGAAGGATACGCTGATCATCCGGATGAAGGAAGAGGATTGGGACGCGGTGATTTCTGTGAACCTTAAGGGGACATTCCTGTTCACCAAGGCGGTGGCCCGGCCGATGATGAAACAGGAGAGCGGCGTAATCATCAATATTTCGTCAATTATTGGCTTGATAGGCAACGCTGGACAATGTAATTATGCCGCTTCAAAGGCTGGCGTGATAGCGTTAACGAAGTCAGCGGCGAAAGAACTGGCTTCGAGGGGTATTCGCGTCAATGCAGTCGCGCCAGGGTTTATTGAGACCAAGATGACGGAAGTACTGTCGGAGGACATCCGGAACAAGATGCTGGAAGTTATTCCGATAAAACGTTTTGGTACTCCGTCGGACGTGGCGAAGGCGGTGCTGTTCCTGGCGGGCGATGCCTCGTCATACATCACAGGCCAGGTGTTGACGGTTAGTGGCGGAATGGTAATGTAGAAAAAAGGAGAAAGAACATGGCACTTGAAGACAAAGTGAAGGAAATTATCGTGGAGCAGCTGGGAGTGAATCCTGAGCAGGTAACACCGGAGGCGTCTTTCATAGAGGACCTTGGCGCTGATTCGCTCGACACAGTTGAGCTCGTGATGGCTTTTGAAGAGGAATTTGGTGCTGAGATCCCGGACGAGGATGCAGAGAAGCTGAAGACCGTCGGCGGGGTCATCGAGTACCTGAAGGGCAAAGGTTTCTCAGGTTGAGTTACATAGCCGTATTAAAGCCAGGGGAGATGTGAGCATCTCCCCCGGTTTTTCTAAAGGCTGTAACAGCGCGGAGTAAAATCCAGTATGAAAAGAGCAGTAATAACAGGAATAGGTGTTGTTTCCCCGCTCGGCTGTGAGCTTAAGACTTTCTGGGAACGCCTGAAGACCGGCCATTCCGGCATAAGGCGCATCCAGAAGTTTGATCCATCCCGCTTTAACGCCCAGATCGCCGGTGAAGTGGTGGAATTCGACATAGATTCCTTCGTTCCCAAGAAGGAACAGCGGCGCATGGACGAATTCAGCCTTTTCGCGATGGGTGCCGCAAAGCTGGCCATGGCTGATTCCGGTATTGATATGAAGGTGGAGAATCCGGAGAGGGTGGGCGTGATCATAGGCTCCGGCATCGGCGGCCTGCATACCCTGGAGGTCCAGCATGCCATCCTCAAGGAAAGAGGGCCGGATCGCTGTTCGCCGTTCATGATTCCAATGATGATTTCCAATATGGCCAGCGGCCTGATAGCCATTGAATTCAACATGAAGGGTCCCAATTATTCCGTTGTTTCGGCATGCGCCTCCGCAGCGCACAGCATTGGCGACGCATTTCGCCTGATTCAACGGGGCGACTCTGACGTCGTTCTTTCCGGCGGTGCAGAGGCTTCAGTGTGCGAGCTTGGTATAGCCGGCTTCTGTGCGCTGAGGGCATTGAGCACCCGTAATGACGCGCCTGAAAAGGCCAGTCGCCCGTTCGAAAAGGACCGCGATGGCTTTGTGATGGGCGATGGGGGCGCAATAGTTGTGATTGAAGAGCTCGAGAGGGCCAGGAAACGCGGTGCGAAGATTTACTGCGAGATCAAGGGTTTCGGGATGAGCTGTGACGCGTTCCACATGACTGCCCCGGCGGATTCCGGCGAGGGCGCAGCCAGGGCAATGAAACTGGCAATCCAGGATGGCGGACTGACCGCAGGCGGCATTGACTATATTAATGCACATGGAACAAGCACCCCTTTGAATGACAAGATCGAAACAAAGGCCATCAAGCTGGCGCTTGGCGATCATGCGAAGAAGGTCATGATCAGCTCCACAAAGTCAATGACAGGCCATCTTCTCGGCGCGGCCGGCGGACTTGAGACGGCAATTTGCTCTTTGGTCCTGCGTGACCAGGTCGTTCCTCCGACAATCAACTATGAAACGCCCGACCCTGAATGTGACCTGGATTATGTGCCGAACACTGCCCGCCAGGGCCAGATTAAGGCTTGCCTGAACAACTCGTTCGGTTTCGGCGGACACAATGCATGCCTGCTTCTTACAAAGTTTGAATAGTTTGTGTAATGGCGGTTTGTTGCAGTAAACGTTCAATACAAGAGGAGGTTCAAATGTACAGGAGTTTCCACAGAATAGCGGCGGTATCAGCGGCTACCGGTCTTTTCCTTGCAGTCAGCGGATGTGCGCTTCTGGACGGGATGGTTGGCACCAAGACATCGGACGGCGATTTCAAATCACAGCTTGGTGAATACAAGGGGCTCAAGCACGCGGTGGGCTGCGCTGATTTTGAGAACCAGGGCGGCTGGGGCGGCAGCTGGAACCTCGGTCACAATCTTTCAATAATGCTTGAATCCGCGCTTTATGACACCGGCAGGTTTGTCATGGTTGAGCGCGAGAAGCTGGGTAAAGTCCTTACGGAGCAGGATTTGGTGACCAGTGGACGTACAGCCAAGGCAGCGAAAGTCGCCCAGACGGGACTTATTCGCCCGGCCCGGTACCTTGCGACAGGCGCGGTTACCGGAGCGGAAGAAGGTACCTCCGGCAGTACGGGTGGCATTTCGTTGTACGGCGTAAGCCTCGGAGGCGGAAAATCGTCTGCCCAGGTAACGATCATAGCAAAGCTGGTTGATACCACTACGAGCCAGATTGTCGCGAAAAAGCGGATCGTAGGGAAGGCCGGCAGGGTGAGCATGAATGTCGGGCTAAGTATCAGGAATGTCAGCACCGATATGGGTGGTTTCAGCAAGACTCCATTGTCAGAGGCCGCGCAGGACTGCATTAACCAGGCGGCAGTTTTCCTGGCAAAAGAAATTGAAAAGGTCAAGTTTGACGGATGTGTCGTCAAGGTATCCAACGGCCGGGTTATCATCAACCGCGGATCGGAATTCGGCATTGAAAACGGCCAGACGCTGAGCATGGTCGAAGAGGGTGAACAGCTGATAGATCCCCAGGACGGGACCATAATGGGGCAGGAGAAGGGGAAGACCCTCGGCACGCTGAAGGTTGTGAGCGTCGATCAGAAGATGTCCTACTGCGAAGTTGTTTCCGGTGAGAAGAATCCAAAGGCAGGAACACTGGTTGTTAAAGAGTAGTTTCTGTTTCGGATAATTCTTCAATTACTATCTCGGCGGCGCGGTCCGCTGCGCCGCCTGGGCCAAGTGCCTCCGAAATCTTTTCGAGTTGTTTAATCTGGTAGCCGCGGTCAGGAGTATCGGCCAGCAGGCTGATCATGGCTTTTGCGATGTTTGCCGGGGTGGCTTTCCGCTGAATGAATTCCGGGCAGACTGGCCGGCCGGCGATGATGTTCACCATGCCGATGCTTTTCACCTTTATCAGCAGCCTGGCAAAGAAATATGTCAGTGCCGACACTTTGTAGATGATCACCATCGGGCACTGCATCAGGGCGGTTTCGACCGTTGCCGTGCCTGAGGCGACCATTGCCGCGGTGGCCTGCCTGAGAACGTGCCTGGTGTTATTGCCGACGATTTCGAGCCGGTCAGGTTTTGCCTTCAATTTGCCTGTTTTCTTTCCTATGAATGCGGCTATTTCCTCTGAGGGTGCGGCAATTATAAAGCCGGAATTGGGATATTTCTTTTCGAGCAGCATTACTGTCTTCATCATCACGGGCAGGATGCGCTCGATTTCATTCCGGCGGCTGCCGGGCAGTATGGCGACACGGGGCTTACCGTTGTTCCAGGGGAGCTCAGGTGTGGCTCCGGAAAGAAAAGGTTTGATTTCATCCACAAGCGGGTGACCTGCGAAATCAACTTTGAGGTTTGTTTTTTCAAAATGTTTTGCCTCAAACGGGAAGATTGATATCAGGCGGTCCACGATCCGTGCCATTTTCGGGATTCGCCCCCGGTTCCAGGCCCAGACCTGCGGACAGATGTAATAAACAGTCTTGATTCCCATTTTGTGGACTTTTTCCGCGAACCGGAGGTTGAAGCCCGGATAATCGACGAGGATAACAGCGTCCGGCCGGCGTTTCTCTGCTGTTTCAACCATGTGATGGAAGACATGTTTGAAGAAGCAGAATCGTTTGAGGACTTCGGTGAAACCCATGACAGCCATGTCTTTGACGTCATAGAATATTTCAACGCCTTCCCCGCGCATCAGGTCGCCGCCGATGCCGAAGAAAGCGGTTTCGGGCTGACGCGCCTTGATTGCCCTGATTAGCGCGGCTGCATGCATGTCGCCCGAAATCTCGCCGGCAATGATCATTATGTTCCAAGGCTTAATGCTTTGCGCCTCTGTCACTTTGTGTCTCTCCTTACGATGGTGATTCTGCCAGGCGCCGGCGGATACTAACGGCCAGTTTCAGGGCTTCCGAAGCATGGGCTCCGGTTACAACAGGCGTGCCGCTTGTCTGTACACACTGGAGAAATGATTCAAGTTCCAGCGCCAGCGGTTCGCCTTTTTCGATTGGCACTGTGAGAGCCTCTATGCTTTTTCCCGTTTTCCTGCAGAGCTGTCCCGTCTGGTTCATGTAGTCCAGCGAGACATAGGTGTCGGCCTGGAAAACGCGGATCTTCCGCATTTTCTCCTGGCTGATCCTGCTGGCGGTAACGTTTGCCACGCAGCCGTTTTCAAACAGAAGCCGAACATTGGCTATGTCTTCCGTGGGACTCAGGACCGGCACGCCGACGGCGTGTATTTCCTTTACCGGGGAACAGACAAGGTGAAGGATTATGTCAAGGTCATGAATCATCAGGTCCAGGATGACGCTTACCTCGGTGCCGCGTGGAAGCCCGGCCTCGCGCGGCGGAGGGTAGGGCGCCAGCCTTATTGCCTCTATGAAGCGCGGAGTGGAGAGGTTGTCTTCGAGGAATTTCATTACCGGGTTGAATCTTTCTATGTGGCCGACCTGCAGTATGATCTTCTTCTCGCGGGCAAGCGCCACCATTTTCTCGGCTTCGTCTGTTGTGACGGAAATCGGCTTCTCGACGAGGATATGGACGCCCTGGTTCATAAGCCTGGATGCAGTGTCAAAATGATGGTTTGTGGGGACGGCAACGCTTGCCGCTTCAATCCTCGAAGCCAGCTCGTCAAATGAATCAAACGATTTTGTATGATGCGCCTGCGCCATCTGGGCGGCACGGTCCTTGTCAATATCATGGATGCCGACCAGTTCGGCGTTTTCCAGCGCCGCGTAGATGCGGGCATGATGCTGGCCAAGACTGCCAACTCCGAAGACGCCAACCCTGACTTTTTTCGTTTTCAGTTCGTGTAACATATTCCTTTCCTGCACATGTCCTTGACGGGATGCAATACCGAGCGGCATCAGGTCTTGACCACAACAAGGGACATATCCATGCGGTTGATTTCGTCGATGATCTTTTCGCGCTCGAGAAGGATTGAGCGCCCGGCTTCAACTGCGAGCACTGCCGCCCTGGCTTTTTTTAATATTTTTATGGTGTGCGTGCCGATCACCGGGATATCGAAACGCATGTCATGGCCGCGTTTGGCGACCTTGACGATTACGGCGCCGGGCCCGCCAAGCCGTCCGGCCCGTTCGATTGTCTCATCGGTGCCCTCAAAGGCTTCCACAGCCAGGATGGTACCCTGTTTGACAACCACAGTCTGGCCAACGTCGAGTCCGCTGGTTGTCCGCGCCACCTTAAGGCCGAGTTCGATGTCGACCTGTTCGGCTTCGGTGGGGCCCCTTTTTGACAGCAGGCCGGCTTCCGGCATGTGCATTTCCATGAACATTGACGCAGGTTTAAGTTCAATCCCGATGGCTTTCAACTCGTCGGCAACGGCGCCGAAAATGGTTTCGGCATTCCGCACCGGGAGGTTTTTCAGGAGCGAGAGCAGCTTGGCGTCCATCCTGACGTTGAAAAGGTGGGTGGGCGTGATCTGGCCTGCCATGACTGCGTGATGGATCCCGCTTTCCCGGAGCGCGTCGAGCATTGCACCCAGCAGGCCGAGATGGATCCACTTGACCTCGTCGGCATATTTCTCAATGGCGCGTTCGGTTTCACCCTTGAAAGCCACGGCGAAGATGCGGCCTACGCCCTGCTTCTTTGCCGATTCTGCAAGGAGGAGCGGGTAAACACCTTTACCTGCGATGATGCCCAGGCTTTGCGGTACAGAATTGTTCATGGCTGGCATCATAAACAGCGGGAGGTGATTCAAAAAGGAAAAAGATCGGGAAACTTATACTCTTATCCAGGGGAGCATGTCTTCCTGTTTTATTCTGTGTAGGGGCGTCGCTGGCCGACGCCCGTTCGCAGTGAATAGCGGGCGCCGATAAACAGCGCCCCTACGCGATGCAGACCTACTTCTTAGGCTTCAGTACTGCATGGGGATTGGCGATGAAGATTGCAAAAGCACCGTTATCAGACTTGAAATAGTAAGCCCGTAACTGCTGTCCAATCTGCAGGTCTCCAAATTTGCCGGGCTTAACAGCTTTATCGAGTTCAAGGGTGATCTTTGTGGATTCGCCGCATGTGATGGTCACATCTTCGCCTTCTACGGGTGCGATGGTAATGGCTTTGCCGTTGATCCTGGTCAATCTGCCCGCAATGCGCTTCGCGTTCCTAGTGTCAGGACCTGGTGGTGTGGCTGGAGAGCTGGCGATAACGACTGCGGAAGCAACGTTATTGGACTTGGAGTAGTAAGACAGCACCTGTTGCCCGGCCTGCAGGTCCTCAAACCTGGCAGCTGTAACCTGATTGCCGGTTTCGCGGGAGATTTTTGTCGTTTCGGGGCAGGTGATGGTGACGTTCCTGCCCTCGCTGGATATGATGGTAAGGGTTTTGCCGCTGATTCTGGCCAGTTTGCCGGTGACTCGCACCGTGTTCCTGGGTGCAGACACTGTGGATACTGCTGGAGCCTTTGCGATCAGGACCGCGAAAGCAATGTTGTCGACCTTGGAGTAGTAAGACCGAATCTGCTGTCCGGCCTGCAGGTCTGCAAATTTGGCCGGTACAAGCGCTTTGTCGGCTTCGCGGGAGAACTTTGTGGTGTCACCGCAGGTGATGGTGATGTCTTTGCCTTCGGTGGATGCGATGGTAAGGATTTTACCGCCAATCCTGGTTAATGTACCGGCGACGCGCACTGCATTCTTTGTGTTTGTATCGGCCATTGCGGACGGCATTAAGGGGGTACAAATCAGTCCAGCCAGCATGCCGGCGAGGATTGTTCGGTAAGACATTACATCTCTCCTTTTGCTGCGTTTATACGGAACGGAATGCCGTGACGCAAGGCTATTTCAAAGTCTTGTCTTTCGCTACTGATGTTTCAATTTATAAACGGTAACTGCGTTTTCAAAGGCAACCTTGCGCGCCAGGTCGGCAGGAAGGTTGTTCAGGAACACCGGCGTCAGCTTACGGGTTGCGGGGACCTTGCTGGCGAGGGAGGCGGCCGTACCGCTCCCCTTGAAGGATGCAGAGGCAATAAAATTGTCGCTGCCGATCATGAAACGGTCGGGGAAATCCTTCAGCAGGCTGAGCCATTCCGGCTTGAGCTGGCCGTCGCGGGTAAGCGGAAAGTTCCCGGGTTCATTCCCAGGTCCTACGCGGAAACTCATGTAAAGATTGGGGTGTTTCTTCAGGAGCCCGCGGCTTAAATCGGCAGTCCAGTGGCCGGTATTATCCGATCCAACATGATCCCAGCATATCCTGGTCTTTGGATTGTGGTCGAGAAGGCGGTCAAAGGCCGCGACATTGGCGTGGAGGATCTTGGGATTGTTTGGCGATGCTAATGAGGCTGGGGTCGGGATATCGTTCGTTATAACATCTAAATGAATATCGATCGGGACATCGTGCTGGGCGGCGATGTCGGACAGCAAAAGCAGGAGAGGGTGGTCGGCGGCGACGTTTTCGTAGGGATGGTCCGTCCCGTGGAGGGAGAGGTGCTGGATGGCCATTTCGCCGAAACCAGCCGCTCCCTGGCGGATAACCTCGTCAGCCTTCTGTTTGAATTGCTGCTTCATTTTCTCGTTGATTGTCCGTTCTCCGGCGGCCTGATGAATCATGACATTCAGTGAGCCGCCGCCGCCGAGAAAAGCGAAGCGGGTGGAATTCTTGCGGAGCGCCGAGACAAAGGCGTCGTAATCGTAGATTGTTGATGTCTGTGGCGGGGGCATGACGAACATTGTGCTGATTCCGATCTGATCCATTATAACCAGGGCGGCGCTGAAGGCTTTGCTGAAATCACGGTGCTGGCCGGCGATTAAGTGGTTATGGACATCGATCCAGCGGATGGTTGCGGCAGCGGTGGCGGCTGTGTCTCCGGTTCCGCCGGAGGCTGGTACTCCTGCACCCGGAGATGATGCCGAACTGCCGTTTTTGGAAGGGCGCATCTGGCTGGTGATCCGCGTGGCAAGCTGCTTGCTGTTCTTTTCGAAGTTCGCAGCAGACATGGCCAGGGTTTCATTAAATATTTTTTCAATTTCGGCCAGTCTTGTGGTGGTGTCTGTGATGCCGCGTTTTGCCATGGTTTCCTTAAGACGCGTGAGTATCTGTGCCTTGGCCTGTGGATTGGCGTGAAGTTTCTGGAGCATGCGGGTGTTGTTCTGGATCGCCTCATCCGCCGAAGGCGGCCCGGCGTCAGGTGTCTGTGCGGTCGCGACTGACATGGTTGCCAGAGACAGGCAGACTATGAACCATACAGGAATATGCTTTTGCATGCTCAAACTCCTTATGTTTGGTTGTTGAACGCATGGCATAATGATCGAGTTGACCGCCTTGGGTCAACGAGTATCATAATACCCTTTGTTCTTGGAAGGATGGTGGGGAGCCGAGGGGAGCGCTTACGCTCCGCTCCCCGAGGTTACCCACCTCCATCCGGGGACGTTTATATTTAAGAAGTGGACGGCCTCCGAAGTCATTGGCGCCGAAGCGCCATGACACATAACATATAAGCGAGGTCGACATGGGGTCGCCTCAATATAATTAAACGAGGCCGTCCGATGAGCAGTATATTCCAACGTTCGAACCCCGCAATAGAAAAGTTGTTTGCCGAGGCCGGAAAGCCGGAGAAAGTCCTGCACGTGGTTCGGTGCTATCTGGTAAATGGGACGCCAAGATCTTTGCAAATCTTGCGAGCCAAATGATCAACAACTTCTGTGTGACGAGGAATTGACGATCTTCTGTTTTGCGATGGATTCATCCACCATGAATGACTTCCACCTTCACGAATGAAAACGCAACCTTGCTCTTGGAGGTGTTTAAGAAGCTCCTTTCGCTTCATACGGTAAGGAGTTCCTCTGAAAACTTTGGTGCTGCGGCGCGAACAGCATCTTGTTTGTTGAATTCCAATGCTTCCCGGAGGGTTCTCTTCAGGCTGTCGAGCAGCTTGTCGTGTGTTTTCTCCTGGCAATTAACGCCTGGAACTTCTTCGATCCAGCCGATCCACCAGCTTCCTTCTTGTTTTGTTACTGCTGTATACGTATTTGGCATAGTTTCCCCTCACTGATAATGTATCATCTTCTTGTTTTCTTGTCTACTGCACCGAATGCACCGAACGCGCCGACGAATTGAGACGTTGACCCGCTGGGGTCAACGGTACGGTTGAGAACTTTGTTGGCCGCCTTATGATGCCCACTTCATTTGCAGCTTTCGCTGCGACATGACGCATTCCCTGAGATATAGGTTAATCAGGTTTTGATAAGGAATGCCGGTTTGTGCCGCCATGGATTTAAAATAATCAATAATGTCCACACCCATGCGAATAGTGAGTTGCCTTTTGAGTCTCCTGACATATGGATTTGGACGACTCTTCATCTTGCTCAGATCATATTCATTTTTCATATTTCACCTCTTCTTGGGTATTGCCTCAATTCATTCTTTTTGTAGCTTTGCGTGCTGAGATTATGCGTATGACGGAACCCTCATCGCGTAGACAATGACAAACCAAAAGCATCCTTAACTTGGAGCTGAGCCCAATGAAAAGGAATCTGTCCTCCCATTCGGAATGCACGTCATCATAGAACTCTACGGCGTGTTCGTCAAAAAATACCGTTTGGGCTTCCTCGAACCAAACGCCATGTTTGTGATAATTCTCTTGATTCTTTGATTCATACCTGAATATTGCACGCAAGGCGCGCAATATTCACCCTCCGGGCCGTGATGAGCCCGTCCCCACAGGCTCAAACGGGGTTTAACCACGTTAGTTTGGAGTATAACCAGAATGGTTATACTCCAAACTTCACGTCTTTGCGTTGGCAGCCGCCCTGGCTGCCGCGCAAAGTTAATTTTGCACGGACTTTGGTGCAAAATTAAGGTCATACCATTCAAATCTCAATTGTTATCATATTGTTATCATAATTATAGTGTAGGTATAGTGTAGCTACGATGCAAGTCTTTTTCTTAAAGGCCAACGTCATTCTCACGGTTTCGAGAACCGCGGCGCGGTTCGAAGAATACCGTGGAGAAAATTGTGTGCGCCCAGCATGGGCATTAGATGCCGAAATTCAAGATTATATCTATGAATTGAACGGGTACTGAATCCGGCAACGTGAAAAGCGTAGCACAGTACAAGGCAAAGGCAACCACGAAGC
>Ga0172375_10003178_pt1 | contig 25116 bp, 22 predicted proteins | sample LakKiv1m_FD_114537 | JGI IMG/M metagenome (GOLD analysis project Ga0172375, IMG submission 114537) | Freshwater microbial communities from Kabuno Bay, South-Kivu, Congo - kab_092012_11.1m | ecosystem: Environmental > Aquatic > Freshwater > Lake | place: Democratic Republic of the Congo...
GGCTCGGATATTCACGCGGTGGAAGACGGAACTCAATGGCGCTATCCTAAGCCATGCGGCCGTCGCTAGGGGGCTCCCCTTTGAAAAAGAGGGCACAAGGAAAGATTCGCTGCGGAAATACCCAGGCGGCCGGTACAGCCCGCGCGCCCAAAGCATGCGCCCGACGCCACCCGATCCGCTACTGGCTCAAGACGAAGCCGGCAAGGTGGAGCGAAACTCCGGAAACAAAAAAAATCCCTGGCCTGTCGCCAAGGATTTTTTTAATGAAGAGCAGCCGACTTACTGTGTCGTGGTGGTTGTGGTCGTGGTCGTGTTGTTGTCGTCATTGGAGGCGGCGATCGCCACAGCTACGGCAACCACTGCCACACCGGCGGCGACCATGGCCGGGGTAATCTCGCCTGCCGCAGAGGCCGTCGCACCTTTACCTGCAGGCTCTACCGCCAAAGCACTACCCGCCAAGAACACGGATGCAACCAGAATCGCCAGCGCTTTCTTCATTTTTCTCTCCTGTATAAATCCAAGCAAAAACTGAATCCGAAGGAAAATCCCGATAACGGCCTTATTATCCACAAAAACCAAAAAGTTGCAAGCCTGGCCCGCCCGCCCGCACACCCTGTACGGATTATCTGCAATAAATTGGAAATTTGCAAGACTGCCTGCGGTAAGACTGCCTGCGGTAAGCGACTTTTCGGTATTAATTGACATTTGTCACGCGAAAGCAAGGAAAACGCCGATTTCCATCACCCCATATGGTGGCCGCGGACAGAACACGCCTTGCGCGCCGACGCGCTGCGGTAACAGTTTCGGATTCACTGTAATATTGAACACCCTGCCCAACTACCCAGAAAAGATCGCGAGCTCCCCGAAGTGTTCAACCGCCGCCTAATTCCCCTTGCCCTGCTCCTTGCCTGTTTTCTCATCATTGCCGCCATTGGCCAGAATCTTCGCCACAGAGGCAACTTCGCCCACGTTACAATTCAGGCGGGCAATGAATTAACGCTGAGCTTCCTGCGCCAGCACCTGCGCGGGCGCGAGGCGTGCGAGGCAGCGGCCGAGTCGTTTACCGAACTCATGACGGCCAACTGCCCGGTGTGCCGGGTCACGCGCCAGGAATGCTTGAGTAAGCTGAACAACCAGCAAGGCGCCCTGTTCAGCGACGTTCCCGTTCCCTACGCGACGGCACGTCTTTATGGCGGTGTAATCACCTATCAGTCCGCAGACCCTCAGGTCGCCCTCACAACCTGCCGCCTGAGCGAGCAACGCTCGACTGGCGGGCTGGTGATTTGTTCCCCGCCCAATACGCCCCGCCCTCTGCCCGCCAAGTTCCGGGAACGCTTCAACAGTCTGGAAAACGCGTTCCTCAGCATTGCCTGGCTGGCAAGCGCACTGATCCTCGGCCTGGCGCTCTATCTCGCCCGCCACTGGCACCATCGCCGCGCGGCGGCAACCCGCTCGCGGAGCGCGTACGACATTTGGCCCGCCAAAATCACCCTGGCAGCAGGCGACGCCCTGGTGATGCTCGGCGCATTTCTCGCCATCGCCTGGCCTAACGGCCCCGCGCTGGGCGGTCTGACCCCAATTGAGCGCAACACACTGCTCATCCACGCCGGACTGATAGTGATCACCATCCTCTGGTTTTGGGTGCTGCTCGAGCACTACTCCCGCCGCCGTCCCTATTGGGACGAGCTAAGAGAAATCATCCGGATCGTCGCCACCATGTTCATGGTCGCCGGCGCCACTATCTTCATGGCCGGCGTGGAATCTACCCGAAGTGTCCAATTGAGCCTCTGGCTTTTCAATCTACTGTTGATTCCCCTTGCGCGATCAAGCTTTCGAGGTGTGCTCGACTCCATCGGGCTATGGAAAATGCCGACGGTCATAATCGGTGCCGGAGAAAATGCGCGCGATGCTGCTGCAGCTCTGATGAGCGAAAAATCCATGGGCTACCAGGTTGTCGCATTTATCGACGTGGAAAATATCGCACCCGCTAGCAACCAATTGACGGAAACCACGCCCCTTGTAATCGGTTGCTCAACTATTGGTGTAACACCGATTCAACAGCAACTCGAACACTTGCTCGCTGAACAAGGACAACCTCAAGTCGTTGTTGCGCTTGAGTCGCTTAACGAAAAAACAAATCACTTATTAGTTCAACGATTAGCCGCCACACGAGCAGTAGTCAACGTAATTCCGAAGATTAGAGAACTCCCGTTTCTCGGGGCCGGTTTTTCACCTTTTCTAAGCCATGAAGCTGCACTGCTAACTCTAAAAAATAATCTAACGCGAAAGTCTGCACTTTGGTTAAAGCGTAGCATCGATATAGCTATCACATTACCTGCATTAATTGCTCTTGCCCCAATTACTATCTTCTTCGCACTACTAATTTATTTGTACGACCCCCGAAATCCATTCTATGCCCAATTGAGAGAAGGTCATCTGGGGAGAAAAATACAAGTGTGGAAACTTAGAACGATGTATCACAATGCTGACGATCTATTAAGAATACATCTCGATTCGAATCCGGCCGCCAAAATTGAATGGAATCGATACTTCAAGTTATCCCGTGACCCACGAATACTACCCATCATTGGCAATTTCTTAAGGAAGTCCAGTATTGATGAACTGCCACAGTTCTGGAATGTATTAATTGGACAGATGAGTCTTGTTGGCCCAAGACCATTTCCAGAGTATCATTTGAGATCGTTTTCAGTTGAATTTCAAGAACTGCGTCGCACTGTCAAACCCGGAATATCCGGAATGTGGCAAGTATACTCCCGTAGTGATGGTGATCTGTCCGCACAGGAATACTTTGATACCTATTACATTAGAAATTGGTCAATATGGCTTGATATTTACATTATCTTCAAGACTGTTCGCGTAGTTCTCGAGGGGCGTGGAGCACGTTAAGTTCAATCCTTCCACTTTCTCTATGCTCATTAGGCGCCTTTCTCACAGGCGTTCTTCTAATTGAAGGAAATCACCGTAATTGGAACCGGATATATGCGCCTCGCCAGCGGGACGTGTCTTGCAGATGTCGGCGACGATTTGTCATGCCTGGACGTGGGTGCCGACAAAATCCGCGGCCTCAACGACGGCGGTATACCTATCTATGAACCGGGCCTGGTGGAGGCCATGTAGGGCAATAACAGGGCCGTAGGGCGTTTACTCGATATTTTTCGACGGCTGCAATCTCTACGATCCGATAGTGCCACGCCGCGCCGGTTATGAATACAATTCAATCGATCAATTATGAGTTCAATTTCTAGACTTGGAAAAAAATGAATAATAAAAGACTTCTGGTTACAGGCGGGGCAGGATTTCTGGGCTCTCACCTGTGTGAGCGCCTAATTCAAGAAGGGCATGAGGTGCTTTGTGTGGATAATTTCTATACTGGTCGTAGGGCGAATGTTGCGCACCTGATGCAGAACCCAAGATTTGAGTTGATGAGGCACGACGTAACCTTTCCTCTCTATGTGGAAGTGGATGAAATATTTAATCTAGCCTGTCCAGCCAGTCCCATTCACTATCAATTTGATCCGGTGCAAACAACCAAGACAAGCGTCCACGGAGCAATCAATATGCTTGGTTTGGCAAAGCGCACCCGTGCGAAGATCTTACAGGCCTCAACCAGCGAGGTTTATGGTGACCCGCAAATTCATCCACAACCCGAAACCTATTGGGGACACGTTAATCCGAACGGCCTCAGATCATGTTATGACGAAGGGAAGCGATGTGCTGAGACTCTCTTCTTTGATTATTTCCGTCAGCACGAGTTGAGAATTAAAGTAGCCAGGATATTTAACACCTATGGGCCTAGGATGCATCCGAATGATGGGCGGGTAGTCTCCAATTTCATTATTCAAGCATTAAAAGGGGAGCCAATTTCAATCTTCGGCAACGGAACGCAAACCAGATCTTTTTGTTATGTTGATGATCTCATCAACGGCCTTCTACGTCTGATGAACGCTCCTGATGCATTTACTGGACCAGTCAATTTGGGCAACCCTGTCGAATTTTCGATTGGTGAACTTGCGGCGCTAGTCATCTCTCTAACAAATTCGAAATCACAACTGATAAATCACCCATTGCCTGCAGACGATCCAAAGCAACGTCAGCCAGATATTAGGCTGGCGAAAGAACAACTAGGCTGGGAACCCATCATTCATTTGGAGCAAGGCCTCGTCAAAACCATTGCCTATTTTGACAAACTTTTGGCCAACGTATAGCGAGCCCCGCGTGCAAGAACGCCTCCGTCGTTGTTCACACTAGAAGCCATCTCAAAAATAATTTCGCAATAGGATAATCATGCAACCCAGTTGCACGAAGCCGGTGTAGTTCTCAAGGTGATACTCCCAGCGATGAAGCAATCTTCGGAAATTGCCCAGCCAAGCGAACAAGCGCTCGATCTTCCAGCGGCGCACGTAGCGACGCAAAACGCGCCCGTCTTGGGTCTGGGGTGCAGTTCGATTTCTCCGATGCGGCGCGATCAGTTCAATGCCTTGCTGTTCAAGCCTCGCATCGAGTTTGTCGCTGTCATACGCTTTATCGCCAATCAGCCGAGTCGGTTCATCTCCAAGAAAAGATTGCTCAAGGGTAGCTTGGACAAGGGTGACTTCATGCGGCGAAGCGCTTTCTGTGTGAACGGCGATAGGAAGACCATTGCGGTCCGCCACTGCCATGATCTTGGTCCCCTTACCACGCTTGGTTTTGCCAACACCAGAGCCCCCTTTTTCGCGGCTGCGAAGGTCGCGTCGATGAAGCACTCCGACAGGTCGAGCTTGCCTCGACTTCGCAGATCTTCGGCTAGCGCCTCCAAGACCACTCGCAGCGTGCCCGTTTGTACCCACGCCTGGAAGCGCCTGTGGCAAGTCTGGTACGGCGGATACCGCTCGGGCAGATCGGCCCACGGTGCACCGGTGCGCATTACCCATAGCACACCATTGAGCACTGCTCGGGTATCTGCGGGAGGTCGGCCTCGCGCATCTTCGCGCGGCTGCAACTCCGGGAACAAGTGTTCGATGACTGCCCATTGCTCCTCGGTGAGTTCCTCGGCTCGACTCATGGCGCCTCCTCATGCGTCCGACAGATGCGCCTAAGTTAACAGAACTCATTGAACGTTAACAGATACTTCAACCACTATTTTTGAGATGCCTTCTAGCAAATGCTTGTTGCCATACCACATGACCATCTTCATGCATTTGCCTTTGGCAAGCGCAAATACAATTCCTTTGTCTTATCTAGCATCGATGCTTTGGTGAAATCAGATAGCCGCACGTTTGCGTTCGCCTCATAGCGCGTAAGTAATGTGTCGTCTTCCGACACCTCGACAATTCTCAACATCATTGCCTCCAATTTGTTGCTGTCAAACAGTTCGCCGTTATATCCGTGAACTACAATTTCCGGTATTCCTCCAACCGCTGTAGCCAATATTGCCTTCGAATAGGACATCGCCTCGAGCAGGACATAACCAAACACCTCATTGCGCGACGGAAGCACAACTAGATTACAAGCAGAATATGCGGCGCTTAAATCGGTAACGAATCCCAGCAGCCTAAAATACTTGGTAAGGCCGTATGCACTGATGCGTTGCACGATTTCCTTCCTTAATGGCCCGTCGCCTGCCAATGCAATCACTAGGTTTTCTTTCAATAACGGCTTGATCGCCCTTGCTGCTTCAATGAACTCCAGATGACCTTTCGATTCCAGGAAAACAGCCGGATACAATACGAGAAACTTACTGTCTGCAATATCATGCATTGACTTGAATTCTGCTCTCCCGCGAAGGGACTGTGAACCTGGCAAATCAACACCGTTATAGATCTTGGTAATTCTCTCTTTTTTGACTTTAAGAAGCTGTTCAATATCCTTACATGAATCGGCCGACACTCCTATGAAATGCACTGGCTCAACACTAAGCAGCCGTTCGATCGTCAGATATAATCGCCCCTTCAAGCCGGAAAATTTATGAAATGACCCACCGTGCGGGTTATAGATGACGTTCTTGAATCCCAATATTCGTGCGGCTACTCTTCCCAACGCTCCCGCTTTCGCGCCGTGCAGGTGAAGGACATCCGGGGGATACCGGCGAAGGATACTTATGAGGCGTAGCAGGGCTCTGGCATCCCCGGGGGGGGAGATATCTCGGCGCATGGGGAGTTCAATTAGCCTTATCCCATTTGCGGCAAGCAACGGAAGTTGCATGAGAAAAGTCTGATCGGCCCTCTCTTTCGAAAAAACAAATGTGATTTCGAACTGATCACGCTTCAACCCAAGAAGGAGATCAACTACATGCTTGCGAATCCCCCCCAAAGTCGCCTCTAGGACAATCAAGATCCTGATCATGGATTAATTGAGCCTGTTCAGGCAGAAATTTCTGAGGCGAAATAAGGACTGAATCACGAATGCTGGAGCAAACGTCGAAAGATATAGAAGGACCACGTTCAATTCTGTCTTCATTTTCAAGTAATCTCTAAACTTGACGCGTGCTTCGCGAAGTCGCACCGCCTGCAGCATGACGGTCCCCACCCACAACCCATATTCGCGTTCACTGATACTCTTCCGATGCTTTGCCGGTATTGGAGGTGAATAGAAGGAGTATTCATCATGGCCAAGTCTTCGCCGCTGCCGTGAAAAGCGTTTGATTATCCTGACTTCTTTCTTCTGCTCTCGCGCCCGTGAGAGCGTGTATCCACCGCCATTTAGCCGCCAGGCACCCAGTACCTCATCTAGCTTGGCGACGTGCGCTGCTTCACTAATGCGCAGCCACAGGTCGTAATCCTGTGCATTTCGAAATTTTTCCCTATATCCCCCAAGCGCCACGACGGTATCCCGTCGAAACATTACATCGCTCTGCTGATAGATGCAGCGATGCATCAGCGTACGCGCCGGCGTAGCCGTCATTATGTTGCGTTGACCGATTATCGCGCCGCTAAGATCGATGATGTCCGCCCCGCCTCCGACAAGTGCCACATCCACATGGCTTTCGAGAAACTTCACCTCAGTCTGCAGGCGATGAGAATAAGAGACATCATCGGAATCAAGTCTGGCTACATACTTACCGCGGACCACAGAAAGACCCCTATTTGCCGCGGCTGTAGTGCCCGCATTGGCTTGATCGAATACCCGGATTCTCGAGTCCTTTGCAGAGTATTCCATAAGAATTTCTGCCGTCCTGTCGGTTGATCCGTCATTTACAATTACGAACTCGAAGTCCAGAAATGTTTGCTCAAGAATGCTCTCAATGGCGTGGCCTACATATTTCTCGTCGTTATAGACAGTCATCAGGACAGACACAACAGGTACCCGCTCGTTCATCAAAGCTATACCTTTCTAGTTCCGCAGAAGCGATGAGATTGTGGAGCACGAAAAGAGATCGCTGAACCGCCTATTCCATGTATGACACGCAAGACTTCGTGCGAGTCCAGCCTTCCGTATTTTCTCGCGTTCACTTTCATGACTCAGATAATAGTGGCACTTGTCGAGTAACTCTGTCGCATCGCGATAGCATTCAATTTCCTTGCCGATCCTAAAGTAATCTTCAAGCTCTTCGGTATAGCGCGTTAAGTAAAAACCGCCGCACATGGGAACTTCAAAATCCCTCAGGCGAAGATGGTAGAGCTCGCCCCCCCCCTCGCGCCCTCCCGCGTATACAGTGGCAAAGCCAAGGTTGATCTTGCTTTCGCTGAAAAGCCGCACCATCGCATCATCAGCAAGTATCCCGCCAACGTGATCGGCGAGCACTTCGTCCTCTTTCTTGTCGCCCAGTGCTTTCTGGTACTTGCTTAATATGTAACTTACTGCGTAACCAATGCCATGCATGCGAATGATGGACAACAATTTGTCCATACGATCTCCAATTGAAACATTTCCGACGCGTTCCACGTCATTTCGCCAGCGTGGGCCAAACGCATGTGCGTCGATACCGGCCGAGATCAGCGATGACATAAGTTCGCCGCGGTCGGCGTAACGTTGCCCGATGAAACTTGCCTCGTATAGGTATGCCGTTTCAATGGGGCGGTAAACGTCAGGACTTGCACCCATTTGCATCTGCACAGCGTTAGCACCAATGGCGGCGAATTTAGGCCCCGCGTGCAACTCCGCATAGATATTGCAGTCGACAACCCGGCTGATTCGCTGAACCAGATGGAATTGATGGATATTGTTGCAACTGTAGTTGATGATTGGAACGCCACACTTTTGAATTCTCTTCAGCACATCGTAATCGACAAATCCATCGCAGATATAGAAGAAACACAAATCGAAGGGAGACTTGCTGTGCTCCTTCTTGAACGTACGCCACAAAATATCGGAGAATTCCACGCTGTGCTTCTTCAGCCAGCCATGGTTCTCGGCATGAACGAAGAACTCGTCATATTCGTAATCCAGAAGAACAACGTTGTGCCCCATTCTTACAAGCGGGTAATACAGGTTATTCTTCCACGTATGACTCTTGATAGACGAAGGGATTGTCGCGGAATTTGGAATGGCTAGAAATATATTATGTATATCCATCAGACTTTCCTCCACAACTCGACCAAAGCTGAATCCTGCCGCGGCGATGGCGACGGAGGACACGCCTCATTGGACTGAATTGTTGGTCTGGGTTGTGCTTACGAGGACTGTAAGCGCGCGCGGGCGAGAGTCAAGCCATTATCTTTGGCTCGTGTCAGCAATCTATTGTTCCTGTAGGACCTATTTGCAAAAGTTGTTGCAATTCCAATCGCCGCAAATATGGCAATTAGTGGGTAAAAACTGTCCCTAGCGCGTGCATTGTAGGGCGCAATTATCGCGAACAATACCAAAACGATTCCTAGAGAAATATTTAGAAGTGCGAAGCCACTCTTTCTTGTTCTAACCAACCCAATAAAATAGAATATCATCACCGCTTGATGCAAGAAAGATCCGAAAATTATCAGCGAATCAATCCCCGAGAAAATCTTAAATTTACTCCAGGCAAAAAACGGCGTAAATGTGATTCTAAACAAATCAACCCAAATATTTATGGTCGGCGTCACACCTTCTCCTTCATTATGCGCTTCCTCGAATCCGCTAATCGTCTCTATCAATTCAACAACGCCCATGCCTCGAAAGTAATAATCAAATACCGCGATCAACGTAACTGCCAGAACTAGCGTCACGAGCACATGAATATAGACGTTCTTTGAATTGCGTAAGTAATAGGCATAAAAACCAACCGCCAGCACAATTGCTACATAAAATCGGTCAATAAACAGCCCTCCGAGCGGAAATATGAGCAACACACACAGCCACGGCCTCTTGATGCACTCAGTAAAGATATACAACGCCAATGCAACGTAAAAGTGTATTAGAAATTCCTTAAGAAAAAGCAGTGTGAAAAACGTCACGGAGGGCATCAGCGCATAAATTATTGCGGCGGTTAACGCAACAAATCGATCTTTAAAGACATTATTTGCGGCCTTAAATATGCACAGCATAGTTAACAATTTGACAGGAATGATTGCCAGCGACGATACGATCGGTGAAGGACCCAAGAAATTGAAAAACATTCCAACCCACATACTTGATAAGTATATTTTTTTGAATGGATTTTCATCGAATATCTCAATAGATCCTCCCCTATCCAGCCAATCAGCAAAGGCAATTGCTCCCGGCAAGTGATTACGAAATGTGTCATCCACCCAAAGCAAATCGCTTGGGCCATCCAGTAACGCCAATCCAACTAAGAAACCGACGTGGATACCAATTACAAGCAACAATACCAAATATATAGAAACCGCTCTCGCTCTTGATTTCAGCCTTGTGATAATCAGGAATCCTACAACCACTATAATTGCGGAATAGACAAATGATAGAGCAACGTGGTCGATTACCCTCGACACAAGCGCCACGGAATAAATTAAAGAAACCACAAACAAGGTCGGCGGAAAGATAATAAAAACGAAGTCTCCCGTAGGAATTCCGGGGTCACCATTATGTCTATTGCGCGTGTTTGTCATATCGAATAACTAAGATCAGATTGGACCCTTCTTTACTGTTTTAGCTTTTTTCTAAGCCAAAACAGTCCACTTAGGTCTCGTGTCCAGATCATCTGCTGAACAAATTTATTTTAACCCTTTTCCCAGAGCGATCTTGGGACGCCACCCATCAATCGCGCGACCTTTATCCCATGGTCTCATTACTTCACGAAATCTGTATGGCCTCGCTCCCCAATTTACATTTACGTTCCACCCTGTTGCATCGGAATAAAGCGCCACAAGTTCTTTTAAGGGCAATGAACAACCCGACGATACCGCGTAATCTTCGTGAACTGACACTTTGCCATCAAGCAGACGTTGAGCCGCAATCATGTAGGCGTCAACCACGTCGTCAACATGAACAAGATCGATCAGTTGTTCGCCCGCAGACATGTCCAGCGGCTCCCCGCTCATCGCAGCTTTATTCAACAAGTGAAACAACTTCTGACGTGGATCATTCGGCCCGTAGGTATCAAACAACTTTAGCGTGATGGCTTTAATATCACAGGCTTGGACGTAATACTCTAATATTGCTTCGAATGCCTGTTTTGTCGCCGCATACAGGCAGACCGGGTTGTAGTCTTCATTGTTGTAGTGTTGCCAAGAGGTGCCGGTATTTATAAGGAAGCGTACTCCACTAACCTTCATTGCTTCCAGCAGTTGATTGCCGAAAAGCACATTGCTCCGGATCAATGACTCGATATCCTTTATCACGTGCTGAGAAAGAAACAACGACGCCAAGTGAAACACCACATCCGGTTTTGCCTGAGCGACACAATGCACCATACCCTCAGTGCTGCCATCATGCGCATGGAATGTCACATGACTGAATTCAGATGAACCCGGGAAACGTGAACCTGCACGACTCACTGCATGAACCTGCCATCCCTCCCGCACCAGTCGTCGCGCAAGACGTCCACCCACAAAACCCGATGCCCCAGTAACAAGTGCTACAGGCTGCTTGCCTGTCATTAACCCGGGGTCACTCATATCGAAAAGGACTCTCGAAATGCTCAAATTCTGGAAAGCTTTGGTCGCGTGCCGACAAGATCGCACACGTTGTCGGCCACGTGATATCCACCGAATTCCAAAGAACTCCCGCGTCATGTTCCGGCGAATAAATCGAGCTAACCTTGTACACCATGATGGCTTGCTCACTTCGCGTACAGAAGCCATGCGCCATACCTTTTGGGATGTAGATGCTGTTGGCTTTTGCTGCGTTCAGTTCGAATAACGAAGATTGTCCATATGTTGGCGAGCCCACCCTTATGTCAACAACAGCATCCATTACTTCGCCCTGCACGCAGTAAACTATTTTGACGTGATCCATCGGTGGTAGCTGGAAGTGCATTCCGCGAATCACATTCTTGCGTGAGACCGAATAGTATTCTTCGGCAAAGTTGGTTTCCAGACCTAGCGCCGCAAACGCTTGTTCATGGAAGACCTTCACAAATCGTCCTCGCGCGTCGTCAAACACCTTGGGTTGTAATTCAAAACAACCGGTCAGTTTGCTTGGCTTGAACTCGAACACTTAGAAATTCACCCCAAAAAACGCTTCCAGCTTCTCGGCCACAAAACCCAGCATCTCTTCACTCAAGCCAGGATATACGCCAATCCAGAAAGTGTTATTCATCACCTTATCAGTGTTGGCAAGTTCGCCGCTGACGCGATAGGTGCGGCCCGCAAAGTACGGCTGGCGCGTGAGGTTGCCGGCGAACAACAGGCGCGTGCCGATCTTGTATTGGTCCAGATATTTCAGCAGATCGACGCGATCCACCCCTGCTGCTTCCCGCAACGTGATCGGGAAACCGAACCAGGAGGGCTCGCTGCCTACGGTGGCTTTCGGCAAGATCAGGAATTCCTCGCAGGATTTCAGGCGCCCCTTGAGAAAAGCGAAGTTGCGTTTGCGCGTCTCGACGAACTCCACCAGGCGATCCATCTGCGCCAATGCGCAGGCTGCTTGCATGTCGGTAATCTTGAGGTTGTAACCCAAATGCGAGTAGGTGTACTTGTGGTCGTAGCCTTCGGGCAACTCCCCCAGCTTCCAACCGAAGCGCTTGCCGCAGGTGTTATCGCAACCCGGCGCGCAATAGCAATCGCGTCCCCAGTCGCGGAACGATTCGATGATTGTGCGCAGGTCGCGGTCTTTGGTGAACACCATGCCGCCCTCGCCCATGGTGATGTGATGCGCGGGGTAGAAGCTGCAGGTGGCGATGTGGCCGAAGGTGCCGACATGCTGTCCCTTGTAGCGAGAGCCCAGCGCATCGCAGCAATCCTCGATGACCCAGAGATTGTGTTTCTTTGCCACCGCCATGACGGTATCCAGGTCGAACGGATTGCCCAGCGTGTGCGCCACCATTATGGCTTTCGTCTTTGAGCTGATCGCCGCTTCGATCTTCTTCGGGGCGATGTTGTAGGTTGGGATGTCCACATCCACAAACACGGGTGCCATGCCGTTCTGCAGCATGGGGTTCACGGTGGTGGGGAAGCCCGCCGCGACGGTGATGACTTCATCGCCCGGCTTCAGAGCACGTGCGCCGAGCTTGTGCGAGGTGAGCGCGGTGAAGGCCAGCAGATTCGCCGACGAACCGGAGGTGGTGGTCAATGCGTACGGCACGCCGACGAATTCGGCGAAGCGCTTCTCGAACGCCTCGTTGAAACGACCGGTCGTGAGCCATCCATCAAGGGATGCCTCCACCATGTTCTTCAGTTCGGCAGCACCCAGCAATTTGCCGGAAGGAGGCACTGCGCTGGCACCGGCCTGAAACGGTTTCGACGCGTATTGCAATGCACTGTATTGATCAACCAGTTTGAATATCTGTTGTTTCAGTTCTGCCTTATCCACTTACAAACTCCCGCTCAATGTTTCTGGGTGCTATCGTTATATGCGCCAATCTGACGCAGCGTCAGTTCACGCATGTCTTTCCCATCCCGCTGGGCACGATGCCAGTCGGTGATCGCGCCTAGCGCGTCTTCGAGATGCCATCGTGGATGCCAATCCAGTCGCATCTTCGCCTTGGAACAATCCAGCTTCAGGTATTGCGCTTCGTGCGGGTGGTCGCCGCCATCCAGCACCCAGCTTGCCCCTCCGCCCCATGCTTGAGTCAGTTTCTCCACGATCCATTGCACCGGCTTCGCGTCTTCTTCGTTCGGTCCGAAGTTCCAGCCTTCCGCATAGGTGACTCCTCCTTCATACAACTTCCGCGCCAGCACCAGATAGCCGGACAGCGGCTCCAGCACATGCTGCCAGGGGCGGATCGCGTGCGGATTGCGGACGATGACCGGCTTGCCGTGGGTGATGGAGCGCATGATGTCCGGGACGAGTCTGTCGTCAGCCCAATCACCGCCGCCGATGACATTTCCAGCTCGGGCGGAGGCAATGGCGAGGCCATGCATTTTGTATTTTTCGGGATGGAAGTAGGAGTCGCGATAGGCGGCCGTCACCAGCTCGGCACAGCCCTTGCTGCTGCTGTAGGGATCATAGCCGCCCATCGCTTCGTTCTCGCGATAGCCCCATATCCATTCGCGGTTCTCGTAGCACTTGTCGCTGGTGACGTTGACCAGAGCCTTGATGCTATCTGTGCCGCGCACCGCTTCGAGCAGGTTCACCGTACCCATCACATTGGTGGAGTAGGTCTCGACCGGTTCGATATATGAATAGCGTACCAGCGGTTGTGCCGCCATGTGGATGACGATCTCCGGTCGATGCTTGGCGAACACATTGCGTAAATGCTCCAGATCGCGGACGTCGCCGATGATGCTGGTCATGCCCTTGCCCACTCCGGCGACCTCGAATAGGCTGGGCTTCGTCGGCGGAGCGAGCGCATAACCCACCACCTGCACGCCCATAGATTGCAGCCACAGCGATAGCCAGCTTCCCTTGAAGCCTGTGTGCCCCGTCAGCAGGACGCACTTGCCCATCCAGAATGCAGGATTCACTTCCACACCTTCCACGGCGCCTTGCCGGATTGCCACAACTCCTCAAGATGAATCTTGTCACGCAATGTATCCATTGGCTGCCAAAAACTGTTGTGGTGAAACGCTGCCAGATCTCCTTCTTCCGCCAGACGCTCCAGCGGTTCGCGCTCCCAGATCGTCTTGTCGCCAGCAATGTAGTCGAAGACTTTCGGCGATAGAACGAAGAATCCGCCGTTGATCATGGCGCCATCACCCTTGGGTTTCTCACGGAAACTGTTGACCCTATTTCCCCCCATGTCGAGCGCACCGAAACGACCGGGCGGAATAGTCGCGGTCAGCGTCGCTTTGACCTTTTGCGCCTTGTGGAACGCGACCAGTTTGGTGATATTGATGTCCCCCACGCCATCGCCGTAAGTGAAACAGAATGCCTCCTCACCTTTGACGTAATCCGCCACGCGCTTCAAACGTCCGCCGGTCATGGTTTCCTCGCCGGTATCCACCAAAGTTACTTTCCATGGCTCGGCATAACGCTGATGCACTTCCATCTTGTTGTGTTCCATGTCGAAGGTCACATCCGACATGTGCAGGAAATAGTTGGCGAAATATTCCTTGATGACATAGCCCTTGTAGCCGCAGCAGATCACGAAGTCGTGGATGCCATGGGCCGAGTAGGTCTTCATGATGTGCCATAGAATAGGCTTGCCGCCGATCTCCACCATAGGTTTCGGACGAACCGAAGTCTCTTCACTGATTCGCGTTCCCAAACCACCCGCAAGAATGACTGTTTTCATTGGCATCCTTTTGAACTTTTCAAATACCCGCCATAGGCCGCAGCAACCCCATCCTTTAATACAGTTACCGCTTTCCAGCCCATCTGGTTCAATTTGGTCACATCCATTAACTTTCTCATAGTTCCATCCGGCTGACCTACCCTCTTTAGCCGTACCAGTCATTTGGCAGGAAGTCCGGTAGAACACCTGGATCAGTTTTGATTCAGCACACCCCCTAAAAGTGGGTCAGTTTTTGGTCAGCGGCAACAATCTCACTGAATCAGCTGCTTAATCAATGCTTCTGCTCTATGAAATGTCGTGTACTTGTTATACACCTCGTCAAGTGCCAAGCTGGCACGTGCCTGCGCCTCCTCGGGTGAGGCCAAGATATGAAGAAACAACTCTCGGTACTCGCTTGGGGATGTCGCTTGAAACATTGAGTCCTCAGAGAAGCGGTCCAACAAAAGCTTGGGGTTGTCAACAAGTTGAGGAACACCACACGCAGCGAGAATATAGGTTCGTTCATTCAATTCGCTGGCCCAGTCAATGCTATCGTCAATATGCAGGTTGATCCCAACCTTGGCGCGGGCATATAGATTGCGATGGACAGTTGCTGGGGCGCAGCGATCTATTCTTGTCCAACCGGGACCATCTAAGAATCCCGGATAGTCCGCGAGGATGTGCATTAGCCAGTCAGCGTATCGTTGCTGCTTGTCAGGGTTCGACGATGCGAGAAAAACATACGGCAAGTCTTGCTTGACGCCCCCCACCGGAAAATAGTGAAGCGGGTTAGCCCCGAATTCCACGCTATGGATCGGGTAGCCTTCGGAGAAAAACGGCTTATAGTCCGCGCGACTGTTCAGATATTCCGGCGATCTGAAGCTGTAGTAAAAATCTATCCTGTGGGCTTTGGCCCAGCGCAGCCTCTGATTAAGCGGGGTATTCCCATATGCCTCAATGGATGCCGTCAATCCCATGCGAAACGGATGACTGGCACGATATCGCTGAAATGCGTGCCAATCAATGCGATTGCGATAGATGTCATTATCACTGGATAAGAAGATGGTCGGCTGAAACGATATCAATTTCTCATTGATCGACTCCTCCCATCCAAGTTTCTCGCATGGGATGCCCAGATAACCGATACTGTCCATGAGGTTTGAAAATAGCGAGTATCCCCCCGGTGAATTCTCTTTCGATGGCACATGAATCAGTATTCTGAGGCCTTCAAGTGCCCGGTATTTGTTCCCGAATTCGGCCAGAACAGCTTCCCGACGCTCATGGCCGCGCCGAACAATTGGTGAGTCATCAAGACTATTGCCAGCAGCATTCTCTGCCTGGGAAAGAGCCCATTCAAGTATCGAGTCATGGTTCTTCCAAGTAGCCGAATGAACCTTCCTTTCGAACGACCTTAGCCGCAGTTGAGACTGTGCAAATCTTATTCCACGATTTATCAGGTTCATCGTTTCATCTCAATTGAGGATGTCTATGCAACCTAAATATAGTCGCAATGACAGCACAAATGAATTTTTGCAATAGCAGCTTAACCCGATTGACCCGTTTGCCGGCGATCACCTGATTAAACGCAACGATATTCGCATCTATTTGCTTCAGACTTACTGCATCATTTTTAAATACATTTCTCTTAATGTACAAAAATAATCTTCTGCAATTATCTGTATGCGCAACAATATTCGAATTCCCTGTTGACTCACGATGCACTCTATAAAACAACAATTTTTTATTTACCAGCAACACATCGTTCTTGCTAGCCAGCAGGATATATAAATACCAGTCGATGCTATTCCCGATCTCTTCTGGAATATCGATGCCTTTCAGTTTATTCACATCCCATGCAACGCTGGAAATGTTACAGATCGGCCCCTTTAAAAAGACATTCAGTATGTCATTTCTAGACCCGCTGAATTGCCGGGGCCACTTCAACCAGTTGTAGATATTGGAATGCTCATCAATGTAGTAAAAAGGGGAACACACAAATGCGGGACTTGACTCCCCATTTTTTTCAAGCGACTTCCTATAGCAATGTATTAGTTCGCTATGTGCAATATCATCACCAGCCAAGAAAATGACATACTTTGTCTGCACCTGCTCCAATATCCACATCAAATGTTCTTTATAGCCGACAGGTGAGGGCGGCGAAATCACCTTGTCTATATGCTCTCTATGCGAATTGACTATTTCCATTGAGCCATCAACGCTGTGATTGTCGCTCACAACAAATACAAATTCTTTGTCGGTTTGACTAACCACAGAGCGAAGGCATGCTTCTAGATACTTCTCGTTGTTGCGGTTTGGAATGACCAATGATATTTGCTGATCGGATAATTGAATTCTCATTATCGTATCCCTGACCTGCGTTTCGCAATTGCACTTCATCCTGGAATCCGCCGGATTAAATCTTCAGTACATCAGCAATTTTGTTCCTTAATCCAACTTTTTTACTATTAACTATCTGCGTCACCTCGAGTATCAGGTGAAACATGCTAAATAAGCATGCAAATCCAATCAAGCTCTGCCATGTTCTCGCTCCTATCTGAAAGAGATTCATAGTGTATGCAAAAACAAGCGGGATGAGGTTCGGTTTGAGCGAATACCTGACGATCTCTTGAATGAATTCCAGAGTACCAAGATCAAGTTGCCTGAGCACGATCCGGAACAAATAGGCCTGCGTTGGCAGGGACGACAAAACAAATCCCATCACGACCCCCAGCAAACCAAACCATTTTGAAAAAAAGTATGAAAAAGCGACTGCCATAATCATTTCAAGCATGCCCCAATAGACCCATTTTTCAAACTTTTTGCTTGAGAAAATCACAATGGCGAATTGCGCCATTGCAATGTAGATCATCATATACACAACGATAAGTATCAATGCCCCGTCACCTGCGTATATGTCTTCGCCGACCCATATCGCGACAAATGATTCGTTCAGCGAGAAAAGAACGATTCCTGAAAAAATAGCCGCCCTGGTTAACACTTTTGAGCCTTTTATAAATATCTCTGCGACTTTATGTGTGTCTCCCATCTCAATGAGATTAGCCATTGTCGGGAAGAAAGCTTGCGCGAATTTTGCAGCGAATGTCGGCCCTAGTTGGGCCAGGCGGCTAGTCAACATATATTGAGTAAGAGGGGTCGCGCCAATCAGATTATTTATTGCGATTGAGATGTATTGAGTTCGGAATGTGTATAGCCATCGAAGCGCCTGGAAGTTTGTTGCATACCCCAATATTTCCGTTTTCTCAACAAACGTGAAGTTCTTTATTCTTGGCCTGACATGCGGAAAGCGCTGCATTAGAAGCACTGCCAATATAAACCCTTGGAGCATCGTACTGATAAGTTGCGCCATCGGAAAAGCGATAATTCCATAACCCATCCATAGCAGGAAGATTGCACCAACACTTGATGCGATCAAGAAGAAGTTTGCGAAGGCATTGACTAATGAGTAATGATGTCTTGCATACAAAATTGTGGGGATAGCGTTGACGAATATTCCACATACAAGCGCCAACGCCGCCAAGGAGAAGGTTGCTTGCGCCTCATGGCGAGAGCTTGCCGCTACTTTTAACAAAGAGGCCAAGAATATGAATATTATGCTTGACACCAGCATTACTACTACCGCCGAAGCCGCTTTAACCAACAGAATTGACGTTAAGTAATCAGCGTACTCCTCAGAATAAAATTTCTCATCGTTGGCGGTCACTGTTGTTAAGAACTGATCTGTCGCCAAATCAACTAATGCTATCATTAGTACAACGCTATTAATTGCAAGCCAAAGGCCGTACTGCTCTTTGGAAATAAACCCAAAGTAAAAGGGAATCGCAACGAATCCAGCTAGAACTACAAGAATCGCTCCGAAATAATCTACAAAAAGTCCTCGTAGAATCGCCTTATTCTTCACTTAATTCTTTCATTCTGGTCCCCTTGCCACGCTTGGTTTTGCCAACACCAGAGCCCTCTTTTTCGGGGCTGCGAAGGTCGCGTCGATGAAGCACTCCGACAGGTCGAGTTTGCCTCGACTTCGCAGATCGGATCCTCGGCCAGCACCTCCAAGACCACTCGCAGCGTCCCCGTCCGCACCCAGACTTGGAGTCGTCTGTGGCAAGTCTGGCATGGCGTGTCATCTTTCGGCGTAATAGAGCCACCGGTTTCCGGCGTATTGGAGCTAGGCAATTTTCGCCGTAATTGAGCCAGTTTGAGGGAGTAACAGGCATCTCGGCTTGAAGCGGCACTGCTACACTGCGGGCTTTTTGCTCGAAGGAGATGGCAGCAAGCCGCAGGAGATTCGAGATGTTTCGGCACCGACATGTCCTGGTGCGCATGCGCCAGGGCGATTCCGACCGCGATGTGGCCCGCTCCGGGCTTATGGGCCGGCCCAAGGCCAAGAACTGCTCTCGGCGCGTCTTCTTATTTTCGTCAAAGTAGCCATCGTAAGCTCTTGTTGTTTCATCGCTCGCCTCCTTGCATTCATACCAGCCCAACGTTTACCGTGGCCTGTGCGATGACAGAGAGACGAGGTTTTTCAGAGTTTCTCTAAGTTAATGGATACTTCAACCACTATTTTTGAGATGCCTTCTAGCCATCATTTCTTTTGTTTTGAAAACCAGAAAAGTCCACAACCGTAATTTTGCTGGGCTGTCTGCTCGGCTGTTGCGTTAGCTATGATCCCACCATCCTGCGGATCATCAGGAATTAAGGAAAACTCAACAAGATGCAGATTGGAGAACATCGCGTTGACCTGATTATAAGAATACACTCTGTGTGCATTGAAATAAATATTCGGATTCCCTACCGGGACTACGACAAGCAAGTTCCCACCCTCTGCCAAAACACGACTTAATTCGGAAGCTGCGTCCAAATCCCCTACTGAATTTAGAGGATCACCATAACGTCCCAATCCAATATGCTCAATGACATGCATACATGAAAGGGATAGAACACTTTCATCAGCAAATGGGAGCGAATTGAGGTCTGCATGATTACTGTTTAGACCAGGTAAATTTAATATCGCAGGCCGGTAATCATAAAAATTGATGGGAATGAATGCGGATGCTATTGAGCTAAAATAAAGGCTGGACGAAACGTCTATATGCAATGCCGGGTTGGTTTTTGACAGGACACGCGCAGCCCAAGCTGTATGGAATATATAATGGCGGTCAAATGAAGTAGCTAGCGTTTTGTCTCGAAGGCATGGATGTATTGACCGCAATGAAGTCTTGAACCGACAATCCGCACTTTTCTTTGACATTGCCTTGAATCTGAGGAAATCAATTGTGAATTCATAAGGCCGAATGAATAACAATCCAATAAGCTTTTTGACAGAAGATATTTTAAGAATTTTATTCAGGACCATTGTATTTATCTCGAAGCAACTATCAAATAATTTTGTTCAGCAATTGGCCGCTCAGTAACAATCCCTCGGCAAAGCCGGGGGCCTTCATTTGTGAGCCGCTCAAAGCGGCCAAAGTAAACCATGCGCCGCCCTTGGCGGCTCCAGCTTGACGCCCCTTCGAGGGGAAGGGCGGGAGGAGTGCGATCTTATGCCGTAACCGACGCGGCTCAGCGCCAAGCAAGGTAATGCTTAACGGACTGCAGACGAGCCGCCTTCTGCGGGTCGCTGGCGGTCTTGACCATCGCTTCACAAACGAAAGTCAAAAGGATTGCAATAACACCTGCAATCAATGCAGATAGCAGCACGATAAGCGAGCGTCTTGGCTTGGACTTGCGGTCGGGCTCGATCGCCTTGTCCATCACCTGAACGACGGCGGAATCCTTGGCTTCGTCGATCTTGGCGATCTCGAATTGCTTGGCGAGCAGCTCGTAGATGGTCTCGTAGTACTTCACGTTACGCAGCAGGCCTAGGCTGTCTATGCCGGAGCCCTTGTTTTCGCGCTGGTCCACGAGTTTACTGCTCGAAGTGCCTTCGGTTCTTGCGAGCTCGTGCTTCAGTGCCGCCAACTCTTTCTGCGCGAATTGTATATCCGGGTTGCGGTCTGTGGCAAAAGAGCGCATGGCGCCGATCTGCACTTCTTTGACCGTGATTTGTCCGCGCAGGCGGGCGGTCGTTTCCACGATGGCACGGCCTTGGCCCTCGACCTGGACGAGGCCTCCTTTTTCCATCCCCTGCCGCGCGGCGGCTTCGGCTTTGGCGAGGTTGTCTCTGGCCTGCTCAAATTGGCGCTCGAAGAACAGGCGGCGCTGGGAGGCTTCGGTCACTGCGAGCACTCTGGTCAGCTTGAACAGCTCGTCCACATAAGCGTTGGCCAGTTCGGCAGAGCGCTTCGCATCCTTATCGTCCACCTCGATAGTGATAATGCCGTCCTTGCCCGAAATAAATGTCGTCAGGTTCTCCAGCCGTTTGCGAGTATTGGATTGATATTTCTGGTCGTACAGCGTGTTGAGGTCGAAGCGCTGGATGATATTGTCCGCCACGGTGCGGCTCTTGAGCATGCCGATGTACAGATCGTTAGGGCTCTTGAGACCGGCCACGCCGCCCACCAGCCCGCCCAGGCCGCCGAGTTGCGCCAGCATCGCCGCGGCGCCGGATTGGTTTTGCTGCGGCGGCAGGATTTTGGTGATGCCGGTGTAGATGTTGGGCATCAAGAAGCTGATACCGGCGGCGAGGACTGCGGCCACGAAGGGCAGCCCGAGGACCAGCTTCTTGTGCTTGGCGAGGACGATCAGGAGATCGAGCAGGCTGATTTCGTCGTCGGCGGCGCCTGGTTGGCTGTCGGGCAAGTTGGAAAATTCTGTCATGTGGTCGTTCGAATTGGTCGGATGCGTAGCATCCTGTGAGTAATCACGCTAAAGGCTGCCCGCATTTCACTCCCGTGGGAGGCCAGCGCATCGGAAACAATTTTGGCTTTTTGAGTCGGCGGTACACCAGCAAGGCGTAATAGTACGATGCCGGTATTAAGTTTGCCCTGCATGAATACCATCTCGCCGAAATCCTTGTCGGCGGTTATCAGTAAAGCCCGCCGCTGGTTGGCGCGGCTGAGCACCCGATCGTCGTCAAGACCAGAATCCATTTCGGCGATGTAATCCACCTCGTGACCATCTTGCCTGAGCCGAGCCACAATTGGTCTGTCCACGCCTTCGTCGGCTACGACTTTCACGCAGCTTTATCGGTTATTGGATAGGTCACGTCGCCCCGGAGCGATTTCGCGGCAAATTCGAGCGCTGCGAGGATGTCCTCTTGTTTCAGACGCGGGTGCGCTTCGAGGATTTGCGCCATGGACTCCCCGTGCGCAAGTTTTTCCAGGATGCTTTCTACGGTAATACGGGTACCGGCAATTACCGGCTTCCCCATCATTACCGCGGGATTCGATTCTATTTGGATCTGATTCATCACTACCTCCAGTTAGTCGCGGATCGGGGCGGGGGCGCCCCTCCTACAACTTCCTCATTGGTCGCGGCGGGGGCGCCGCTCCTACAATTTCTTGTCGGGGCGGGGGCGCCGCTCCTACAGGTTCCTTATTGTTTGAGCACCTTCAGGGCTGCCGCACCCAGGCCGAATTGATACAGGATCTGGCCGTAGTCCTTGAGCACCTTGGTCCAGGTGGTGCGCGCGAAATCTTCGGGCACGACGATGGTGTCGCCGGGCATCAGGCGCTCGCCCTCGAAACTCGCCATCAGCCAGCCGGACTGGCGCTTGCTGATGACCGAACCATCGACCCGGAGCAGGTACAGGTCCTCCTGGTCGCCGGCGCGGGACACCCCGCCGGCCTGTCGCAGGTAATCGGTCAGGCGCTTTTCCGGCCTGAACACGAACGCATTTTCGTTATAGACCGCGCCGACCACGCTGATCGTTGACGGCCGGGAGGGCACGACAAAGCGATCGCTGTCCTCGAGTGCGAGCTCCGGCAGGTCTTTGAGGCCCGCCGCATCGTCCGCCGGCAGTTCGAGCACGATGCGGCCGCTCGCCCTCAACTGGCGCAGCCTGGCGAGCAGCGCCTGCTGCGCCGCGGCCTCCGAGCCGAGCCCCGCCGCCTCTTCGCCGCTGGAGACGTTCCGGCTGCGGCTGATCGCGCTGCGCTGCATTTCGCGCTCCAGGCGGTTGATCGTCTCTTCCAGTTTTTTCTGCTGGAACACCCGGTTCGACTCGCGCGTGAATTCGGCGCCGAAGAGATAGGCGTTCGGGCTCAGGCCCCCTACCCGCGCGACCAGTTGCCGCAGGGTCTCCCCCGGCTCGACGCGATAGATGCCGGCATTGACGAACTCCCCTTCCAGGCGCACGTACTTGGTCTGTTTGGCGATGGGCGCCTGGATATCGTCCACCGAGAATATCGTCACCACGTCGCCCGGCTGCAGCAGGACGTTGTGTGCCGGATCGCCCTCGAGGATCGCCTTGCCGAGGTTGAAGGGCACCAGCGTGGTGCTGAGATCCCGGGGATTCATGCGCTCGATGAGGGCGTAGCCCCAGTTGACTTCGTCGAGATTGCGCTTGATTTCGTCCGCGAGCCGGGTTCTCGCCGTGTTGTTGTCCGCCTTATCCTGCCCGCCCGACTGCGAACCCTGGCCGATCCCCAGCCCGGTCGATGCCTGCGGCGCCTGCGTTCCCGCTTGCGTTGGAACGCCAGTCGGCGCAGCGGCGCCGGGCTGCGCTGCAATCTTCCGCAGCGAATCGGCGTTCGCGGTGGCGACATCGGCCTCGATCTGGGTCCTGCGCATCGATTCCGCCACAGTCGAACTCGCTTCCTGCTGCTGGCTCTGCTGATTCTTTTTCAGCAGTTCGGTCACCGGGATATCGACGCCCGCGGCCTGGTTGCGCTTCAGCAGTTCGGCGATGGTGTTGTCCATGCCGACGGTCTGGTTCTTGCGCAGCCAGTAATGGCGCGAAATCAGCGTCTCCACCCGCGGTATGAGATCCTTGACGCGCATGCCCGCCCGCCAGGGGAAGCGCCCCGGCTGCGCCACGTTGCCGCGCAGACTGACGGCGTTGTCGATGCGCGGCGTAACCGAAAAAATGGTCACCAGATCGCCGTCGCGCAGCCGGGTCAACGTGCCGGCTGCGTCGAGCTTGAACTCGTCCATCCTGCGCGTGTTGCGGCTGTCGATGCGCTCTACCGTGGCCCTCTGGCCCGAGGCCGTGCTCGCGAGGCCGCCGGCCCAGGCGATCAGATCGCCCAGCGCGCCGTCTTTCTTGAGCTCGAAGATCGCCGGCACATTGACGGCGCCCGATATCGCCACCAATGCGCCGACCGGCGGGACATAAATGACGTCGCCGGGCAGGAGCGGTGCATCCCTGGATTTGTCGCCGCTGATCAGGAGGTCGTACAGGTCGAGTTCGGTCACCACCTTGTTGCCGCGCTTCAACTGGATGCCGCGCATCGAGCCTTTCGCCGAAGGGCCGCCTGCGGCGAACACGGCGTTGACCAGCGAACTCATCGAGCTGACGGTGTAGGAGCCGGGGCGGCGCGCCTGGCCCACCACAAACACCTGGATCGCGCGCAACTGCCCCAGGTTCACGGTCAGGTCGAAATTGCGGTATACGCGGCCGATCGCGGCCTTGAGGTGCGACTGCAGATCCTGGTACTTGATCCCGGCGACATTGATGCTGCCGACCTTGGGAATGTTGATCGTGCCGTTGCGCTCGACCAGCGCGGCATAGTCGACATCGAGCTGCCCCCAGGCGAGGATCAGGAGTTCGTCGCCCGGGCCGATGACGTAATCCGGCGTGACCGGCACATCGTCCACCGGCGCGAATGTGGACGGGACGTTCCTGAACAGATCAGAGCCGAAGATCGGCAGGTCGCGCCCGGTGGACTGGGCCACGAAATCCTGGAACTCGATGCGCTCCAGCGGCGGCTGCATCTCGGACTGGAGCTGTTGCAGTGTGCGGTGATCGATAAGCTGCTGCAAACGCGGATCGGTGATCTGTTCGCCCGGCCGGCCGGTACGCTGCTGCCCCTGACGTGCGGCATTGCGAATCGAAGGTGATACCACGCCGGTCGAAGGCGACGCGGTGCCGGCTCCGGTCGCGCCGGAAGACAAGCCGCCGGGTTGCCCCTGGCTGAGCGCTCTTTGCAACAGGGCCGAATCCTGTGCCCCGAGTCCCTGCGCCTGCGCAGCCAGCGGCAGCAGGCCGAGAATCAATGAAATCAGGAGATAACGCAAAGCCAGAACCATGCGGATTTGTCCGGAAAAAAGTCTAAAAGGAAAAGACCGATCGGCGCCCAAAAAAGCCAGTGGGATCATAGCGTTTTTCGACTTGGGCGTCCATGAGGCCGTGGGTCGTTGCACGTGGATCGCAGTTCGCGACTCGTCAATTGTTTTCGCAGCGATTTTCAAGCGCAAATACGGCACCGATCGCGGCGAGGGCGCCGCTCCCACAAGATCAATCGCGGCGAGGGCGCCGCTCCCACAAGATCAATCGCGGCGAGGGCGCCGCTCCCACAAACCCTGCCGTTTCGGCA
>Ga0172375_10003186_pt1 | contig 25068 bp, 17 predicted proteins | sample LakKiv1m_FD_114537 | JGI IMG/M metagenome (GOLD analysis project Ga0172375, IMG submission 114537) | Freshwater microbial communities from Kabuno Bay, South-Kivu, Congo - kab_092012_11.1m | ecosystem: Environmental > Aquatic > Freshwater > Lake | place: Democratic Republic of the Congo...
CAACCTGCTCGCCTGGGCCCCCATCTTCGCCAGTGGCTTCCACCACACCGACCGGCTGCCGCAGTGGATCCTGGAGTAAGGCCCCGGCAGGCCGCACGGCGGCGCGCCCTCCCGCGCGGGACTGTGCTTGCCCTCCAGGCCGTCGACACCCGCCTGGGGCTGGCGGGCCAGGGCAGGCTGCGCCTGACCGGGGGCCTACGCCTCGAAGGTGCCGTACTCACGGCACGCCTCGAACAGCGCGTCGATGTTGGTCAGCGGGACCTCGGGCTCCAGCACGTGGGTGGGGGAGATGATCAGGCCGCCGTTCCGGCCGTACTTGTCGATCACCTCACGGACGCGCCGCCGGACGTCGTCGGGGCTGCCAAAGGGCATCGTCGTCTGGGTCCCGATGGTCCCATCGAAGGTCAGGCGATGCCCATAGCGCCGGTAGAGTTCGTCGGTATCCACGCACTCGGGTTGTACCGGGTTGAGGATGTCCAGGCCGGCACCGATCATCTCGGGGATGATGTCGGTGATGTTGCCGTCACTGTGGTACCAGATGCGCGCCCCGGGGTGGATGCGCTTGATCTCCGCCCAGACCTTGGACCAGCGCGAGTAGATCATCCGCCGCCAGATGTCCTTGGAGAAGATCAGGGCCGTCTGGCTGGCCACGTCGTCACCGGTGGTAATCAGGTCAGCCCCGGCCTGGGCCGCCGCGCGCGCCTTGATCAGGTTCTCCTGGAAGAGCCGCTCCAGCAGGCACTCGGCCCAGGCCGGCCGCTCGATAAGGTCCATGAGGAACTCTTCATAACCTCTTATCTGCCAGGCACTTTCGTACATATGGCCGACCCATGCCTGAGCATAGCGTCCAGCCGTGTGCGCCTCCTGCACCTGGGCGGCCATGCCGGAGAAGTCCCAGCGGCTGTAGTCTTCCAGGGGATACTCCTCGATGTCGCGGAGGCAGGTGGCGCGACGCAGCGGCGAGATGTAACCCCAGAAGTGGTAGTACCCGCTCGGGACCATGGCCACGCCGCCGCTGAAGGTGGTGCCGGGGGGCAGATCTTCGCCGTTCCAGTAGTGCTCGTAGTTCAGGGGGGGCAGTTCGGGTGGTCGGCGCGGGCCGATGCCCGCGGTCTGGGAGAATCCGTAGTGGCCGCCGATGTCGGTGGTGCCGATGTGCTCCACCACCCGTTTGTGCAGGTCCGCCACGAACGATCCGTGGAACAGGATGCGACCAGGGCGCTGGTGCGCCGTGGTCGCCCGGAAGTTCTCGAGGTCGCTGCGCATGGGGGAGCTCCTGGCATATCGTTCCAGCCGAACAAGACGCAGACCATACCCCACCTTCGGCATCCTGCCACGCGCCGGGGCAGGCGAGTGGCAGGGCAGCCTCGCCGCCAGCCGCCGCGCGGGTCTGGAGAGCCGCGCGCCTCCTGGCTGCTGGGAGCTCCCGGCGGTCAGGGATGGTGCAGCGCGAACTGCAGCTCGAGGCGCCGCGTGCCGGGTGGCAGGCGGACCTCGCCCTCCGGGGATACCCTCGTTGGCTGGCCGTCGACCGTCGCCGCGCCGGACCGTGCCGCGGGCAGGGGCAGCACGAAGCCCTCCGGGGGCTCGGCGCCCGACAGGGCCAGGCGGCCAATGGCCCCATCCCGGCGGTAGCTCAGGGTCAGCCTCCCGAAGGTCGTCGGCAACCCGGCGATGCAGAGCGGGCGGTCAGCCGCGAACCAGGCCGGCGGGACCCCTGCCAGAAGGACGAGGCGGCCCTCGTCCTCAAACGCCAGGCAGTCGCGTATGAGCAGCCACAGTTCGGCCACGGCCCAGCCATGCGGCATGGCCACGCTGCCATCCCATGTTGTGCGGGCGTGATGCCAGCCGCCGGCGCCGCTCTTGCCGCCCTCGTCGAGCACGTACCAGCCACGCATCTGTGGATGGTCGAGGTGGTTCCGGACCGTCTGCCAGGCGACGTCACGGTCCCCCGCCAGCAAGGCCTGATGCGCCGTGGCCAGCGGGAAGTAGCGCCAATCACGGGAGTGGAATGCGGCCAGGCCTCGGAAACGCTTGGCGACCGTGCTGTCGGACCGGGGAAACAGCCGGCACGGCCACAGCACACAGTAGCTGCCGTACCCCTTCCCGGGGTCTTCGCCGAAACGGGCCCGGTACGCTGCCACGAACTGCGTCGCATCGGCCTCATAGCCATTGGCCGCGTCGGTCTCTCCGGCGGCCCTGGCCAGCTCGGCCGCGGCCCGCAGCCCGGCGATGTCGAAGGCGTCCGTATACTCGGGGTGGTAGCCGTCGCAGGATCCTGGCTCGAGGACCTGGCGGAGCTGGGCCGGAGGCGCGTCGGGCCTGTCCGGCGGCAGACGCTCGCCGAACTCCAGACTGGAGGCCTGGACCCAGTGTGGGCCGGGCCCGGTGCGGCAGTAGCGGATCAGCGCGGCAAGCTCGAGGGCTGAGGGCACGACGCGGCCAAGCCAGGCGCGGTCGCGGGTCAGGCGCCAGTGCTCGCCCATGACCCAGAGGATCTGGCCCGGGTTGTCCGCTTCGACACGGACCCGTCCGTTGAACGGGTGACGAAGGAAGTAGTCGATGGCCGCCGCGGCGAGGTCCCACACGCCGGCCTTCTGCAGGATGTTGGTGGTGTAGACCCCATCGCGGTTGAAGACATTGTAGTTCGCTACGGCGACGTCGGGGGCGCCCTCGTTCATGGCCATCGCGACGTGGCCCAGGATGGCCCGGAGGGCCTCGGTCCAGCGCACGTCTGGGAGGTCCAGGGAGAGCCCCGCCGCGAACTGCCGCCACAGACCGGTGGCCGCGGCGATCACGTGGTCGGGATCGAGTTGCCGGAAGGCCCCCGGACCGGGGTCGGGCTGCCGGGCGCCCTTGGCGGGGTCCCCCGGGACCGCCCGATCGAGCTGCGCCCAGCCGCTGCAACCGTCCCAGTGGTGCCGCACGGCATACCTACCCGCGAGGACCGGGCAGAGCACGGCGATGTCCTGACGTCCGCCGGGCCCAAGCGTCACGTCGTAGAAGAGCGCCCCGGAACACTCGCCCGTCGGACTGACGGCGACGCGGGCCTGATCGTTCCCTCCGGCCCCGGCCTCGGCCATCGCCCCGACCGAGTCCGTGGGAAACACCATGGCCCCGGCCACCGGCTGCGGACTGACGAGGGCCGTGTGACCGTCTGCCAGGAGCGCCGCGGGTTCTGTGCCGACCTCCAGCCTGTGCACCGCGCCTCCGGCCGGCCCGAGCGGTCGCAGGGCGAGGTACAGCCTGCACTTCCGGGCCTCGACGTCGGCCGAGGTCAGGGAGATCCGGGCCGCGACCACGTGGGAGAGTTCCCCTGCCACGGGCACCCGGGCCTGGCCAAGGACCAGCCGCACCCGGAGGCCGCCAGCATCCCAGCAACTCCAGGGCACCAGAACGCCCTCCGGCTCCAAGCCGTGGCATACCACCCGGCCGTCTGTGGCGGCATGGAGCGTGCGGGACCGTTCCTGCCAGAGCCAGACGTAGACCCCCCACGTGGCAAACCCGGGTGAGAAGCACCCCTCAGGCTCAACGAACGTCTTCAGCGCGTCCAGCGAGTCGGGCACGCCGATGGGCAGATGGATGTGGGCTCTCGGGTCGAGCATGCGGACTCCCCTCTGATACCACTTGGACGTCAGCCCTAGAGCATTGCTGGACCGGCCGCGGCCACAGGGGCGAACGCCCCCGCGGCCATGCCCACGAGGCCGTGGGCGCTCCAGCCGGATGACCGGGGACTGTGCGACCGCAGGGCGCGGTACCGGCCAATGCTCTACGACGGACGTACAACCGGTATGACAGCTCGCGGGAGAACCACTGCACTGCCGTGCCCGGCGGAGGACGGGTCGGCTGCCATCGCCAGGGCGGGCCCGACGGCGGCGGCGCGACCTCTGCCGGTCACGGGTCCTCGCCCCGGCTCGGCCCGCGCTACGGGGCCGCGGGTGCGGGTCCCGTGGGCAGGGCTGCGGCCCGGACGTTGCGGAACTCGACCTTCATCTTGAGGCCGGGGTGCACCTGGAGGCCGATGGGGCCCGGTCCGGCATAGTTGGGGTCTTCGTAGTCGACCACCTGCGTACCGTTCAGCCAGATGGTGAAGCGTGGGCCCTTGGCCTGCAGCCGGAGCGTGTTCCAGTCGTTGGGCTTGAGCCGTTCGCCGGCCTGCTTGGCCTGGGCCGCCTCGGGGTACTTGCCGATGTAGATGGAGCCCGTCATGTCGCGCTTCAGGCTGCGTGACACGCCGATCTGGACCTGCAGTTCCGGCTTACGCACCATGATGCCGCTGTCGATCTCTCCGGACCAACGCACCTCCGCCTCGACGATCACGTCCCCGTAGCTGGCCTCGGTCCGCAGCATGCTCCCCTTGAGCGCCTCGTCGTTTTGGCCTACCAGGATGCCATCCACAGCCTGCCACCACAGGTTGGGCGCCGGTACCTTCCAGCCCGAAAGGTCCTTGCCGTTGAAGATGGGCTGCAGCTCAGGGGCTTCCCCCGCACACACAGCCAGTGCCCCCGCCGCCAGGGACAACGCCAGCACCGAGCGGACCCGTGTCGTGTTCATCAGCGCTCCTCCGCAGGCTGCGGACCCTTGGTGAGGGTGTCCACAGCCCAGACCGCAGGTAAAGTACCACGTAACGTCCGCAATGCCTGCCTACGGGGTCCGACCATGTGCAGACCGACGCCGGCGACCGCCACACCACGCTGACCTGGAGGCCTTTCAGGAGCTGCGCCGCACGCGCCTCGACGCCGGCTTCAAACGCACTGGCCCCGACCTGCGTCTGCCCCTGGCATTGCACCATCTGCGGCGGACCCTGACCGGTGCCGAGGCCGGCCCGCGGCTGGGTGGCGTGGCGGCCAGGCTCGCTGCCGGGGACCTGGCACCGGCGCGAGCGGACCTGGAGGCCATGGCGCGGAAGCCCTAGGCAGGGGCCGCCCGCATCCGGCGCTGGTCCTCCAGGTTGGCCATCACGTCCTCGTACTCCCTGCAGGCCAGGGAGAAGAAGGCGGCCGTTGCGGCCGGGTCGTTCTTCACCAGGAAGCGCCCCCGGATGGCCTCGAAGGCCAGGATCGGGTGGGCCCGGTTGAGCACGACGAGGTCCACCTTATCCGTAACTCGGACTGCATCGCACAGTCGGGAGTAGAAGTCCAGAAACGCCTCCGGGGCGGGCAGCGCCCGGAACAGCACGGCCACGTCCACATCACCGCCGTCGGGCAGAACGCCGCCCTGCGCCGAGCCGAAGAGCGTAGCACAGACGACGTCCGTCTCACCCCGCAGACAGCGTCGAAGCGCGGGCAGGTCGAGCCGGGTAGCCTCAGGCATGGGCCTGGACCTCCTGCACGAACTGATCGAGGTCGACCAGGTGGTCTGCCAGGACATGCGCCAGGACGGCTGGGTCGATGTCCTCGTACCGGTGCACCACGAGGTTCCGGAAACGCACCATATCGCGGTATCGCGAAGCGTCCTTGATGAAGCCAAGGTCCTGGAGGCGTACCAGGGCGGCGTAGGAGTCGCTGGCAGCGGGCTGGTCGGCCAGGCAGAGGAGCCGATTGGCGACGTCGACGACCGCCTCGATGCAGACCTGGAGGGTCCGTTCGATGGCGCTCTTCAGGAAGTAGTCACTGGCGATCTGGGCCGCATCCAGTGGCAGCCTCGAGCGCAGTTTGGCGGCACGGTCTGCGATCAGTTCGAGCTTGCGTTGGATGACGCCATTGTGCTTCATGGTTCCCTCGACACCGCCATCCGCCTGCGGGGCAGGGACTCGCGCCCGCGCGGACATCCCTACTATCGGCCTGCGTCTCTCGCCGCGCAAGGGGGACGACCCGGGGGCGGTATCGGTGGCCTGCGAGCGCGCGGCAGTGTCAGGGCGTGCCGCCGTCAGGGCCGGCGGAACGCGTAGAGGGTCGTCGCCGTGGAGACGAAGAGGGTACCGTTGGCGGCCACCGGCGAGCAACTGCTGGCGCCGTCGAGTCGGGTCTGCGACAGAAGCCGCTTCTCCCGCGCGGCGGCCAGGATGGTGAGGGTCCCACCGCGGTCGGCGACATAGACACGGCCATCGGCCACCAGCGCGCCGTTCCAGACCTCCGCGGGCAGATCCTGCGACCAGAGCTCCTGGCCCGTCGTCACGTCGATGGCGTGCAAGGCCCGACCAAGATCGGCCACAAACAGCAGGCCATCGTGGACCGCCACCGTCGCCATGCAGTGCCGGCGCAGCGGACTGGACCACCGCAGGGCCGTGGCCGTGACCTCGCCGGAACCGCCGGCGTCGAGGCACTTGACCCACGCCTCCGGCTTGCCCCACCAAGGGTCGCCGCCGCCGGTGACGTAGACCCGGTCGTCGAGGAACACCGGCATGCTCAGGATGTCGCTGGGACCCTCCTTCCGGTTGCCGTTCCAGGTGCAGGGGTCCTGCCGCGGCGCCGCGGGGTCGCAGTCGAACCACCAGGCGGTCTTGAGCACGGCGACCGCCCCGGGCGGAGGCGGTTCCTTCAAGGCCTCGAAGGCATACACCACGCCGTCGCCGCCGCCCATGACGACGAGCCGGCGGCCGCCGACCTCCCCGAGGGCGGGTGACGACCACTGGCAGTGCACGATGCGGGGGCTGATGCCGGCACCGTCCCTGGCGACCAGCGTGCCGGTGGCCTTGTCCAGGGCGATGAGGCTGGGCGCATCCGGTCGGCGGATCGTGCGGTGGGTGTTGTCCACCCCATTGCCGGTGTTGAGGTAGAGGATGGGCCCATCGATGAGGATGGAGCTGTGCGCAGCGTCGTGGGTCCAGATGCCGAGGGTCTGCACCAGGTCCGTCACCCAGATCACGTCGGCGTCCTGCGGACCTGCCTCGACCGCAGGACCCTCTGACGCCGAGAACAGCGCTGCCTCGTCACGGCAGGGGCCATCGTTGCCATCCGCCATCCCATCCGCATCCAGGCACATGACTTGCGCCCGGTTGCTGACCACGTAGACGCGATCGCCTTCGACCGTGGCGGGCGAGGACATGCCGCTGTTGGGCCAGTCGAGGTAGATGTCGCCGCCGAGCTTCAGGGTGGCGAGCTGCCAGAGGAAGGCCCCGTCCCGTTCGGCGAAGCACATCAGCACGCCGCGGTCCCCGGGGCGGGCCGGGTCCCGCGGACGGCCGTTGTTCGTGCCGATGTAGACGTGACCGCCTGCCACGATAGGGGTAGCGTAGCTGTCCGTTCCCAGGTCGGCCTTCCAGCGCAGGTTCCGGCCGGTCGCCGCGTCAACGGCATCCGGGAGCCCCGTCTCCGTGGACACTTGGTTGCGCGAGAAGCGCTCGCCCCACTGCGGCCGGTCGCCGGCGCGGGCGGACGCCGCCATTGCCCCTGTCAGGGCCAGGGCGACGGTCCGCAGCACGGCGCTTCTCGCGGAAGACGCTATTGGCATCAGGTGACTCGTGACATGGACCTTCGTTGTCGGACTCCTTGCACCTGCCGCCCCGAGCCCGCGACGGGTGTCCCTCTGAGACCACCAGGTCCGGGCCCGGGTTGCCCCTACCATACCCTGTGCCGGCTGGCCCGCCGCCGGCTCCGCTACCCGTTGCGTCCCCTCGACTGCCCATGCGCGCCAGGCTAGCGGAGCTCCGCCTCAAGCCGCCGTGAGCTCCCAGCGGTCTGGAGGCGCGGATCTCCGTATCCGCGCGGCGGCTTGCGGAGAGGCCGCCCTGCAGGCGTTCCCGGCGCGCGAGCCGGGAACGTGCCTCAGACCTGCACCCGCGGCTTCACCAAGCGTAGCTGGGCCGTCCAAGCTTGACGCACAGGCGCGATTGCCGGGGCGCGCGGTCGGCCGTACATTCAGCCCAAGGTCACTGGCGGTTGCCGGGACCAGGGGCCGGTCGCGACGGTGCGGCGGGCCCCGGTGCCAGGGAGGTGTTCAGCCCATGCCACGGACACGGCGTGTCGGTGCTATCGCCGAGGTCGTCGCCGCGCTCTCGTCGACGGTGGCGGCGGCCCAGGGACCGGCCAACGTCCCGCTGCCGGACCATGTCATCCGGGACCAGGTCACGGGGGAGCCCTACCGGATGTACGGCCACCGCATCGTGTTCACCCACTGGCAGTACGTCCGTCCCGGGATGCTCAACTGGCTCGACCGTCAGGGCAATGGGGTCGCGGCCAGTGGCCAGGCGAACCTGGGCGACTGGGACGCACGCTTCGTCACAGCGGAACTGCCCCGCGGCATCCGGATCACGGCCCGCAAGGCCGAACGTCGCGGCGACATCATCCCCAAAGAACGGCCTTGGGAAGCGCGGTCTCTCACCCTCAGGACGCTCCTCAAGGATGGCCCTACCTACAAGCTCTGGGCGCTCTGCACGGACGCCGCCGGCCAGCGGCACGCCTGTTACTACGAGTCGGGCGATGGCCTGACCTGGGCCCGGCCGAGCCTGGGGCTGGTCGAGTACCAGGGCAGCCGGGAGAACAACCTGATCCCTGATCTGCCCGTGGAGCACGTGTTCATCGACCCCGCCGCCCCCGCCGAGCAACGTTACAAAGGGGTGATGCTGGTACCCATCTCGCGGGAGCGTTTCGAGGCGTTCAGGACACAGCGCCCGCAGGACTGGGAGCCCCGTGCGGACCGCCGCGACGTGGGGCAGATCTACTCCCTGCAGGGGGCGGTCTCGGCCGATGGCTTCCGCTGGACGTCCCTGCCCGATCTCTTCAGCGTCGAGCACGCCGACACGCTCAACATCGGCACCTACGACGCCATCCTGAAGAAGTATGTCATCTATACGCGCACCTGGTGGGTCGGGACCAGGGACGATCGTGTGGCCGAGGGTCAGGGCCAGGTCTGGTACGCCGTCGGTCGACGCTCCATCGGGCGGACCGCCAGCGAGACGTTCGGGAGCTTCCCCGTATCGGAGACGGTGATGATCCCGACGTCGGACCTGCTGCCCAGCGAGGTGCTCTACACGAACTGCTACACCACTATTCCCGGTGCGCCCGAGCTCCGCCTCCTGTTCCCCGCGATCTGGGACATGGCCTGCGATGCCACGCGGCTGATGATCGCCGCCAGCCCGGACGGCAGACTCTGGGACTGGGTCCCGGGCGGTACCGTACTCGACACGGGCGAGTTCCAGACCTTCGACGGCGGTTGTCTGTTCGCCTCCCCGAACCTGGTCGAACTGGGCAACGGGGACTTCGCCCTGCCATACAGCGGGTACCGCTTCCCCCACAAGTACCCCCGCGGCCACGAGGGCTTCCCCCCCAACCTCGGCTATGCGGTGTGGCCCAAGGGCCGCATGATCGGCCTCGACGCGGCCCAGCAGGGCGAGTTCACCATGGTGGCCGTTGTGCCTCCGGGCCCGACGCTGCGGATCAACGCGGTCACGCGCCGCGGCGGATCGATCCGCGTGGAGGCCCAGGACATCCGCCGGCAACCGCTGCCCGGACGCACGTTTGCCGACTGCCAGCCCATCATCGGCGACCAGTTCCGCACCCGGGTCACCTGGACCGGCGGCAACAACCTCGGCCTCCAGCCCGGCGAGGCCGTGGTGCTCGCTTTCAGGATGGACCAGGCCTCCATCTTCGCCCTGGACTTCGAGCCGGAAGCAGCCCCGTGACGCGCCCGCGGACAGGTCACGACCGGGCCTTGGCCAGGGGTACACCGGGCGCTGCCGCGGCGCGGCCCGTCGAGGCGCAAGCCCAGGCCCCGTCCCCCGCATTTCCACGCCTGCGCCGGGTCAACCTCGAGATCACGAACGCCTGCAACCTATGCTGTCCGTTCTGCTGCCGTTCGGCGCGCCCGCCGACGGTGATGCCGGTGGCGACGTTTCGACTCCTGGCAGCCCAGGTCGTTGCCCTGGCGGACGAGGTGGTCCTGCACGTCCTGGGAGAGCCTCTCACCCACCCCGACTTCCCGGCGATCCTCGATGCGGCCGCCGCCGTCGGTCTGCCGGTCAACGTGGTCACCAACGGGACTCTGCTCGAACCACGGCATGCCGCCGAGTTGCTGGGCGGCATGGTGCGCCAGGTCAGTGTTTCCCTGCAGTGCCTGCCGGCTGGCCTCCCCGGCTGGGACCCCGATGCCTACCTGGACCAGGTCCTGGCCTTCTGCGACCTGGCGGACCGGGAACGTCCCGACCTTTACCTGAACCTGCGCTGGTGGCAGTCTCAGGACGTCCATGCGGGCCTCGACGATCCCCGCCTGGCGCGCCGCCTCTCCGCCCACTTCGGCCAGGACCTGAGCGCCCTGCGGGTGGATGTGCGTCAGCGCAAGAACGTGCTCCTGCGCGGCCGCCAGTACCTGCACTTCGACACCCGCTTCCAGTGGCCCCGCCTGGAGAACCCCGAGGGGGCCTTGGCCGGAACCTGTCACGGGCTGAAGGACCACATCGGCATCCTGGCGGACGGCACGGTGGTGCCCTGTTGTCTCGATGCGGACGGGGTCCTGGGCCTGGGCAATGCCCTGGAGACGCCGCTTGTGGACCTCCTGCGGGGCGAGCGGGCCTGCCGTATGCGTGACGGCTTTGCGGCGGGACGCCTGGAGGAGGCCCTGTGCCGCCGGTGCTCGTTCGTCGAGCGTTTCCGCCGGCGAGTGCCGGTGTGTCCAAAGGGGGGGCCGAGCTGCGCTTGAGGACGCCCCATGTGCACCTCTGATTCCAGTCCCCAATCAGGATGATCTCAGTGGGACCCTGCCCCACACCCCGCCGGGGAAACTCGTCTCCCCGGACCCCCCATTCCTGGCGCGAAGACCGCGGCATTCCCGCATCGCGTCGGCAAGGGCAAGGCGCACTGACGATGCCGCGGTCTTCGCGCTGGCTGGATGGGAGGTCTGGAGGGCCGCGGTCCTCCAGCAGGGGGATGCAGAGCGAGGCCCCGAGCGATCCTGAGCGCAGCGCAAGGGGCTGCTGAGCGCAAGGGGCTGCTGAGCGCGAAGCGCGCGGGGGCGGAGCCACCAGAGGATCATCCGGAACGCGAATGGGAATCAGGAAGCAGTTCCCGCATGGAGGACTGGCCCATGACCCGGGGTCCTGTTCGAGCCTTGGCGGTAGCCGCGACCGCCGTGTTGGGCTGGTGGACCGCGCTGGCCGGCGCCCAGGCCCCTGGCGAGGCCCGGGTGCCGATCGCGGTCGTGCAGGGCGGCAAGGCCTTGGCGCGGGTGGTGTTGCCTGCGGGCGCATCCAGGACGGTCCGCGATGCCGCCGGCCTCCTCGCAGACACCGTGCGTCGGCGTACGGGCGCCACGCTCGAGATACTCCCGGAGCCGGCCCCCGAGACCCCCGGGCTGACCGATATCCACTGCGGTCTCACCGCCGTTGCCGCCGACCTCGATCTTGGCCTGGCGGGCATGGACATGGATGGCTTCGTCATGGCTTTCCCCGGTGACCGCCGCATCGTGCTGGTCGGTGCCAGCGACGGGGGCACTGAGTATGCCGTGCTGGAGTTTCTCGAGCGCTACGCCGGCGTCCGCTGGCTCATGCCTGGGCCGGCCGGTGAGCACGTGCCCGCGGATCCGGACCTGCTGGTGCCTGCCGTGGAGGTGCGCGCCCAGCCCGCCTTCCAGCACCGCCTCTTCAGCGGTCTGGGCAAGGCGGAAAGCCCCGAGCACGGCGGGGAACAGGCGCAGTGGGCCCGCCGCAACCGCATGCACGACCGGGTCCAGTTCCACCACAACCTGTGGCGGCTCTTCCTGCCGGAGGCCCTCACCGCGACGCGTCCCGATCTCTACCCGGTCCTCGATGGGAAGCGCTTCCTGCCGGCACCGGCGGCCGGCAAGACGACGGCGCAGGACCTGGAGGCCCAGGTCTCCTGGCAGCCCTGCTTCACGGCGTCCGGGAGCGCCGAAGAGGCTGTCCGCATCATCGGCGAGCACTTCGCCAGCGATCCGGCGGCGACCTCCTACTCTCTGGGGATCAACGACACCAACCGCTATTGCACCTGTTTGTCCTGCGAGGCCCGCGACGGCGGTCGCGTCAACGCCATCGGCGCACGGGACGTGTCTGCCAGTTACTACGCCTGGTGCAACGCTGTCGCCTCGGGGCTGAAGGCGCGGTATCCGGGCAAGTGGCTTGGGCTGCTGGCCTACAACGGGGCCTACAACCCGCCTGCGGGCATGCCCCTCGAGGAGCGCCTGGTCCCTTTCATTACCTACGACCGCATGAAATGGGCCGACCCCGGTCTGGAGCGACTCGGCCACGAGCACACCGAACAGTGGGCCGCCACAGCCACGGTCCTGGGCTGGTATGACTACCTCTACGGTGGCCAGTTCTACCTCATGCCGCGCGTCTACATGCACCACATGGCCAGCTACCTGCGCTACGGCCATGCCCACGGCGTCAGGCACTACTACGCCGAGGCCTACCCGTCCGCCGACTGGCACGAAGGCCCCAAGCTGTACGTCGCCCTCAAGCTCCTGTGGGACCCTGACCAGGACGTCGAGGCGCTGCTCCAGGACTGGTACACGGCCGCCGTGGGCCCCGAGGCTGCCCCGGCCCTGGCCCGCTACTTCTCCTTCTGGGAGGGCTTCTGGACTCGCCGGGTGCTGGCGACGGACTGGTTCCGGAACAATGGGAACCGGCAGTACCTGGACTTCGGCAGCACCGGCTATGCCGAAGCCCTGACGACCCGGGACCTGGCCGGGTGCCAGGAGGCCCTCGAGGAGGCCGTGAGCCGGGCGCCGGAGGGGCCCTGCCGCCAGCGCGCGCTGGTGTTCCTCGACGGCTGGCGCCAGCGCCAGGCGGAAGTGCGTTCCGTGGTGCGCCTACGCCACCCGGAGGGCGTGCGGGATGTGCGGAACCTGCTGGCGAACGGCTTTGACCGCGAGGTCGAGGGCTGGGGGAACTGGCAGCGGGACTATGCCAAGGCCGGGTTCTCGTTCGCCGCCGACACGGGCCGGACTCAGGCGGGCGCCCTGGCCGTGGATGCCGCCGCCTCGCAGAAGTCGCCCCTGTGCTTCGTGCGCGCCATCCCGGTCGGGCGCAGCCGGACCTACCGGGCCTCGGTCTGGTGGCGCAGCGAAGGGCTTGGCGAGGGCGCTGCGGTGAGCGTTGTCATCAAGTGGAAGGACGCTGCCGGCAAGTGGCTCGACCTGGCCACCTCCGAGGCTGGGTCCAGGGCCCCCTTCGCCCCCGAGTGGAAGCGTCTGGACGTCTATGCGGCCACCGGTGACGCGGGCCTCTGGCAGGAGATGCACGCGGCGGTCATTCTGCTCACCGTCGCCGACACCGAGGCCGGGCGCGTCTGGTTCGACGACTTCGCCTTCGACGAGGTCGAGATCCCGGAGTGAGCGGGACCGGTCGGTCACCTTGGAGCGCCCACGGCCGCGCGGCCGTGCCTGCGCGTCAGGCTAGCGAAGCTCCGCCCCGAGCCGCCGTGAGCCCCCAGTGGTCTGGAGGCGCGGATCTCCGCATCCGCGCGGCGGCTTGCGGAGAAGCCGCCCTCCAGGCGTTCCAGGCTGGGCCGGGAACGTGCCGCAGACGTGCACCTGCGGCCTCACTCAGCGCACCCAGGCCGCCCAGGTTGGCCCGCGTGGGCGGCCTCATGGGGGTGGCCGCGAGGGCGTGGGCCCTACCTTACCAGCGCCGCGATGCGGACCACGGTCCACTCGGGCCAAAGCAGCAGCACCGCCAGGGTCACGATGTAGGCCGGCAGGTAGAACATGGCGCCACGGAAGACCTGCGCCATGGTCACGTCCCGCGACATGCCGGCCACCACGAAGCAGCACACCCCCACCGGCGGCGTGATGGCGCCGAGCGTCGTCACGACGCACACCAACTCGCCGAACCAGACCGGGTCGTAACCCAGGTGCGTCACCAGCGGCATGACGATGGGCAGCGAGATGAGCAGAAAGGCCAGCGCATCCATGGCACAGCCGCCGATGGCGTAGACGCCCAGCATCAGGATCAGGACCAGCGGTCCGGGCAGGTTCATGCCGCCGATGGTCTCGACGAGCACGAAGGGGAGCCGGGTCAGGGTCAGGAAACGGCCGAAGATGATGGCCCCGGCGATGATCATGAAGACCATGGCCGAGATGCGCAGGGTATCGCGGAGCGCCATGCCGAAGGCGCGCCAGGCCAGCCGCCGCCGCACCAGGCAGAGCCCGATGGCAAGCAGCGTGCTCACGCCGGCGGCTTCGGTGGGCGTCACCTTGCCAGAGAAGAGGGCAGCCATGACCACCGCAAACAGGACCACGACGTCGAGCACCTGCGGCAGGCAGCGGAGTTTCTCGCGCCAGGTGCTGCTGGCGCCGGCCGGGCCCCAGGTGGGCCGGTAGTGACAGATGACCAGGACGGTCGCCACGAAGCCAAGCGTCAGCAGGATGCTGGGCACCAGGCTGCCGACGAACAGCTTGCCGATGCTCTGGCCGGTGTTGAGGCCGTAGACCACCAGCACCAGGCTGGGGGGGATCACCACCCCGAGCGTGCTGCCGGCCGCGACCGTGCCGGTCTTGAGCACGGGGTGGTAGTTGGCGCGTCGCATGGGCGGGATCGACACGGCGCTCATGGTGGCAGCGGTGGCGGTGTTGGAGCCGCAGATGGCGGCGAAGCCCGCCGAGGCCAGGATCGTGGTCACCGCCAGTCCCCCGCGGCGGTGCCCAAACCAGCGCTCCGCAGCCGTGAAGAGGTCTTCGCTGTAGCCGGCGTAGAAGACGACTTCTCCCAGCAGGATGAACAGTGGGATGACCGTCAGCCCGTAGTTCGAGAACAGCGACCAGAACTCGCCCCCCACGGCCGTGTTGGCGACGGTGGCGCTGAAGGTGGGCGTACGCAGGACGGCGATGCCGGCGAAGCCCACCAGGGCCATGGCAAAGCCGGGGGACATGTTCAGGAGCAGGATGGCCGCCAGCATCACGCCGACCCCGGTCAGGCCAAGCAGAGAAGCGTCCATCCGTGCCTTCCCATCACCTTGCCGGCGACGCCGGCAGCACGGTCCGCACCGCCGACGCCAACAAGCTCAGGACCAACATGACGAACCCGCCGGCAACGCAGAACACGAATGGGTAGTAAGCCAGCTTGAGCGTCTCGGAGACCTCCCCGCTCTGGCGCACCGTCAGGCCCCGGCGCCAGACCTGGTAAGCCATCAGCAAGAAGAACAGGGCGAACACCAGCGCATTGCCTATGCTCAGGGCCTTACGCAGCCACGCCGGCAGCCTGGGCGTGAACAGGTCCACGGTAATGTGCCCGCCGGCCCGCTGCGTGTCCGCCAGGCTGAAGGCCACGGCCAGCGCACCGCAGTAGCCGGCCAGTTCATAGACCGCCCCCAGCGGCATTCCCGCCATCCGCAGCAGCACGTTCGCGCCGGTCAGCCCCATGAGGAAGACCAAGGCCACGCCGCTCACGACCACGCCGCCTCGGCACATGAGCTCATCGATCTGTCGCAGGACCCGTCCCATGGCCATTCTCTCTACCCAGGGGTCAGCGCCCGGCACTGTGCTTGGCCTGGAGTTCCTTCACGTCCTTGATGATCTGCTCCCCTGGCAGTCCCGCCGCCGTGACCCGGGTCACGTAGTCCGCGATCATCGGCTGCAGCAGTTCGCTCACCTTGGCGAGGTCGGGCGCGCTCAGGGACTGGAGCTTGTGGGACTGCTTCTCGGCCGCCCAGGTCAGGGCCTCCTGGACGTGGCCGTCGACGTACTTCCCGGTCCACTCGGACTGCTCCCGGTAGAGGTCATCCAGGACCTTGCGGACCGCCGCGGGCAGGGCCTCGTAGCGGGCCCGGTTCATCACCACCGCAAAGCTGACCACGTTCAGGTTCAGCTTGAGGGCAAACGGGCAGTAGGCGGCGTAGTTCATGTCCTTCAGGACTTCCATGCTGGACACCACCCCCTTCACCACGCCCTTCTGGATCGCTTCCGGGGTCTCGGACTGCGGCATGGCCACCGGCACGGCCCCGAGCCGCTTCATGACATCGGCCCCGGTGCCGGAGACCCGCAGTTCCAGCCCCTTCAGGTCGTCCAGGCCGCGAACCTCCTTGGCCGACATGACCGTGGCCGGCGGACAGGCAAACACGGTCAGGACCTTCACCTTCGAGAACTCCGCCGGCGCATACTTCTCGATCAGGTCGCACAGCACCAGGGAGGCCGTCCGGGCGTCCGGAAAGAAGTGCGGCAGATCAACCGCCTCGCTGACCGGAAAGCGGCCAGGCTGGTAACTCATGGCGAAGTTGCCGATGTCCGCGGTGCCGCTGATCACCCCGTCAAACATGTCCTTGGCGCCCAGCAGGGTCCCCGCAGGGAACGTCTGCACCTTCACCTGGCCGTTGGTCCGCGCCGTCACCTCCTTGGCCCAACGTTCCATCTGCACGCACGGAAAGGTCGCCGGCGGCGGGAAGTTCGCGTAGGTCAGCGTGATGACCTCTGCCGGCGCGGTCCCCTGGTCCTTCGCCGGGGCGACCGGGCCCGGCGCCGCCGTCTCCTTGCGCCCGCAGCCGCAGACGGCCGCCAGCACGCCGACCCCAACCGCCAGGTTTCGCAGGGTCCTGTTCATGGTCGCCTCCCGTTCCTGGTGCCAGACCCCTCCCGTCGCGGTCGCCTCCGAGGCGGCACCCGACCCGGGGTCGTTTGTTCTATTGCAGCGAAACATAGCAGCGGGGGAGTCCGATGTCCAGCCGCAGGGGAAACTCTCTCGCGGCGCCAGCGGGCCAGCCTCTCGGCCCAGGGCCGCGCGCCGGCGTACGCCAGAGCGTTGCGTCCGCGCGCCGCCGGTCGCTGGAGGCCAGGATCTCCGCATCCCGGCGGCGGGTTACGGAGAACCCGCCCTCCAGGCGGTCCCGGCTTGGCCGGGAGCTTGCTCCGGATGTGCCGATGCCGCCGCCATGGAGTGCCAGGGCTGTTCGGTTCTCGGCACTCTGGCTTTGGCGTGGGCAGCCAGAGGAAGGTGGAGCGCCCGCGGCCTCGCGGCGATCCTACTGTCCAGCAGGACCGCGAGGCCGTGGGCGCTCCAGGGAGAGGGGGCCCGGCGCCCGATCTTGGGGCCGTCCTGCCTGCCTCAGGGGTACGGGTGGTCACTGAGGCCTGCCGGCACTAGTTTACCGGGGTCCTGGTGGCATCTCTCTGAGAAGGCAGTCATGAGCACACAGAGCGAATTCTGGAACCCCCGCGCCGAGACCATGTCGGCCGACGAGCGGGCGGCGGTCCAGTGGGCGGGCCTGAAGCGGACGGTCGGGCACGTCTGGGCGAACAGCCCGTTCTACCGGGCTCGCCTGGCGGCGGCCGGCCTGGCTCCCGACGGGATTCGGGGTCTCGAGGACATCGCGCGGCTGCCGTTCACGACCAAGGACGACTTCCGCGAGCAGTATCCCCTGGGCATGCTGTGTGTGCCGAGGGGATCGTTGCGCGAGATGCACATGAGTTCCGGTTCCACGGGCGTGCCGGTCGTCATGGCCTACACCGAGGCCGACATCGGGCAGTGGGCCGAGTGCATGGCGCGCTGTTACCGGATGGCTGGCCTGCGAGCGGGCGACGCCATCCAGATCACGCCCACCTTCGGGCTGTTCAATGGCGGTTTCGGGTTCTACCACGGGGCGCGCCTGGCCGGTCTCTTTGCCATCCCCGCCAGTTCGGGCAACACCCCGCGCCAGGTGATGCTGATGCGGGACTTCGGCGTCCGCGGCCTGATGGGGGTGGTTTCCTATGCGGCCCGCATCATTGAGGAACTGGACGCCAAAGGGGTCGCCCTACCCGACCTCCGGGTGGGCATTTTCGGCGCCGAGTCCTTCTCTGACGCCATGCGCCGCCGCGTGGAGACGCGTCTGGGCCTGCGTGCCTTCGACATCTATGGCATGACCGAGACCGGCGGTGTGGCGACCACCGGCATGGATTGCGGTGCCCGCGCCGGCCTGCACGTCTGGGATGACCACTACCTGACCGAGATCGTGGATCCCGACACCGGCGCCCCGGTGCCGGACGGACAGCTCGGCGAGGCCGTCTTCACCTCCCTGACCCGCGAGGCCATCCCCGTCCTGCGTTACCGCACGCGGGACCTGACCCGCATCGTCGGCCGGGAGCGCTGTGCTTGCGGTCGGACCTGCCTGCGGGTGGACCGGATCCAGGGGCGCTGCGACGACATGCTGATTGTGAAGGGCGTCAACTTCTTCCCCAAGCAGGTGGAGCAGGCCCTGATGGAGATACCGGGCGTGCTGCCCGAGTACCAGATCGTCATCAGCGAGGTGGATGGCGTCTGCGATGTCACCATCAACGTGGAGGCCGATGACGGGGTCACGGGGTTCGTCGTCGAGAAGCACCTCAAGGAACGTCTGGGCTTCAGCCCCAAGGGCGACGTGTTCAGGCCCGGGACGCTGCCACGCAGCGAAGGCAAGGCCAAGCGCGTCATCCGGCGTACGGCGTAGCCCGTGACCAGCCAGGGATATCAGGACGGGATGGCGACCAAGCAACTGCTGTCCGGCAACGAGGCCGTGGCCTATGGTGCCTATCGGGCCGGCTGCCGCGTGGCGGCGGCCTATCCGGGGACCCCGAGCACCGAGATCCTGCAGACGGTGGCGCGCTTCAAGGACACCATCGACTGCGAGTGGTCGGTGAACGAGAAGGTGGCCATGGAAGTGGCCATCGGCGCCTCCCTCGCCGGGGTCCGCGCCCTGACCGCGATGAAGCACGTCGGCCTCAACGTTGCCCTCGACCCGCTGATGACCTATACGTACATCGGCGCCCTCGGCGGGCTGGTGGTGGTCAGTGCCGACGACCCGGGCATGCACAGCTCGCAGAACGAGCAGGACAATCGCACCCTCGCCCGTTTCGCCCGGCTGCCGCTGTTCGAGCCCGCCGACAGCCAGGAGGCGTACGACATGACTGTCGCTGCCTTCGAGACCTCGGAACGCTTCCAGGTCCCGGCCCTGGTTCGGCTGACCACCCGGACCTCCCACGCCTCGACCCTGGTGGACGTAGCGGATGACCTCAAGCCCTTGCCGGTGGTGCCCAAGACCTACCGCAAGGACATCCGCCGCAATATCCCGGTCCCGGCCTTTGGCCGGCCGATGCAGGCGCGGGCCCTGGAGCGCACCCAGGCGCTGCGGGCCGACGCCGAGGCCAGTGCCTTCAACCGGATTGAGCCCGGTGACCGACGGCTGGGCCTCGTCACCTGCGGCGTGGCCTATACCTACGTCAGGGAGGTGTTCCCCGAGTTCAGCGTGCTCAAGCTCGGTTTCACGAATCCCCTGCCGACGGACCTCGTGCGCCGGTTTGCGGCGACGGTCGAGAGGCTGGTGGTGATCGAGGAGCTGGACCCCTTCCTCGAGGAGCAGGTGCGGGCCCTGGGCCTGACGGTGGTGACCGTCCAGACGCCCCTGCGTCCGCTGGAGCTGAACCCGATGCGGCTGACCGCTCTCCGGCGCGAGGTGCTGGGCGACGTTGAGCTGCCTGTCGTCACCCCGGCCCCCGAGGGCCTGCCGACACGACCGCCGGTGCTGTGCTCAGGCTGCAGCCACCGCGGCGTCTTCTACACCCTGCATAAGCTGGGTGCTACCGTGACCGGCGACATCGGCTGCTATACGCTGGGCGCCTTCGCCCCTCTCGATGCCATGGACACCACGGTGTGCATGGGTGCCTGCATCGGCAACGCCTTCGGCATGGAGAAGGCCGGCCTGCCAGGCCGGATCGCGGCCGTCATCGGCGACTCGACCTTCTTCCACTCCGGGCTCACCGGGCTGCTCGACGTGGCCTACAACCGAGGTCGTATCACCACCATCGTACTGGATAACCGCATCACCGCCATGACCGGCCACCAGGCGAACCCCGGCACCGGCCTGACCCTCAAGGGCCAGGAGACCGGCGCCGTCGATATCGCCGCCGTCGCCCGGGCCCTCGGCATCCGCCGGGTGCGCACCGTCGGAGCCTATGACCTGGCGGAACTGGAACGGGTCCTCCAGGAGGAGCTCGATGCTCCCGAGGCATCCCTGGTGGTGGTGCGTGGCCCCTGCGTGATTGCCGACAAGCTCGCCAACCCCGTGCCGCACACCGTGGTCGAGGCCAACTGCGTCGGCTGTGGGGCCTGCCTCAAGCTGGGATGCCCCGCTATCGTCCGCGGCACCCCCCTGGGGAGGACGGGGAAACGATTCCGGGCCGCCATTGACCCCGTGCTGTGCTCGGGGTGCGGCCTCTGTGGTCAGGTCTGCCAGTTGGGTGCGGTCCAGGAGCGGAGCTGAGATGGACAGGGTGGTCAACGTCTCCCTGGTGGGTGTCGGCGGACAGGGCATCCTGCTGACCAGCGAGATCCTGGCACGCGCCGCGGCGAGTGCTGGCCTGGACGTCAAGAAGAGCGAAGTCCACGGCATGGCTCAGCGCGGCGGCAGCGTCATCAGCCAGGTGCGCTTTGGACCGCGCGTGTACTCGCCGATCATCCCCGATGGCGGCACGGATATCCTCGTGGGCTTCGAGCGCCTGGAGGCCCTGCGCTGGCGGCACCTGCTGGCGCCGGGGGGTCAGGTGCTGATCAACCGTCACGACCTGATGCCGGTCAGCGTCTCTAGCGGGCAGCAGTCGGCCCCCGAGGACCTCGACGGCCTGGTGGCGAGACTCTACCCGGGTGCGGTGCTGGTGGAGGCGACCCGTCTGGCGGCCGAGCTGGGGCAGGTGCGGGCGGCCAACATGGTCCTCGCCGGGGCCCTCTCACATTGGACCCCTTTCGGCCTGGAGGCCTGGCAGGCCGCCCTGCGGGCCCGCATCCCCGCCAGGATGCTGGTCCTGAACGAGCGCGCCTTCGAGGCGGGGCGCAAGGCGCTGGGCTGAGAGGCCGGGCCCCGGCGCTCAGGCCGCTCGGCGCCGCCGCGCGAGCAGTCCCGCCATGGCGCCGGTCACTCATCGCGCAGGGCCTGGGCCAGGTCGCCACGGGTGGCGCTGCCGGCGGCCAGCCCGATCCAGGCCAGGCCGCTGGCCAGGATGAGCCCGATCCACAGGGCCACACCGGACAGGCTGGCACGGTCCCCCGGCGCCAGCAGGGCCGGCAGCACCGCCAGCAGCCCGGCCAGGGCCCCGGTCCCCAGGCCCGCCAGCAGAAGTGCCCCATGCTCGGCCACGACGGCCAGACCCACCCGCCACCGGCTGAAGCCCACCGCCCGCAGCAGGGCCAGTTCGCCGCGCCGCTCCTCGACATTCCGCATCACCACCGCCCACAGCCCCGCGCTCCCCAGCACGAGCGCGAGCCCTCCCAGGCCCAGGAAGATCGCCAGGTAGGTGTTCTCCACCGCACCGAAGGCGGCCAGACGCTCCTGGCAGGGGGTCAGAACCAGTCCGGCGTCCGCCAGTCGTTCCGGCAGCAGCGTGGCGGCCTGGACCCGTTCCGCCTCCGGCACATCCAGAAGCAGGACCCGGACGCCGCCCTCGCCAGGGAAGTACCGGGCGAAGGCGGTCGCCGAGATCAGCACGTGCCCCTGCAGGACGCTCCCTGCCAAGCCACCCACGAAGCGCAGGGTCAGGTCTTTCCCGCGACCGTCACGGAGGGTCAGTCGGTCGCCGACCTTGAGGCCCAGCCCCCAGACGATGGTGGTCTCATCCGCCACGGCGGGGAGGGTGTCTTCGCTCCCGGTCGGGGCGAGCCCGGACCAGGGGTCGGCCTGGTCCAGGCCTGGCGCCATGCGCACGAAGGTGAAGGCGTTTCGGGCGGCGAGCTCTGCCGGGTCGACCCCCAGCAGGCGCGGGCGGCTGGAACGGTTGAGGTTCAGGCAGGAGGCATCGTCCCCCTCGGACAGGGTCATGCCGACGGCCCGCAGACCCGCGAGCGCGTCCGTCTGCAGGCCAATGCCGGCGCGACCCTCCGGCGTGTTGAGGTCCGCCAGGAGCGGCAACGACAGCTCGCCGAAGAAGGCGAACCCGCCGGTGCCGGAGGCCCGCCCCGCGGTCGCTGCCGCCGGGTCGTGCCGGTTGGCGCCCACGGCCACCACGAGGAACAGCGAACAGGCCAGCAGGCCGGCCACCGCCAGGCTGCGACCAGGCCGGCGGGAGGCGTTGCGGAGGCCGAGCCCGCTGCCGGGAATCCGGGTGAGCCAGCCCAGCCCCGTATGGCCTAGAACCAGCAGGCCGGCCAGCAGGAGCCCTCCGGCCCCAAAGAACACCGCCGCGGCCTCCTTGCCCCGACCCGGATGCCCGGTCAGGGCCAGGCCGATGCCGACAGCCAGGAGACAGAGCCCAATGGCCGCCACCCGGGCGCGGCAGGGCCGCAGCACGGCAGCCGCGCCACTGTGCAGCGCCTGCACCGAGAGCCGGCGCGTCCGGCCCAGAACCAGCCAGAGCGTCCCCAGGGCCACCACCAGCCCGCAGAACGGGCCCAGGCAGAGGGACCTCGCCGAGGCCTGGGCCACCAGCGGCGCGGCGCCTACCGAGTCGCGCCAGACCCCCGTCAGGGCCATGATCACGAGCTGGTTGTAGAGCAGGCCAAGCCCCCCACCGAGGGCCGCGCCGCAGAGCGCCACGGCCCCGCCCTCTGCCAGCAGGAGCCAGCGCGCCCTGGCCGGGGTGAACCCACAGGCACGCAGGGTCCCGATCTGGCTGCGTCTCCGGTCGACGAACAGGCCGAACAGCAGTCCCGTAAGCCCCAGCGCGGCCAGGATCAGGAAGAAGCTCAGGCCCAGGAAGAGCTGCGCGAAGTCCTGGGACGCCTGGCTGGCTTGGCGTCCGGCCGCGAACACCGGCTCGACGGCGAGGCCCAGGTCACCCACGCGCAGGCCCGCCCGCAGGCGCTCCGCCACGGCGGCAGGGGCCAGGCCCCCGGTGAAGCGTATGGCGGTGGCGTTGCCGAAGCGGTTCGACCAGAGGCGTTGGGCCGTGGCGAGGGGGACAAAGGCCTTCGGGGTGCCGCGCCAGCGCTGCCAGTAGGCCTCGTCCTGCTTGCGCACGCGCTTGAGGTCCACGGGGATGCCCGGGTCCCACTCGCCGCAGCGTTCGGCGTCGGCCAGGCCGGGGATATCCGGCATTAGGTCACGGTCGGCGGACGGCAGTTCCATGGGCAGCACCTGCCGCACGGTGAACTCCGCCCGGCGCTCCTCGAGGGCACGCAGCGGCCCGACCGCGTAGTAGGCCAGCGTCAGGCGGTCACCGGCACGGCAGCCCAGGTCGTCTGCCAGCCACTGCGAGATGGCCATATCGCCATCGCCGAGTGCGGGAGTGAGCCAGGGCGCGTCCAACCCGGCGACGAAAGAGTAGGGGGTACTGCGCTCACCGACGCGCAGGTCGTTGGCGAAGTAGGTCAGGACGGGGTTCGCGCCGGGCAGGCTGGCCGCAGCGTTGCCCACGGCCGGGTCGAGGAAGACGCGTTCCGAGCGCAGTTCGGTGCCTCCCTGGGGCAGGGGCTGCACCGTCAGCCCGACGTCGGCGAGGGTCCAGGCGGCCTGCAGTGCGGCGGTCACCTCGGGAGCGGTCAGGGCCTCGCCTCCGGCCAGCAGGATCGCATTGGCGCGGCCCGCCAGGCCCAGGCCTCTGGCGATGGCCTCCCGCGAGACGAAGACGTTGAACGGTGCCAGGTTCTCTGCCCGCAGGCTGAAGCGGCCAAGACCCTCGTCGCCAACCACGGCCTTCACCGTCAGCCGCAGGACGAGCCGGCCCTCGTCGGCTCGAGCCAGGGGCGTCTCCCGCGGCAGCGCGGTCCGCTTCTCGGTCCGCACCAGCAGGGTCTCGCCGGGTTGCAGTCGCAGGCGTGCCGCCGCATTGGCGCTGAGGACTGCCTCATCCCCGGACGGCAGCGGGAAGGCGCCTTCCCCCGCAACGGCGGCGAAGCGCTCGTCCACGCCGACGACCTGCAGGCGCGGCAGGCGCAGGCCGCGGTCCGGGGCCGAGGCGCTGCCCGGAGTCAGGATGATGGGGGCCGCGGGCACGCCGAGGGCCGTCCCCAGCCTCTCGCCAAGGGACGCCGGCACCAGCCGGTCTCCGCAGGTCACGGCGAGGGTCGTCCGGCCCAGGCGCAGCGTCACCAGCCGGAGCAGGCTGGCACGGACCGAGTCCCCTACCAGCAGGGCCCCCGTGATGACCGCGGTGCAGACGGCCACGGCCAGGCCCACGGCCACGTGCGCCCGGGCGTTGTACCGCAGACTGCGACCGATGAGCTGCCAGGGGCTCATGCACCACTCCCGGGAGTCACCTGGAGGGCCCCCTGGCGAAGCCGGACCCGGCGCTGCAGGCAGGCGGCCACGTCCTCGGAGTGAGTGACGACCACCAGGGTCACGCGCGCCTCCCGGTTGAGCCCTGCCAGCAGCTCCACCAGGCTGGCCGCGGCCTCGCCATCCAGGGCCCCCGTGGGCTCGTCGGCCAGCAGAAGGATGGGCTCGTTGATCAGGGCCCGCGCCACCGCGACGCGTTGCCGTTCGCCGCCTGAGAGCGTCCCGGGGAAGGCCTGGGCGCGGTCCTGCAGGCCCACGCGCACCAGCAGAGCCAGGGCCCGTTCCCGCAGGGCGGCGGCCGAGGGGCGCTCACGCCGCGGCAGCGTGGGCACCAGCACATTCTCCAGCACCGTGCATTGCGGCAGGAGGTGGTGCAACTGGAAAACAAATCCGATCTCGCGGTTCCGGAGTGCCGCGAGGTCGTGGTCGCCCAAGCCTGCCAGGTCCCGCCCGTGGACCCGGACCGTCCCGCTGTCCGGGCGGTCCAGGCCCCCCATCAGGTTCAGCAGCGTGCTCTTGCCGCAGCCCGACGGACCCAGCACCGCCAGGCTCTCTCCTGCCTGGAGGGCCAGTGAGACCCCGCGCAGTACGGAGACCGGCGGCTCCCCCGGCGGCCGGAAGGTCCGCGACACCTCGGTCAGTTCCACCATGGGCGTCTCGTCAGCATGCATCGCGCGTGTCACCTCGTTGTCCGTCAGCAGCCTGCCCTACCATAGCAGGCCCCGGTGTGTCCGCCGACTGCGGCGGCGGCAGACCGGCCACCGGGGGCGGCCGGCGTACGGCGATGGAGTCTGTCCGCCCACGCCAGCCGAGGGGACTGTCGCTCCCCCCCCGGGCCACATTGCGCGCCCGGGCAGCAGGGCGTGTTTCCTGTATAGCGATGCGGCGGAGATGCTCAAGCCCGCATCCGGTCGGATCTTCCTTCACTGGCCGCTGCCTGCCAGTGACGGAAGCTCCGATAAACGGGAGACTTACGGCTTTGCCGTTGAGCTCCCGTTGGTGTCTACGGCGGCTTTCCGCGTGCGGCGTG
>Ga0172375_10003189_pt1 | contig 25057 bp, 19 predicted proteins | sample LakKiv1m_FD_114537 | JGI IMG/M metagenome (GOLD analysis project Ga0172375, IMG submission 114537) | Freshwater microbial communities from Kabuno Bay, South-Kivu, Congo - kab_092012_11.1m | ecosystem: Environmental > Aquatic > Freshwater > Lake | place: Democratic Republic of the Congo...
GGCGGCCCGGGCAGGAGAACGCACTAGATACGACGATGTCCCGGGTGGGAACGGGAAGATGACTGCCACGTGATGTCTGCCGCGGCAGGCCATGGTTGAACGGTGTGCAGCCATGACACAGCGCTTCTCAATCGGGGTGATGGATAGCAACATGGGACTTCGGCAGATGAGCAAGCGATGAACGGGTCCGATACAAAGAACAGGATTCGCTGGCTTCTCCCCGGGATCTTTTCCGTGTTCACGGGTTCCGGAATGGGAATCGGGGGCGCCTGGCGAATCCCTGTGGCCACGGCGATCCTGGCGCTTGTGATACTGGCGGGCGGGGGGCTGTACTACATTGCCGAAAGACAGCACCTGTGCCGTGAGACGGAAGAGACGCTCGAGACCGTTGCCCGGTTGAAGGTTCAGCAGATCTCCCAGTGGCGGACTGAGCGCCTTGCAGACGCCGCGGTACTGTCGGAATCGCCATTCCTGGGGCAAGCGTTGTCCACGTGGCTGGCGGATCCGGACGAACATCTGACTGAGTCGATACTCGCTCGTTTCCGTTCCCTGAGGCACCACTACAACTACTCTGATGTTCTGTTGCTGGACACAAATGGTGCTGTCCGTCTGAGCACCAGCGGACGTGTGGAGTCCCTGCGCCCTCATGCTCTGGAGGCGCTTGCCGAGGCCATCAGCAGGCGCAAGGCGTGCATTGCGGACCTGCACGCGGGTCCGTGTGAACTGCCGGCTCACCTTGATGTCATCACGCCGTTGTTCAACAGACCGGGAGATGCCGGGAACCCGTGCGGGGCGCTGCTTCTCAGGGCAAATATGAGCCAGTATCTGTACCCGCTCATCCAGTCATGGCCGACACCGAGCCGCACCGCCGAGACTCTGCTTGTTCGAAGGGACGGAGACAGTGTTCTCTTCCTCAACGAACTCCGCCATCGAACCAACGCGGCTCTCACGCTCCAGATCCCGCTCACGCAGAAGGACGTACCCGCCTTCATGGCTGTCCTTGGCAGGGAAGGTGTGGTCCGGGGTCGCGACTACCGCGGAGTGGATGTGTTCTCTGTTCTCCTCCGTGTGCCTGATTCTCCGTGGTTTATGGTGGCAAAAATGGACAGCAGCGAGGCCACGGCGGTGTGGCGTGAGCAGGCCGCCCTGATCGCGGGTCTGCTTGGCGCGTTGTTGCTGGTTGTTGCAGGTGTCGGCGCGATGCTGTGGCAACGCACGCAAAAGCGCCAGTACAGGGCGATGTTCGAAGCTGAGGCCGCGCGGCGTCAGGCGGAGGAACGATACAGGGTTACGCTCATGAGCGTGGGGGACGGCGTCATTGTGTCCGATGCCAACGGTTGTGTTGAACTGTTGAACCCCTCTGCGGAATCCCTGGTCGGCTGGACGCAGCAGGAGGCGCGCGGGCAGCTCCTTGAGAAGGTATTCCACGTTGTCAACGAGGAGACGCGCCGACCGGTTGAGAACCCGGCTGACCGTGTGATCAGGGAGGGAGTCGTGGTTGGTCTGGCAAATCACACATTGCTGATCGCACGTGATGGTAGCGAACACCCGATCGCCGACAGTGGGGCCCCTATTCGCAATGCTGACGGCGCGATAGTCGGGGTGGTACTGGTGTTCCGTGACCAGTCGGAAGAAAGGGAGTCGGAACGGGTCCTGCAACGGGCCGGAGAGAACCTGCGGGCTATTGTTGAAGCATCACCCGTCGGGATCCTGGTCATAGACCCTGAGGAGACGGTAGTCCTCGCAAACCCGGCCGCGGAACAGCTGTTCGGGTGCACGCCGTCTGTCGAGGGGCAGCGTCGGTGCGGCGATGTTATCGGGTGCGTCAATCGCCGCCTGGATACGCGGGGGTGCGGGTTGGGGCCGGCTTGTCCGGATTGCCAGTTGTCCACTGCCGTCCGCGGTGTGTTGCGCGGCGGGCAACCGGTCGACGGGTGTGAGACGGACGTGACGGTCGAGTCCCCTTCGGGGCACGTGACGCGCCGCCTTGGATTCAGCGTTCGCCGGGTGACGCTCCACGATCGGGCTCACGTACTGGTTGCGCTCCAGGATGTAACCGAGACTCGGCGTGTACATGCTGAAATGCAGCGTTTGCTGGAACAGGGCGATAAGGATCGCCGCGCTCTCCTGAGTATCCTGGAGGACGAACGCAAGATGGAAGGCCGGTTGATGGAGAGCGAACAACGGTACCAGCAACTCTTCGACAACGCACAGGACGGCATCGCGCTTGCCGAAGCCGACACTGGCAGGCTCGTGGACTGCAATGAGGCGCTGTGCCGGCTTGTTGAGCGTTCCAAGGAGGAGCTTGTGGGCCAACTACAGGCCGTGTTGCATGCCCCGCAGGAGTTGGTCCATGGGCAATCCGTAAGTTTCATCCATGCCAGGGAAGGGAATCTCGGAACTGCAATCGAGGAACGGCTATTGTCTGCCAGTGGCAAAACAATACCGGTCGAAATCAGGGCAGCTCGTATCAGGACGGGTGGAAGGGACTACCTGATGGGTGTGTTTCGCGATGTCTCAGAGCGAAACAGAATGATGGAGCAGGTGGTACGGAACGAACGGATGAATGCGCTGGGCCAGATGGCAAGCGGCATCGCCCACGACTTCAACAATTGCCTGATGCCGATTCTCGGGTTCAGTGATATTCTTCTCTCTCACGAGGACGTTCGCAGTAACCCCACAGAACTGGCCTCAATGGTCAGGGATATCCGTGACGCGGCTGTCGATGCCCGTCACGTTGTGCAACACCTGCGGGATTTCTACAAGCCGGCAAGAAGCCAGGAACTGGCGCCGGTGGATATGAATGAACTGATCCGGAGCGCCGTCACGCTGACTCGTTCGCGCTGGAAGGAAGAAACCGGGGCGCGTGGTGTTCAGGTCAAGGTAAAGACGGATCTCCAGGAGGTATCGTCCGTGTCAGGGCGGGTGTCGGACCTGCGCGAAGCTCTGACCAACATCATATTCAACGCCGTTGATGCAATGCCGAAGGGCGGAACAATCATATTGGCTTCTAAACAGGATGGGGCAGACGTGGCGGTATCGGTATCCGACGACGGGATCGGAATGTCGGAAAAGGTCCGCAGGCGGTGCCTGGAACCATTCTTCACCACCAAGGGAACGGCGGGTACGGGCCTGGGATTGTCCATGACGCAGACTGTCATCCAGCAACACCACGGTCGTATTGTGGTTCAGAGCGAGCCCGGGCGAGGCACAACAGTCACGCTCTTCCTGCCGGCCGCGGATGCCCGGCCTGTCTCTGCCCCGGCCCCTGCTCCGGAACGTCTGGGAGAGGCACGGCGGGTACTGGTGATCGAAGACGACGTCAGGGTTCAGGCCTTGCTCAAACGGTTTCTTGCCTCTGATGGACATGCGGTGACATTCGCGACAACCGGCCGCGATGGAATCGAACACCTTGGTAAGATGCCATACGATATTGTGATCACAGACCGTGCTTTGCCCGACTTCAGCGGTGATGAGGTGGCAAGAGCCGTGACTAAACTGGATGTTCAGCCACATGTGATCATGTTGACCGGCTTCGGCGACATTATGAAGGACAAGGGAGAGATGCCGGCAGGTGTAGATTCTCTTCTGAGCAAGCCTATTACCTTGAAAGAGTTACGCAGGGCAATCAGTGGGTTGACTGGCCCCGGCTGAGGCCTGCCTTCACCAGAGCCTCGCGGGCTCGGCATCCTCCTGCGCTCAGAAGCGGCACAAGCGGTGCAGGGCCCCTGCAAGCGGCGAAGGGACTCGCCGCTCCACCCTGAACCGAAAACGTGTGATTCTTGTGGCTTCACTCTGAACTGGAAGGTGGAACGCGCTGTCCCGAGCGCGTTCTCCGGCAAGGATCTGTCTCGGGGCCTGCGGCCGGCAGGAATGCCGGCCCTCCCGTGGGTCTTGTTCCTAACCCTTCAACGCTGTGGCCGTGCCGGTGACGGGAGGGCGCATTCCTGCGCGCCGGGTTACTGGTTCTCCGGTTCAGATGGCCAGGATGAATTCGTCGGGGCGGGAGGGTTCGTTCCCGCCCGCCGGCAGATAGGGTTCCGTCCTGTAGGTGCTCACTGCCTGCAGCCTTTTGAGAATTCCTTCTATCTGTTCGACGGCAACAAGGCAGTTTTCGAGCATCATGCGCATCTCCTGCGTCTGATCTTTCTGCTGCATGATGTGCAGGTAAGCTGCTATCACCGTCGCGGGCTGGGCAATGTGGTGGCAGGCTGCGCCGAGGCTCTGGATCATCACACGTTGTTTTTCCGCCTCGATCAATTGTCTCTGCTGATCCGCAACGGCCCTGCGCAGGTGCACCTTCTCGACTGCATTCGAGAGTGCGCGGTTCAGTGCCTCGGGCGAAATAGCGCCCTTGACCAGGTAGTCCATGGCGCCCTGCTGCATGGCACGCACGGCGACGGCTTCACTGCCGTCGCCGGTGACCATGACAACGGCTGTGTCGGGATGGGCCTTCAGGATCTGCGCAAGCCACTCCAGGCCGTCGCCGCCGGGCATCTGGTAATCCAGCAGCACACAGTCCATGGTTTCCCCGGCAAGTGCTGCCATCGCCCCGGCGCCGTTTGACACTTCCACGATGTCGAACCGGTCGCGGGTCCCGCCAAGGGCGAGGGTGCGCCGGATACCGCTGCGAAAGCGCTGGTCATCGTCAACAAGCAATATCCGGCAGCGTTGCTCAGGTTGAGAACTCATGGGTGTGCTCCTTTTCATTCTCGTGGTTTGCCGCGTACAGAGCGGAAGCGAGCGGGTTGCCGGATACCGGGGACTGATGTTGCCCGGCAACGGCCTCCACGACCGACGGTGCCGCGCCCCACAGGCGGAGCAGAGCGGCGCTGATGGCCGCGTGGGCACTGGGATTGGCCTGTTCCGGTACGCGGGCGTCAGGCTTCATGTGAAGCAGGCATTGTCTCCCGACGTCGTGCAGGAGGCCTGTCGATATGTATTCGTCGGTGCTTTCCGCCGGACAGTCTGCGATAAGCCTTCCGGCAATCTGGCACGCATGTGCATGGAGGCTGCGCCACTCTCGCGCGATCCCCGATGATTCATCCAGCGCCGCAGGCAGTCCGCGTTTCAGTGTAAGGTGAAGCTCCGGAATATCCAGTGACCTCGCGCTTTCGAGAACTCCTTTGAAACGGCGACCAGGGTCCTGCGACATGCTGAAGGCCAGGTGCAGGAGATTCGCGGCAAACGCAGGGTCCTTGTGCGACATGGCGGCCAGGCGGTCAGCCGAAAGCGCCTGGTTGCGGACGTCGGCTTCGAGCGACCGGAGTGTTTCCGGAAGAACCGGCAGAGAAGACAGTCCGACGATTGCGTCCCGCACCGGTCCGGGCGAAATGGATCCCCTTGCGTCGAACGCCGACCGGATGGCTTGTGCAAGAAGGAGCGGTGAAAGAGGCTTCAGGTAGTAACCGTGCGGGAGGCAGACCATCTCGAACGGGAGGGCGCTCGGATGGTATGCCGAATATATGAACCGAAGGGGGGAAGGCGATGCCTTGCTGGCGCACAGGAGGACATCCAGTCCGTTGGGCGGCGGCATGCGCAGATCGGTGACCAGTACGTCCACGGAGTTGGTCTCGAGAAGCCTGATCGCTTCAGCGCCTGACCCGCAGCCCGTAAAATCCATCTCGGCAAGCAGGGGGCCAAGGGAACGCCGGAGGCTCGCGAGCACGAGTGGTTCGTCATCAACGCACAAGAGGTGCGGTTTCTCCGGCATGTTGCCTTTCCTCCGCAACACGCGTGCCGGACCGGGCTGGAACTGACAACGGCAGACGGATACGGAATGTGGCTCCTTTACCCTGTGCCGACTCGAAGGTCAATTCGCCGTTGTTGCGATGCATGATAAGGTTGCGCGATATGTGCAGGCCCTGGCCGGTTCCCTCACCGGCCTTCTTGGTTGTGAAATAGGGCTCGAAAATCCGGGATTGGGCCTCGGCAGGGATGCCGGGTCCGTCATCGGCCACTTCCACGATGACATTGTCCCCTTCGGCCCTGGTGGAAACACATATGTGTCCTTTCCGTGGCGCATCCCGCGGAACGGACTCTGCAATCGCCTGGGCCGCATTCACAATCAGGTTGATCAGCACCTGCGTGATGTCGCCGCCCCGGCAGGGCACTGGTGGGAGCCCGGTATCAAGGTCCAGCTGCACCTCGGCAACGTGCTTCCATTCTGAACGGGACAGGGTTGTTGCGCTGCGGACCAGGCGGTTGAGGTCCGTGAGGGAAGCGCCCTCGCTCCCCATGTGGGCGAAATCCTTCATGGCGGCAACGATGGCGGCAATTCTCTCCAGCCCCTCCTGGCTGTCGCCTATGGCTCCGGTGATCTCCTGCTGCAGGCCGGGCAGGTTTATCTTGCGACTGGTATCGTCGAGAGCCTGCATCTGTCCCGTGATCCCGGTTTTGCCGCGGGTTGCATCCAGCATCTGCTGGATAACGTCCACGAACTGGAACACCTCGCGGGTTGCCTGGGATACATACCTTGTGTTGTCGGTTACGAACTGGACGGGCGTCTTGATCTCGTGGGCAATGCCCGATGCGATGGCGCCCATGGACTTCAGCTTGTTCGCCTGGCGCAACTCTTCTTCGAGCTGTCCTTTTTCCTTCTCGAGAAGCGAGAGTCTCTCCCGAAGCTGTCCCATGATCTGGTTCAGCGCGGCCTCGATCTCGGCCCCCTCGGTCCCGACATCCAGGTGCTCCGCGGATTCGGGGAGGGAACCGGTAACAATGCGATGAAGGGATTGCTGGAGTTGCACAACGCTCAGGGGGTACCGGCGCAGCAGCACGAAACCCACACCGACGAGCAGAACGACCGAACCGGAGATCATCAGGAAACCCTGCGGGATCTCACCCTCGGACATACGAGCCTGGCGATATAGCAGGTAGAAGAACGACATGATCGGAATCACTGAGATCAGGGTGATCGCGATGATGAACTGGTAGGTGGCGCTGGCGTTCTGGAAGGAAGTGTAGAAACGTTTACGAGCCGGTTTCGGCGAACTGTCTGGCAAGGTTCGGGGCATTATCCACGCACTCTGCAGGGAGCTTATTTCCATGGGGAGGCTCCGGGCAATACAATTCCCGCTGCCGGCGATTGCCGTGATGCCACGGCCGTGTTGCCGGACTTTGCCAGATCAGCCGGCTCAACGACTATCTGCCTGCGCTGCCAGCCCATCTCGCGTGCAACCAGTGCCTTTGCGTGGTCCAATGACTTGACGGAGTAGTAGAAGCCGTTGCTGGAGATCCACTTGCGGCCTTTCCATGTACCCGTGGCCACAGCGTGGCCCGCACCGCTGTTTTCGGGGTGGAACACGATGATGGAAGCTTCACCGCCTGCGTTATGTACCATCTCGACCACCACGGCGGCCAGATCCTCGCAATCGCCGGATCCGCGATTCCAGGTTTCTTCTCCGTCTGTCCATGTGTCGCCGAGATCCGATACGTAGCGAATGTTCTGCCGGACGGCGGCAGAAGCTTCCCTGGGAGTCTCCACGACAGACTGGACTTCGCTCCAGGACAGCTTGCCGAACACCCGCTTGAACCAGCCGACTTCCTTTCCTGCTTCGGGAACGGGTTCTTCTGCGAAGCCCAGCATCGGGACTATCACTACCAGCACCAGTGCTGCTCTGAAAACCATTCTCATCCTACAGTGCATAAGGCATCTCCCATGCCAAATGGCCGCCATTGGCGTAAGGTGCTACTTGACAATATGTTGTGAGCATGATGCGCATTGGGCACGTCGGACTGTCATGGCTGGAGTGTCCGGTCCCGTACACGCCGTATGTTCGAAAACGGACACAGGCTGTTGGTTGAGAGAGAATTGGACCAGCTGTCCTGATTGGAGACCGCCCGTGGATTCCCCGTAGCCCCAACTGGACAGCGCACAGGGACAAAAGTGAAGCGTCGACATGGCTACTCACTGTTCTGAAGCGGGGTGAGTCTGCGTATCAACTCTGAGCAGTCTCCTGAACGGTGCTTACGGGACCGGCGCAGGGCAACAGGAAGGTGAAGGTGTTTCCGGCTTCAGGTGTGCTTGAAACCTCCATCCGTCCACTGTGAGCTTCCACCGCCATCTTACAGAACGGGAGGGCCAACCCCCACGAGTGGGCATCCATCATGTTTTGAGGAGTCCCAGGCGCCGTGGGGTCGAAAAGCGATGCCTGAAGAACGGGCGGAATCATCTCGCCATGATCGGTTATGGACACCTTCGCTTCAGCCCCACCGTTGCGCAAACAGATGTCGACCGTCCCGACAAAGCTCATGGCCCTTACCGCGTTACCGACAAGATTCACCAGGACTCGCCTGATAAGGTCAGGATCGCACGTCACGTTCACAGGAGTACCCGGTTCATCGACGACTACGCAGGTTCTTCCCATCGTCGGTTTGAGTGCGTGCAGAGCGTCCCTCAGGACCTCGGACAGCACGCAGGATCTTGGCCGCAATGGAATCGTGGTCTTGTCGAGACGGCTCACGTCCAGCATGGAGTTAACCATCTCCTGCAGCGTGCGGACTGCGCCTTTCGCGTATTCCTGGGCCGCGAGACGATCGTCCATGTACTGTCTCTCTGTTGTTGCGCTGAGAAAGTCCACTGACATGGCAATGGAGGAAAGCGGCGTTCGCATGTCGTGAACCAGCATCTGAACCATTGCGTCGCGCATCTGCTGGAGTTTCTCCAGCTGCCCGATGCTGTCGTGCAGGCGATCGAAAAGATGCTTGGAGTGTATGGCGTTTCGAACACAGAGCCGCAACTCGTCCGCGTCTATCGGCTTGTTCAGGAAGTCCGTTGCGCCTGCCGCAATTCCGCTGAGCCGGTCGTCCCGCTCGACGCATCCTGTTACCAGGATGACCGGGACATGCTCAGTGGCTGGATCTGAAGTGATTGTCCTGCAGACGTCAATCCCGCTCATGCCGGGCATCCTGACATCCAACAGCACCACGTCGGGGCCGAACTGTGCCATCTTTTCGATGGCGGCATCTCCGTTCGCTGCTGTGGCTACCAAGTGCCCCGCAGCTGAGAGAATCTTTGTTTCCAGAGTCAAGGTACGCTGATCATCATCCACAATCAGAACGCGTCCAGGCTGTTTCTCTGCATTCCGTTCCCGCGCTTCCATTGATACCCCCTTGCCAGGTATGGACCATGGCTGGAACCATATAGGCATGTGCCGTGCCATCAGTGGCGAGGTCTTGTAAGATACTGTCTGTAAGCATCTTGCTGTACGCTGCTCCGGGATCCAATATGCCCTGGTTGACATTGTGTCTGATTCCGGACATTATTGTGTTCGCAAGTGGACGTTTCGCTCCTTGGTGGGATGGGAGGCGAATGGGCAAGCCGGTAATAGCTTTGCTGGACGATGACCCGAAAATCGGCCGGACGCTGGCCATGTTCCTCAGGGAGCTGGACGCGGTTGTCGAAGTATTCACGGATCCTGTGGAATTCGTAAGCCGTTTATCCAAACTCAACCCCGACATACTCGTGACTGATGTGCGGATGCCGTCCATGAATGGGACGGAGGTGTTGAGCAAAGTGAAGGAGTACGATCCACGGATAGAGGTAATCGTCATTACGGGGAACGCGGACAAAGCCCTGGCAATACAGGTCCTTCGTTCGGGAGCATTTGATCTCATAGAGAAGCCGGTTGATCGAGCTGAGCTTGTAGAGTGTGTGAAGCGAACAGTCCGGTTTCGAGACACTCTGCAGGAACGAGATCATCTTGCCCGCCAGGTTTCCTACCTCACGTCACGCGATGCCCAGAAATGGGGTATTGATGCATTGACTGGCCGTTCCCCGCAGTTACAGGGGGTCATAGAGACTATCAAGCTCCTGCAGAAGGCCGAAACGACGCCCGTTCTGATTACCGGGGAAAGCGGCACAGGAAAGGAACTGGTTGCCAGGGCCATACACTACGGAGGCGGTCGTTCCACCAAGCCCTTTGTTGCCATCAACTGTTCTGCGTTACCGATGGAACTTGCAGAGTCGCAGTTGTTTGGGCATGTGAAAGGCGCTTTCACCGGGGCCATGGCCAACAGGAAAGGAAGTTTTGAAACAGCCGACGGCGGTACGCTCTTCCTCGATGAACTTGGCGATATGCCGTTGCCAATACAGGCCAAGTTGCTGAGAGTACTGGAAGACGGTGTTGTCGAGCCAGTCGGTGGAACCCAGCCGTTTCATGTGGATGTTCGTGTCATAGCCGCGACAAATTGCGATATCGAAGCCCAGATGGGCAGGGGCCGGTTCCGTTCTGATCTCTACCATCGGCTGGCGGTCTTCCGTGTTGCGATGCCCCCGTTGCGCGAGCGCAAGGAAGATATCCCGGCGTTGGCAAAGCGATTCGTGCAGGAATTGACGAGAGAGATGGGCATGACGGAACGTGACCTGAGCGCGGACGTGGTCCAGTTATTGATGCAACAAGACTATCCGGGCAATGTCCGTGAGCTGCGCAATGTGACGGAAAGAGCGCTGATACTCAGCGGCGGCAAGGCGTTGGAAACCAGGCATTTCGTGTTTGAAGCTTTCCGGGTGGTACCGGCGCAGGTTGCCGGTCTCGCGCCTGTTTCCGTTGGCTCCAGCGCGATGGGAAATCTGTCGGAAAACATAAGGCAGATTGAGCAAAGCGCGATCAGCCAGGCGCTTGACAAGGCAAACGGAAACATGGCGAAGGCCGCCCGCATGCTGGGGATTTCCCGCGCCAAGCTGTATCGCAAGCTTCAAACTGTGGTTGCAGCGAAACCGGCTTCAGTGAATACGTCGGCGGTTCATAGCACCCCCGACGCGTGACCATTTCGAGAACCACCAGTGTCTCCTCATCCCGTGTCTGTGGCGGCATCTCCTTGTTCCGCAAGTGAATGAGAAGATCGCTGCACGCACGATATCCGCTTCTGCCGCAGATGTTTCCACCGCTACGATTCTGGCGCCGGACCTGCATGTTCCAGGGCCGCAGAACCGCGCTGTGTCTACCTCGGCACGAGGAATGTCCACCGTGTCCGACGCCGATTACCGGAGTGATTTTCTTCTGCTGGCGCAACTTGGCATGGATATTGCCTATGTGAAGCGGCACAGGGAGGCAAGTACACATGAATCAACAGAGCAGTAGAAAGAGAGAACGGTATCTCGTGTGGTTGGCGATGGTGGCGGTGATATTGACACACAGAAGCATGCAGGAACAGAGTCTGGTCACAATGCCGTCATGGGGAAAGTGCAATGTTTCGGCTGCGGCGAATGCGAGCCAACCCGAAAAAGCGGGGTCTGCCGGCAAAGAAAATGACCGGGCCGTCACAGGCAGGAGTGAAACATGAAGGTGGTGATGATGGTTGACGATGATCCGCGGTTGATTCGATTGATGAAGAGTCAGCTGGAACGCGAACTCAACTGCAGAGTATACGGAGTTGCCGACGCACGGCACGCTGTGAACATGGCGCTGCTGCTCAATCCGGACGTCATCGTTCTTGATGTGGCCATGCCTGACCACGATGGTGGTGAGGTAGCCTCGCAGTTACGGGCGTGCCAGCAACTGAGCCGGGTTCCAATCATCTTCTACTCCGGGCTGTTGACAGGTCCAGAAGCAGCACAACTGAAACAACAGGGATGCAGGCAGACGTACGTGTCGAAACTGGAAACGCTTTGGGGCCTGACGTCCGTTATCAGGCGGGAATTCAACTGGTGCAGCGCAGACGCGACCGTGTCGTCTGTGTTGCTGCAACCAACATGACCCGGGCACAAATACAATGGGCCGGGTCTCTGCTGACGACGCAACTAACTTCATGGATGATCGTCTGTGGACTGACTGGAGCGGCATTCGGCTTTGACAGGAATGGGAACCAACCAGGCGGTAGCGCGCGGGCAACCTGGTCTGATGGGCGGATCACTTCTTCAAGCCGGGTCCATATGTCGGATCATCCGGCATGGTCCGAGGCCAAGGGTATGTTCAGAGAGCCGGAATCGATATCGCGGGCCGTACATGATCGTGTGGCATACAAACCGGATTCCGATCCGCAGTCTGAATGGCAATCTCCGGAAAGAACGTGGGATAACCGTACAGGTGACTGTGAGGATTTCGCGCTTGCGGTTGAGGCGCTGAACAAGGAACAGGGCCTCGATGCGCGGGTCTATGTTGTCTCTTCGCGGACACTCGTTGGCTCAAATGCGGCCAATGCCGATCCGCACGCCGTGGCCATCGGCACCCACAACGGACAAATGTGGGTGTCGAGTAACGGGCAGCATACGGAAGTCGCGGGGCTCCGGGATGCAAAGGACATGATTGCGCGCGAACAGGGCTGGTTCTTCGATGATGTCGAAGTAGTCGATGCTTCGTCTCGACCGCAATCGTCCGCGGGTACCCCCTGATGTTTGGTCATCCCCTGCGTGCATGCCTGTAAAGACGATTTCCTTGGCAGATGGTACTCTACCTGCCTTAACGACAGCTGTCCGCGCTCGGCCTATCCCGGGCCAAGCTGTACCGGAAGATGGCAGCCCTGGGTGTGGCCCCGGACAGAGATATCAAGACCCCTCAAAGCGGCCGGTTTTGAGTCGCATAACCTCGTTCCAGAGGGCCATTGACTGGCCCGGCTTGTGAACACGTCTGACTCCGGTGCGGTTGGACAGGTTCCCGGCGCACATTGGAACATGTTTATAACCAACACGTTGCAACTGGCAACGCTGTCGCAGCCTTGATAATAAGGGCTTTGATGGCAATCACATGCTCAAAACCCCTGATATTCTTGGCTCAAATTGAGATGCAGTATCGCAGACAGTGGGAAGTAGGTTATGAACAACTTGTGAACAGGGGTAAACAGCCTTCCGGACAGCCCTTATTCGCAAGGACTTGCGGGAGAGCGCCCTCGTCCCTGAGTTTGCGATGGCAACGGCGCGTGGCCGACGGGGGAAGCCGTTCCCCCTCGCAAGCTCGGGGAGAACGGCTGCTACAGTGCGGGTCCGCCCTCGTATGGCATGCTCGCCATGTATCGCCGCATGTGTTCATCGTGCTTGTAGGAGCCGAACCACTCTTTGGCGACTCCTGCATGCTTATCCAGCTTCAGAGTGGTTGCCGGTATGAAACCGGCCCTACCAGAAAGAACTGCCTGTTACGGGCGTGAAACAGGCGCGTGCAAGGCCGGTTTTTCCTTTGCACTGCGGCCTCAACCGGATAAAACGCCGGCACCATGAGCAATGACCAGTACCGTTACCACCGGAATGCTTTCGGACCTCTTCCCGCGAAACTGGAGCATCTCGACATATACCTGAACTTCCTCGACGGCAAGGTCCATGGCACCAATACGATCCGGATGACTGCCCTGGAACAACTGTCGGAACTGCGTCTGGACGCAAAGGAGCTGAGAATCATCTCGGTCGAACTGGTTGAAGGCCGCGAGGCGTATCCTCTCTCGTACGACTATAGGCACAACGAGAACTCGCTGATCATCCAGCTGCCCGGGAGGGCCAATGGCTGTGACCAGGATTGTAGCCGCCCCGCTCTGCCGGGGCGCAAAACAGACACGGCGACCGAGCGCCGTGGCTACACCCCGTCTGTTTCTCCCTGCCGGGCCGGGTCGTTCCAGCCCGGTGACCAATTCACCATCCGTACCGTGACCGAATGCGTGCCTTCCGACACAATTCTCGAAGGCATATACAAAGACACCACACCGCCCGGGTGTCCCCAGCAGTACATGTCGCAGTTCCAGCAGTGGGGATTCCAGCGGGTGATGCCGATACTCGACGACTGCCGGGCCAAGTGCACCATGACAACCACGCTGGAGGCGGATGCCCGTTACACGCACCTGATCTCCAACGGCGACGTGGACCGTTCACGCAATCCGGACGGAAAGCCCGTCCCGAAACCGGGAGACCCGTCCCGGCAGGTGATCACCTACGTGAACCGGATCCCGATGGCGCCTTACCTCTTTATTGCCTGCGTGGGGACGTGGGATGTCCTCGAAGACTACGTGACATACCCGTCCGGCCGGCGCGTGCGGCTGGAGTACCTTGTGCCGCCCGGCAGGAAAGCGGGCGCCGTGGTCCCCATGCAGATCCTCAAGGATTCGGTGCTGTGGCAGGGCCGCAGCCAGAACTACGAATACCAGCGCGAGGCGTACCGTACCATTTGCATGGAGAAATCCAACTTCGGGGGCATGGAAAACGTCGGTAATACCACGATCATTACTGATGCCGCGCTCGTCGACGAGTTCACCAACGACAGCCGGATCCTCTATGCCCACTGCGTCATAGTGCACGAGTTCGAGCACAACCAGTGCGGCAGCGACGTGACCATGGAAACCCCTTTCGACGTTTGGCTGAACGAGGCGTTCACGGTTGACGTGGAGCGCCAGTTCATGCACGAGCAGTTCGACCCGGACAGCCGCAGGCTGGACGAAATTGCCTCGATGCGAGCGCCGATAGGCGGACCGCTGGCGATCGAGGACGCGGGCCACCACGGCCGAATCGTTCGAGAGGCATTCAACGATCCCGATGAACTGATCGACGGAGTAACATATGTCAAGGCTGCCGAGGTCATCCGCATGCTGCGACACCTGCTCGGCGCCGACACGTTCAGGCGTGCCAAGGACCTGTACTTCGACCGCTACCGCGGCGGCAACGCGAACACGGATCAGTTCTTCGCCTGTTTCGAGGAAACCAGCGGCCGTGACCTGTCACAGTTCAAGAAGGAATGGCTGTTCACGATCGGCTATCCGCGCGTAAAGGCCACTTATGAAATGGACCCGGCGCACGAACGTATCCGGCTCAGCCTCCAGCAATCACGATCGGGGAAAGGCGGCCTGTTCCACGTGCCTGTCGACGTGGCCGTGGTAGACCCGCGTGGCTGTGAAGTGCCCGGCACCAGCCGGACGCTTGAGTTGACCGGGATCGGGGTCGAGACAGCTTTTGAAAAGGTTCCGCCGGGCAGTGTCCTGTCGCTGAACCGGGGATGCTCCTTCTACGGCACATTCGAAGATGCTTCGGCCACGGCAGATGACCTGGTCCGGTTGATCCGGCTCGACACGGACGGCGTGAACCGTGTCGAGGCGATGCGCCGGCTCACCGACCTGGAGCGGATAAGGCTGATGCGGGATCCAGGGGCGTCGGTCGGGGAAGCCTGGCTCGATGTCTACGGGTCACTGCTGCGGGACGAGCATCTGCCACCGGGCCTGAAAGCGTCCTTTCTTGCGATAGACGAGCAGTCGCTTGATCGCACATACATGGCCTGGTACAGGGAGCGTTACGCGGCACGGCAGCGCCTGTTGAAGGCGGTTGCCGCGCGCTGGCGCGACCCCCTGCGCGCTTCATTCGAGGCAGTGGATACGTACCGGAAGGCGCGGTCTCCGAAGGACGGCATCGAGGACCGGCGGCTGAAGGCGGTCCTCCTGCGTGGACTGATTGAGACCGGTGCGCGGGAGAGCTGGGAACTGGCGGAACAGCACTACCGGAACGCATGGAGCATCTCCGACAAGCTGGCCGGGCTGGTGTGTGTCTACCTCAGCCGGCATCCCGGCCGCATGGCGGTCATGGATGAAGCGTTCGAGTCGTGGAAGGACCACCTCAGCGCCTACACCAGCTACCTCACCGTTGTCGGTGGTGGGGCGACGGACGATGTCTTTGACCGTCTCGCGGTGGAGGAGAAGCGGTCCGCCTTCAGGTTGGCGCATCCCACGCACAACAGGTCGCTGTTCCTGCCGATGGCAGCCAATAACAAGCTGCTCTGGACCGACCGCGGCATTGCGTGGATGCGCGAAGCCGTCCTGCGCCTTGCGCCGGCCAATGAAAGATCGGCATACCAGCTGGTTGGCTGTTTCCAGCTTGTCGGCCGGTTGGCGGACGATCTGAAGCCGAAGGTGACAGATGCCTTGCGCGCGATGCTTGCCGGCATAGACCCTGCCCGCCACCCGTCCTTGCATGGAAGAGTGAAAGAGTACCTGGGGAAGTGATCAGTGGTGTCCCGGCTTCTGTCTTCCCCCCGTCGTCCCTGCCTGCTACCGGATGGTAGGGTCAAGGCGCTGCCTTGACCTTCCGTTCCGGTGTCATTCAGAACCGCTGCTTGACTCCCTCACCGCGGCGGGAGCACAATGCCTCCCGATATGCTCAAGTCGTCCGGCATGGGGCCGGATGGCGGTTCTGGAACAAGGAGGCGGGCATGAGGAAGGTTATACTGGTTGTGCTGGCGTGTCTGGTAGTGGCCGGGCCGGTGATGGCGGCTGGAACTGTGCGTGATAACTGCGGATGCGGATTGGGCACCATGCTGCTGAACGACAAGGAGCCTACTCTCCTCGTCCAGATGGCGGCCACGTTCCTGAACGCCATCTGCGCGAACCAGACATTCGCAATCACGTCTGGAACCCTCGAAGCCAATCCTTACACCAAGGTGGCGGCCAACGAGGAAACACAGAAATTCATCGGGGCCAACATGGACCGTCTTGCGCTGGACATTGCCAGCGGCAGCGGCGATATGCTGGCTTCGCTCGGCGACCTGATGGGCGTTCAGCCTGACGGCCGCGATCAGTTCAATGCGCGTCTCCAGGCCGGGTTCGACAGGATATTCCCCTCCGAGCAGGTTTCGGCTTCAGAGGTGTTCGCCAATATCCAGAGCGTAATGTAGATCCGTACTGAACAGGAATGTCTTCGGGGGGCGCTGTCCTTACAGCGCCCCCCGCGTTTTGACAACAGATTGCGAGACAGGCGGCCAAGACTCGCCCTCCATGGGTGAGTTTGCGGTTTGTCGAGGGAACTGGAGGGCGAGCGGCCTCGCGAGCCGTTCTCTGTTCAAACCGGTTCCCCCGAGACTTGGCGCGTTGGGGAGACTTTGGCTTGAAAATGGGAAACGGAGTGTTACCTCGCTGCGTTTCCCTTCTTCTTTTCTGCCTCTTTGCCTTCTGTGCCGTGGTCCGGGCGCAGACGAACAACGCCGACTATGTCGGATCGTTGATCGAAGCTGCCGACCGTCTCGCCCTCGACAGGCATCCGTACTGGCGTCTGTTGCTTCACTGCCAACGCGACCTCTTCGGGGTTGAGAGCCGGGTTGATGATCCTTCCTTCTTCGTTGACCCCGACGGCAAGCGTGACCCCCGCGCCGAACTACACACCATCCTGCGTTCGCTGGCGGAACGGACGGATACAGACGCGCAGGATCACCCCGCACAGAAGTTTCCCGCGCGCGTTGACTGGCTCAGGGAACAGCTCAACATTGATATGTCTAGACTCCACGTCCCTGCGCGGACCAAGTGCGATGAGCTTCTGGACCAGATGCGCCCGGTTTCGGCCACTCTGGTCTTTCCGGCCTGCCACCTGAACAACCCCGCTTCCATGTTCGGGCACACGCTGATCGTTTTCGATTCGCAGGATCGCAACCGGCTCCTGTCGCAGTCGGTCAGCTATGCAGGACAGACGGAGGGTGGTTTCAGTCCCTTCTTCATCATCGGCAGTTTCATAGGTTCGTTCCCGGGGTACTACGGCATCATGCCCTACTACGACAAGGTGGAGATGTACCGGGACATCGGCTACCGCGATATCTGGGAATACGAGCTCGATCTGACGCCCGAGGAAGTGCGGAGGATGGTCCGCCACACGTGGGAGCTGCAGACGATGCGCAGCGACTACTACTTCTTTACCGAGAACTGCGCTTTCAACCTCTACTTCCTCATGGATGCCGCCCGGCCATCGCTGCGCCTGGCTGGCGGCTACCGCCCGTGGGTCACCCCGATCGACGTGGTGAAAAAGGTATGTGACCGGGGGCTGGTGCGCCGTTCGGAATTCCGCCCGTCAAAAGTGTCGACGCTGCAATTCCTTTGCGCGCAACTGAAGGGGCCGGAACGTGACCTTGCCCACGCCGTTGCGCTGGGCGACAGGACGCCCGACGCCATCCCGGCGCAGATCACGGATCCGGACCGGCAGGTCATGGCGCTCGATCTCGCCTCCCAGTTTGCCCAGTACCGCTACACGAGCAAGATCGTAACGCCGGAAGAGTACAGGCGGGTGTTCCTTCCCATCCTTCGTGAACGCAGCAGGATCAAGAAGGCGAGCGAAACGGTGTGCCGCGTGCCGGATCCGGTCAGACCGGACAAGGGTCATGACGGCAACCGCCTGGCCCTGGGCGCGGGACACGAAGGCCATGACGACTTCGTGGCGGTGCGCTACAGGCCGGCCTACCACTCGATAGCAGACAGCGGGGCAGGGTTCGACCCCGGTTTCCAGATGGAGTTCCTCGACGCGGAGGTGCGACGTGATACGGGGAGTGACCAGTGGTCGCTTGAGAGGATCGACGTCGTGGATATTGTCTCTATCGCCCCGTGTGACAGGTTCTTCAAGCCGAAATCATGGCAGGTATCGGCCGGGCTTGCGCGAAGAAGGACAGGGGAAGACACGGACCAGCTTGTGGGGCAGGGACTGGTGGGGTTCGGGTATTCAGCACGATGCAGGGCAGTCGGGCTTGCCTACGTGCTGTTCGATGCGCGTGCGGAGACGGGTAACATCTACAGGGACAACTACGCGATCGGCGCAGGCCCGTCGGCTGGCATTGTTGCCGATCCCTTCCCGTGGTGGAAGCTTGTGCTGCAGGGCAACTGCGCGTGGTTCGTGGACCGGGACAGGGATCTTGTGTCGCGCAATCTCTCGCTGAGGCAGAACATAACCGTTACGCGGAACAACAGCATCGGCCTGGAGCTTTGGCACGGGACAAGGGACGGTTACGAATCGAACGGTGGCGCGGCATTCTGGAACGTGTGTTTCTGAGGCCGGAAGCGTTGGAATAGTGGAACGATGGAATGCTGTAGCCGCCGTTCCCCCTCGCAAGCTCGGGGAGAACGGCTGCTACAGGCAGGGGGCAGGGCCTGGTTCGGCTTATTGCTTTATCGCGAACTCCACGGTAACGACGGCTTTCACCGTCTTCTCGACCGTGCGCGTGTCGTACATGCCGTAGTCCGATGTCTCCGTGGAGTAAACGGGCGTGATCTGGAACACCCCCTGGCTTGCCGAGCGCAGGGGACCCACCTCGCTTCCGGAGTTTGATGCAAGCTGAGCGGCGCGCTCGCGGGCGTTACGGGTTGCCTCGCCAAGGAGCTCAATCTTGCATCGGTCCAGATCTGAGACGTAGTACTCAGGACTCGAAGAGTTGAGCTCCACACCCTTTTCGATCAGTCCGGCGACGTCAATCGCGAGCTGCGCCACGGCCCCGACGTTGGTTGAAGTGACCGCGAAGCTTGATGTCAGGATATGCTGTTCTATTTCCCCGGTGGAAATGCCCTTTTCCGTTTTCTTGTATTCCGTCTGGACGCTCACCGGTGCGAACCCGACTTCTTCCATGGCACAGCCGTGATCACGGAGAAAAGCCTGTACCAGGTCACCATGCTGTTTCAGCGTGGCATATGCGGATGCCAGCACAGGGCCGCGTGCGACGTACCACGCGCGCCAGACGGCGGTATCGGAGGAAACGCGCCGTTCTGCGAGGCCCTTCACGGTGATCGTATTGTCGGAAGGTCTGACTTTCTCGATAGTTCCAGAGATAACCAGTGCCACGAGAAATGCACCTGCTGCGAGCCATATTCCCAGGTTCCGAAGCCCTTTGCCGATGTTGCCGATCCCGTCTGTTGTCATGGCGTCTTCCTTCCCGATGCAAAAAGAACGCAGTAATTATCCCACATCACGCGGCCCGAACCAACAATGAATCGAAGGTGTCACGGCGCCAATGGATTGGCGCCCTCCACGACTATTCGCGAGGCGGACTCAACCTGGAGGGCGGCAATCCCTTGCCGCCGCTATGGCTTGCCTGGTCCCGCGATCGGGATTCCGCCGATGGTCACTTTTTTGCAGCTTCCGGGTGGGGCCGAAAACTATCCTCGGTCAGTGCGGAAATCTGCCCGATTCTCCTGTTCACCATGGCCCGGAAGCAGTTCGGCAGATGGTCACCGTGGCCCCTGTGGATGGTCACGCACTCGACGCATCTTCCGTGGAACTTGCAGGGCACGGGGCATGTGCAGTGATCTGTTCCGGACCGTGTGATCTCGGAAAGGAACTCGTCCTGCTTCTGGTTTGCCTTCTTCGACTCGCCCTGCTTGAACAGGGCCATCGCTTCGACTTCCATGGGATGATCATCGACATTCATCATCTACTCTATCCTTTCCCGTGGGCAACCGGGACGAAGGGCCGGCCCCAGCGCCAACTCTTGCCAGTGTACATTGTACAGGTCTGACCCTCTTCCGGGGCCGTTCCTTCCGCGCCGGTGTTGATACAGATAGGGGTTCCTGCGGGGAGTGATATTCTGTACTGTTTCCCGGTCATGAACATCGAACGGGCAAAGGTTTCGGACTTCCTCGAGATCGCTGCACTTGACCGGGTCGCGTGGCAAGGGAACAGGAGAAGTGAGTTCATCCCGGACGGGGAACATGTCTGGCGGATCTGGTGCGAACATGCGTTTGTCTTTGTCGCCAGGGACACCGCTGTCCGCGGAGCCATCCTCGCCTTCATGTGCAACTCGGGCCTCTGCTGTCTCCACAAGATATTCGTCGCCGCAGATGCGCGGGGACACGGTATAGCAACAACACTCTTCGAACGGCTCCTTGCCGAGACGGATGCCCGCGGGCTCACTTGTTTCCTGACCGTCGACCCGACAAACTCCTCCGCACGGGCACTGTATTCGAAGATGGGGTTCACCCGTTTCGAATACGTCAAGGGCTACTACCGGCCGGAAGAGGACCGGATTGTCATGGTTCGCAAGCCGGGCGGGGTATCTGAAGCGAAACAGTCAGGGTGAGGTCACCAGCACAACGACATGGGTCAAATGACATGTAGGCCGGGGCTGTGCCCCGGCGCTGGCCGCGCAGGGCCGGTCTACAGCAAGAAACTCAAGCTGTTCGTGCCAGGCGCCCGGGTGGATCGCGGAAGCGTCACAGAGTGACGCCGCTACACCAAGAACCCGGGATGTAGTGGCGCCAGTCCACTGGCGCAATGCTCATCGCGGGGCAAAGCCCGACCCTCCGGTGGTAAGCAAGAACACTTTTCTTGTTGACCCCGGCTGAAACAAAAGTTACATTAACGGCCATAGTGTTGTAACAGAACTGTCACCACTGCCATGGCAAACGGGCTTATCAATATCCGGGCGTTGAGAAACGGCTTTTCCGGGACGAACCGCAAGGTGGCGGATTTCATCGTGTCTCACGCTGGGGAAGTGCCGTTCATTTCTGTCCACGAGCTTGCGCGCCGAAGCCGTGTGTCGGTTGCCTCGGCCAGCAGGTTCGCGCGGACCGTCGGCTACAGGAATGTCCGCCAGTTCAAAGCCGAACTCGGGCGGGACGCGCTCAAGCAGATCAGCGGCACTTTCGAGGTGGTGGGGCAGGCGGGCGAGGACCGGGACATAATCGAACGTGTATTCCGGGGCAATATCCGGAGCCTGGAGGAAACACTGCAGATCCTGGATGCCGATGCCATGACCCGGGCAGCCCGGGCAATGGCGCATGCCCCGCGGGTTCTCTTCATGGGCATCGGCGGCAGCGCGAGCATAGCGCGAAACGCCGCGCTGCGCTTTACGCAGCTCGATGTCGAGGCGCGCGCCTATGCGGATGCGTACGAGATGGTTCAGATGATGGTCAATATGAAGAAGGGCGACGTTGCCTTCGGCATATCGCACAGCGGCCGGTCCTCTGTTACGGTGAACGCGCTGCGGCTGGCGCGGGAGGGCGGCGCCCTCACCCTCGGCATGTCGAACTACCTGAAGTCGCCCCTTCACGACGCAAGCGACATCTTCTTCCTTACATCGTTCCCGGAAAGCAGTGTCAAGGCCGCGGCGCTGTCGTCGCAGATCGCCCAGTTGTGCATAGTGGACGCGCTCTACCTCCTTGTGGCCCGCTACCGGCGGGTCTCGCCGCAGCGCGTGGAGCGCCTGAACCGTTGCGTGGAACAGTTCCTCAGGGAGGATGCGTCATGAAGCAGAAAGCCTATCTTGCCCTGGATCTCGGAGCGAGCAACGGACGTGCCGTCCTGGGTCGCCTGAAGGACGGGCGCCTGAGCATGGAGGAAGTCGGCCGTTTCCCGAACGGTCCGGTCACTCTCACAAGAACCATGTACTGGGATGTCCTGGCTTTGTGGGCGCATATCCTCGACGTTCTGAGAAACTGCGCCCGGTCCGGCCTGCGATTGTCCAGCATCGGCGTGGACACCTGGGGCGCGGATTTCGGCCTGCTTGATCGGAGCGGAAGGCTGCTTGCCAACCCGTTGTGCTACCGGGACAGCCGGACCGAGGGCATAGGCAAGATACTCGGCCGCAAGTTTCCCCACGAGAAGTTCTATGGAATATGCGGACAGGATTTCAACCGGATCATGGTCCTGTCGCATCTTGTCGCGGTGAAGCGCGACACGCCGCGTGTTCTCGACGCCGCGGCCAGCCTGCTGATGACACCGGACCTCATGCGTTACTTCCTGTGCGGCCGCAAGGCGACTGAACTGACGATGGCCGGCACGTCCCAGCTTATCGACATCAGCTCACGCCGGTGGTCGCCATCGATCCTCAGGGCCTGCGGCCTGCCCGCGCGCATCCTTACCCCGCTGACCCGTGCCGGCCATATTGCAGGTCCCCTGTCCGCGGACGTGGCGGCGGAAACCGGGCTCGGCGGAGTACCCGTGGCTGTTGTTGCCGGGCATGACACGGCCAGCGCGGCGGCGGCAGCGCCGCTGGCGGGGGACGACACCGTCTTCCTGAACAGCGGCACGTGGTCGATCTTCGGCCTCGCGATGGACAAGCCGCTGCTTTCCGCCGATGCGCGGCGGATGGGTTTCATAAACGAGCTCGGTTTCGATTCCGTGCTGTTCGTGAAGAATCTCGCCGGCCTGTACCTCGTTGAGAACCTGAAACGCGAATACGCGAAGACGGGGCGTGAGTTCACCTACGAGCAGATCATCTCGGCTGCGTCGCGGGCTACGCAGTTCCGGTTCTTCATAGACATGAACGCGCCGGTGTTCTTCTCGGGCCGCGATGTCGAGGCATCGTCCCTGTCCTTCCTCCGGGCAACGCGCCAGCGCGGGCAACCGGGTTTCGGGGAGCTCGTGAGGTCGCTTCTTGAGTCACTGGTCTTCTCCTACCGGGAAACGCTCGTGCAGCTGGGACAGGTAACGGGCCGCACCTTCAGGCGGATCTGCATCGTCGGCGGCGGCGTGCGCAACCGCCTCGTCTGCCAGTGGACGGCAGACGCCACGGGGTTGCCCGTGTTCGCCGGGCCGGTGGAGGCAACGGTGGCCGGCAATCTCGCTTTCCAGGTCATGGCCGATGGCGGGGCGAAGAACCTGGAAGATATCAAGTGTCTTATCGCGCGATCGTTCAAGTCGCAGGCATACATGCCGCGCGGCACGGATGAATGGAAGCGGGCATTTGACCGCTTTGAATCAATACGACAACAGAACAGAAAGTGAATAGGAGAACAGATGAAACGCTACTATGACCCCGAGATATTCCACCAGGTGCTTGACGGCATCGACCTGGACAACCATGTAATCGCGTCCTACTACCTCCGCGACCGCCTCGAGGGCGAGAAGTTCCTCGATCACCTCGCGCTCGTGCAGGCGATGGGACTGGAGGGGTCCACCGGCACGTGGGAGAAGGTCGAAGAGGACACCGAGGAAGTCCGCAAGGCCATGTCCAGCAAGATGGTGGGCTACCACGAGATACCGTCGGAGGATCCGTACACCAAGTCGGCCGTTGTCCAACTCGCGTTCCCGATGCGTGCCTGGGGTGACAACATCACGATGATGCTCCTGGCCATTGCCGGCAACTGCTTTGCCTACTCAAAGCACATCATGCTGACAGACCTCTTCATCGGCAAGAACCTGCTCAAGAAGTTCAAGGGTCCGAAGTTCGGCGTGGACGGCATCCGTAAGCTTACCGGTGTGAAGGAGCGGCCGCTCTCGCTCCACATCATCAAGCCTAAGATGGGCATGACGCCTGAACAGACCGCGCACCAGGTGAGCCTGACGATCGCCGGCGGCGCGGACATGTGCAAGGACGACGAAATGCTCGGTGACGCGTACAACAACACGATGGAACAGCGGGTTCCGCTCGTCATGGATGTGATCAAGCGGCACGAGGACAAGACGGGCAAGAAGATGCTGTACATGTGCAGCATCACCGACGAGAGCCACGCGATGTTCGACAAGGCGCGGCGCGCAATCGACCTCGGCGCAAACGGGCTGCTCGTTACGTATTCTGCCGGGCTTGCCGCCCTGCGCTACCTTACGTCACACCCGGACATCAACGTGCCTGTGATGCTGCACGCCTCTCACATGATTGCCATGATGAAGCAGATCGCTTGGCCCGTGCTTGCCAAGTTGTGCCGGTTATGCGGCGCCGACCTGATGCTCACCCCGACCATGTGGTCGTCGATCCCGATGGTGTCGATGGAAGAGGGCATCCGGACATCGTTCATGAAGCTTGCGCCGTGGGGGCATATCAAGCGGACGTTCCCGATGCCGTGCGCGGGCGTGTATCCCGGCGTGGCGGAAGTGATCATCGGCGAGTACGGCCCGGATATCATCATCCCGGCTGGTGGCGGTATGCTCGGGCACCCGGACGGATACACGGCCGGCGCGCAGGCCTGGCAGCAAGCGATCGCGGCGGTGATGGCGGGCGTTCACCTGCCGGACGCCGCACGCAAGCCGGCCAACAAGGCGTTGCGCCGGGCCCTGGAGAAGTGGGGCTACATGGAACGGCCGAAGGCGCCGTGGCTGCGCCTTGCTCCCGAATACCAGCCGAAACCCATGAAGTTTGACTGAACCCGGGAAGGCACGAGGAACGGAGAATGGAACCGCGGATGGACGCAGATTGTCGCCGATTGAGGAAACCGGACAGGAGGCGTAGTTCGGCTCACCGGACGGTGAGCCGAAAGAACTGCAATCCCGTTCCCGTCCCCATCTATCCCCATCTGCGTTCATCTGCGGTTAACTCCCTCTCCGGACATGTTGTTCTCTGCGGCAAGTAGACTGAAGGGGAAATATGGCTACTGCGATAAAGGTTCCGGATATTGGCACCACCGTTGACCACGTGAAACTGGTCAAGTGGCTGAAGAAGGAAGGCGATACGGTCAAGCGCGGCGAAGCGCTGTGCGA
>Ga0172375_10003190_pt1 | contig 25055 bp, 27 predicted proteins | sample LakKiv1m_FD_114537 | JGI IMG/M metagenome (GOLD analysis project Ga0172375, IMG submission 114537) | Freshwater microbial communities from Kabuno Bay, South-Kivu, Congo - kab_092012_11.1m | ecosystem: Environmental > Aquatic > Freshwater > Lake | place: Democratic Republic of the Congo...
AGGTTCATCTGAAGTTTCGTTGTTTTGCATAAGGCGGGAAAAATTGTGTTACATCAGTCTTGTATTGGTCGACTAAATATTTAATTTAATCGAGCCAATTTAAAAGGTAAATTAACTGGTTTCCCGCAGCCCTTTCCAAAGATGGTCCAGGACCATCAGAAAGGTTTTACTGCGCTCCTCCCACGCCTGCTGGGAAATATGAAATCCATCCCGGTATGGGTCAATGCCATGGTCGCCCAAGGGTTGTGCCGCCGCCCACCAGTTCCACATGGGCAGGTCATATTCATATGCCAGCATGGCAATGGTCAGATTAATGGCGTGGTCCTTCTCAACATTGTCTGCTTTTGTTGCCAGGATTGGTACTGCCCCTTGTGAGATCGTATACTCAATGATCTGGCGCAGGTACTGTTCGTACAAGTCGGCCGAACGGCCATTAAAGGGGAATTCAAGGCTGATAAGGACAAATGAGGGGTGCGTCAGGCGTAATTCACATTCCAAAGGCGCTTCATCCGGAAGGCAGATTTCCGGGTCAGCCATCAGCGGAGAAAGCGGTGAGGCAGCAGTAAAGCCAAATTTAGCCGATTGGCCGTCGGTATCAAAACTGCCTTTAAAATTCTCGACTGTTTCCAGGTATTCATCTTCAAGCCAGGAAAACCTGTAAATATCCAGATGGTCAAACCGTCCCAGAAAATACTCGTGCAAATTCTGGCAGTCTCCGACCTTTGAAAAAGCTTTCGTATTAACGTTCAGTGCTCTGCCCTGCCTGTAAATTTCCCTGGCTGTATCTGTCACCTCAGGCACGACCGGCCACTTCTGCCATTCTTCAGGCAGCAGACGCGGAATATCTGTTGGCTGCAAAGGCTCACCTGAAAGTTCGACCTTAGCGCCGGCAGTTTGGGTGGCGTACACATACACACTGGCACCTTCCATTACCGGTTCCGGTGTAGTCCAGGTGGCTGTCGGCTTGGGTTGCGTGCAGGAGGCAAAGATCAGCGAGACGCTAAAGGTCAGAAGCAAGGTTTTTCTCATTAGGGTAATTTTACTATTTTGAATTGCACCCTTGAAGGAACTTTTTTTGGGGATTTTCGTTTATATAGTGAGACAATTTCGTCTAATTTTGTCAGTGCTTCTGGCTTCGATTTGAAAGCCGGGAGGAGGAAGAATGAAAAGAAAGAATTTAGTTTTTGCAATTACCATATTGATCGCAGTGAGCGCGGCCTGTGCATTCCCTTTTACCATCCAGTCCGTTGATAATCAAGTCGCCACTTATGCGGCTCAAACCGTGCAAGCCTGGCAAATACAGAACGCGCCAACTCAAACTCAGCAGTCAACCTGGACCCCGCTTGCAACGCTTATGCCGTTATCCACTCAGATGCCCTATCCTACTTACACTCCAGCAGCCACGTCCACGCCAAAAACACCGCCAACAGCCACACCCAAACCATGCAACCAGGCCACCTTCGTCAGCGAAACTGTACCCGATAATACAAAATTCAGTCCGGGCACAGAATTCACCAAATCCTGGCGCTTAAAGAATATTGGCACCTGCACCTGGAATCCCAATTACAAATTGGTTTTTGTCAGCGGCGATCACATGAGCGGCCCGGACTATGTGAAACTGGATGATTATGTAGCTCCCGGTGAAAAAACCGACATACTTGTTGACCTCAAAGCACCTTTAAAACCAGGAACTTATACCGGCTACTGGAAACTACAGGCAAACGATGGATTCAAGTTTGCGCAGGTCTATGTACAAATCAAAGTGCCCTCTGCCTCCTTCGCGGTTACAAGCGTTGATCTGTCTTCCACTCCCGCTTCGTATGATGGTGCCTGCCCCAAGAACTTTACGATCAAAGCAGATATCACCACAAGCGCGGCCGGAAAGGTAACTTACCAATGGAAGCGCAGTGACGGGGTTACCACCGACCTCAAATCAGTGACCTTAGACAGCCAAGGCACCAAAACCGTCCAGTTTGATTGGGACCTGAACAGCACCGATACGCACTGGGCAAAGATCTACATTGATGCGCCCAACCATCAATGGTTCGGCCCGATCGATATACCGGTAACGTGTTCTTAATTTTGACGAAATGTGATACAAGTCCTCTCCCTAAATGGAGAGAATTTGTATTTTAAATTGGTATACACTCATCCATAGGAATTAATTTAATAAAGGATGAGAAATGTCAGAAAAACCGATCAGAGTTCTTCTTGTTTGTGCCGCCGGCATGTCATCCAGCATGCTTGAAGCAAAAATACATAAAGCTGCAGAAGCGGCCGGGCGTGAAATGGTACTTAAAGCTATTGATAGTCTGCGTATGAGCCTGTGGGATTTTGAAAAAGATCCAATGGATGTGGTGCTGGTCGCCCCTCAAGTACGTTTTAAAAAACGCAGTATAGCTGAAAAAGCCGAGCCGCAGGGCAGCGTCGTTCAGGATATTGACACAGTCGCTTACGGCATGATGGATGGCGAAATGATCTTCGCGCAGGTGCTTGAGGCCATCAAATCTAAATAATCAATTCGATTCAAATTGAAAAATCCGGAAAAGCGTCAAAACCTCAAAGAAGTCGTTCTACTCTTCCTAAAGCTGGGGTTTACCGCTTTTGGCGGACCGGCAGCGCATTTGGCAATAATGCATGATGAGGTCGTCAAACGCCGTAAGTGGCTTAATGATGAGCAGTTCCTTGATCTTGTCGGTGCAACCAACCTGATCCCCGGGCCGAACTCCACAGAAATGACCATTCATCTCAGCTTCCTGCGCGCCGGCTGGGCAGGTTTTTTCCTGGGAGGGATCAGTTTCATACTGCCCGCAGTCCTGATCGTCACCGGATTGGCCTGGTCTTACCAAAGATACGGCGCCGCACCGCAGGTTGCCTGGGCTCTGGCAGCGGTAAAACCGGTGATCATTGCCATCATCGTTAAAGCGTTGTGGTTTCTTGGAAAACAGGCTATCAAAGAACCCCTGACCGGTTTTGCGGCGGTCAGTGTTTTGGTGTTGAATTTGCTGGGATTTGATCCAGTAATGCTTTTATTTACAGCAGGCATACTTGTTATGTTGATAAAAAATATCAATAAACTTAAAGAAATTAAACCAAAGTTAAATGCATTCTTGCCTTTATCATTTTCTCCTCTGACCGCCGCATTTCCCCATACCTTTAACCTTCCAACACTTTTCCTCACCTTTCTTAAGATCGGTAGCGTTTTGTATGGGGGCGGATATGTTCTTCTGGCTTTTCTCCATTCTGATTTCGTTGCACGGCTGGGTTGGTTAACTGAACAGCAGCTGGTCGATGCGATTGCCATCGGCCAGGTTACTCCCGGCCCGCTTTTTACAACTGCAACTTTTATTGGATATATTCTGGCCGGTGTTCCGGGTGCAATCCTCTCAACACTTGGGATCTTCTTGCCCTCATTTTTTTTCGTAGCAGTCTCCAACCCGCTCATCCCTAAAATGCGTCGGTCGATCTGGTTCTCCGCATTCCTGACAGGAATCAATGCCGCGTCGCTTGGTTTAATGGCAGCCGTGACCATTCAACTATCGCGGGCGGTATTGGTGGATGCAACCAGTATCATCCTGGCATTAATCTCGTTCGCTCTGGTGGTATTTACTTCAATTAATACAACCTGGATCATTTTTACAGGGATACTTTTTGGGATAGTGCGATTCCTGATTGGCGGCTGAAAAGAAAGAGGACATCGATATCCTTAAATCTATGGTTAAATTAGAAGATGTCTGAATCTCACTTTGCAGATTTCATCAAACAATATCCCGATTTTCCGAATACCTCCGAATTAGATCGGCTGCGGGAGACCCAGTACCCCCTGCTCGAAAAAGAGTCCCACATCTACCTGGACTATACTGGCGCTGGTCTTTATGCTTCCTCTCAATTGGACGCCCATCAAAAGCTGCTGAGCGAATCCTTATTCGGAAATCCGCACTCCTGGAATCCCACCTCGACCCATTCCACCGAGCTGGTCGAAAGGACCCGGGCGAGAATACTGCAGTTCTTTAACGCCTCTCCTGAAGAATATGTGTGCGTCTTTACGCAGAATGCCAGCGGAGCGCTGAAATTGGTCGGCGAGGCATACCCTTTTGGCAAGGGCTGCCGCTATATGCTGACCTTCGACAACCATAACTCGGTTAACGGCATCCGTGAATATGCCCATTCAAGGGGTGCAATCGTAACTTATATTCCTGTTGTTTTGCCTGATCTACGCTCTGACAAGTCCAGGTTAACGGAAGAGCTTTCGAATCCGAATGACGGTTGTTTCAATCTTTTCGCGTTTCCTGCACAATCGAACTTCTCAGGCGTTCAGCATCCTTTGGAATGGATCGCGGAAGCCCAGGCGCGGGGCTGGGATGTTCTGTTAGATGCAGCAGCCTTCGTGTCGACTAACAAGTTGGACCTTGGCCGCTGGCACCCTGATTTTGTGCCGTTATCTTTCTATAAAATGTTCGGCTATCCAACCGGTGTCGGTGTGTTGATCGCGCGGAAGGAGACATTGAAAAAGCTCAGCCGTTCGTGGTTTGCGGGCGGCACTACAACGGTGGCTTCAGTCCGCGGTAACAAATTCTATGCTGCTGAGGCACCGGCAGGCCTGGAAGACGGTACGCTCAATTATCTAAACATCCCGGCTGTGGGGATCGGTCTTGATCATCTGGAAAATATCGGATATGAGAAGATCCATACGCGGGTTGAATGCCTCACCGGCTGGCTGCTTGAAAATTTGGTTGAACTGAAACATGCCAATGGTTCATCTCTAGTAAAAATTTACGGCCCGTTGGATACCAAAGCCCGCGGCGGAACCCTTGCACTCAACTTTTTTAATTCCCATGGGCGGATCATTCCGAAGAATCTTTTGGAGAAGGAAGCCAATGCCAAAAATATATCCATCCGCATGGGTTTTTTCTGCAATCCCGGCGCGGGGGAAATAGCTCTTGACATATCCGGTGAGGAACTTTCATCCTGTTTTTCACGCCCTTCCTATGAAGCGCGAATCACAGACCTCGACTTTCAAAACTGCATCGACCCCAAAGCTTCTGGCGCTGTGCGCGTTTCTTTAGGTTTGGTCAGTAATTTCGAGGATGTTGAAGCTTTTCTGCAATTTGCCGAACACTTTTTGGAATAGGTTTTTAGAAAACCAGGTCAACCAGCAGCCCTATCATTATCAGTGCCAGGGCAGGGATAAATATCCCTGACCAATCCATTCGTAAATTCCTGCTGCCTTCCTGTAATGGCGGCGCATTCTGATTGAATTGCGCGATCAAAAAACGGATATTCGGAATAAAGATACCGGACCTTTCTGCAAGCACAAGGAATTCGGTATTGAGCTGCTGGATCTCATCCCTGATCGCAACAGCATGCCGCACCATGCCTATTTCCATGCGCGGATTATTCAATAATCTACGTAGAAAAACGACTATTAAAGGTTCCGGGATGCAAAGGAACTTATTAAGCGAGGGCGGTTGAACTGGAATATCCAATTTCTTTAATACCCGAAAACCTTCTTTGATGCCGCGCCAGGCCAGTAAGATAGCATCCCGCGTGTTCGCCATTCGGTAGTTATCATTGCCGCAAAGATATAAGGCTGGTGCAAGTGCCGGGAATAGCAGCGCCACATGATTCTTTGACCAGGTATCCATTGTTTCCAAGACCTTGGCTTTTATGAACTTCCCTTTTTCCAACCCGGCTGCTATCATAATTACACGGGGGGTAACTAAACCATCAGGTTCTCCCAGCAGTATTTCAGCCTCACGTTTAGGTTCTGCATTGATAAACACTACCTTATGACCTTCCATGAATCCCGCAATACCCGCAAAACCAGTCAGTACCCGCTCTTCCCCCAGCGCTTTGATAAATTCATCCGGTCCAGCTGCGTTATTCATCAGGAAAAGGAAATTTGCTGAACAATTTGCGGCGAGAATCGGAAGGGCGGCCAGTGCCTTATTCTTTCGCATTACGACGAGAACAAGGTCAAAACCATTAAAAGGATCTAATTCTTCAAGGAGGGGAACCTGGATGGACTCTTCTTCTTTGGTTGTCCAACTCTTCAGGACCACTCCATACTGGTGCACCTGAGCCAGTCGATTGCCGCGCGCCAGTAAGGTTACATTCTGCCCGCCTTGATGCAGCCTGGCTGCCAGCACACTTCCCAATGGCCCGGCACCAAATACCAGAATTCGCATCTGTCCTCAAAAGAAAAGAACTGCTCAAAATAATTTAAATATCAACACCCAGCCAACCTCGGATGAAATTACCCAGTATAAACGATAGCAATGCCACCCCCATGCTGATGGCTGCCATTTCCAAAAAACGCTTCTTAAAGTTGTAACCGCGGGCGACCGAGATATAGTAATTGAACAACGCGATCACCAGAATCGCATTCAAGATCGTCCAGCCCAGACTGAGAAGGTAATTCTTAAGGATCAGGAATGGCATGACCAATAGAGCCACTGTGATGATGTATGCGATGCCTGTATATATCGCTGACCGCATCGGGTCTTGTTTTCCGCCTTCTGACTTTTGGGATAGGTATTCCGAAGCTGACATGGAAAATGCCGCCGAAATGCCGGTGATCATACCTGCCAGGGCGATCAGCCTGGTATTCTGAAAAGCAAAGGTCAGGCCCGCTAATGCGCCTGTCAGTTCCACCAGGGCATCGTTCAAGCCAAGCACTACTGAACCCGCATAGCGCAAAGCGTCTTCATCCAGCATATCCAGCAGTTCAGATTCATGTTTTTCTTCATCTGCCAACACCTGCTTGGCTTCAGGGATGGCGTTGACCAGGTTCTTGTAGATCTTCTGAACATGCTCCTCCCCCTGCTCCATTAATCGGATGCCAAAGGTCAATCCAAATAATTTTGATATCCAAAAGAAAAAATTGATGCTTGATCTTTTGGGAGAAACATCCGTTTGGGTATAATTCTTCCACAGCAGATAATGCTTCTTCTCCTCGCCTGAAATTCGCTCCAGAATCTTTGAATTGTCCTCATCCTTCACCATCTTAGCCAGGCGTGCATAGGTGTGAAAGCCGTTTATCTCTTCCTGCTGCAGGGTCTTTAATTGCTCAATTTGTTCAGGCGTAACAGACATTTTTCCCTCACTTAAATAGCCAGACGATTTTGGTAGGATACGGAAATTATACGCCAGGCAGATTTTTGATCAGGGATCGGTCTGCTTTTTCTTGCCGGCTGCAATGTAAGCGAAAAGAACACTCAGCAAATATAGCACGAACAGCGGCGCCATCAGCAAAGCCATATTGACCGGGTCAACTGTAGGTGTGATCATGGCTGCCAGAATTGCGATGATCACCAGGCTATAACGCCAACCCCCTGCCAATGTTTTTGCTGACAAGATATTAAGTTTTACAAGTGCGAAAATGATGATGGGGAATTGGAACCCCACCCCAAGCCAAAATATCAGGCTGGTGATGAAATTGATATATGAAGAAAGGCGCGGTTTTGTTTCCACCGCCAGAAAATTGATCAGAAAAGTTACTGAGGCAGGCAGCATGACAAAGTAAGCAAAAGCCGTACCTGCCAAAAACAGAAGCGTACCAAAGAAAATTGTAATAAAAATCCAGCGTTTTTCCCCAGGCTTCAAACCAGGCAGAATAAAAGCCAGAAGCTCATACAGGATAACCGGCATCGCGATCGTCACACCGCACAGGAGCGACACACGCATGAAAACTGCGACATTCTCGGTTACTTCAATCGACTGCAGCGCTTCAATGGACCCCGCCGGCTCTGCGAGAAGAATAATGACCTTTTCCGCGAAAGCAAAACTTCCAGCAGTGGCTGCCCCAAGCGCCAGCAGAGCAATGAACAACCGCTTGCGCAGTTCCTCTATATGCTCCCAAAAGGTCATCACTGAGGCGTCTGAATCTCCGGATGGATCCGGAGCGAGATCAACCGTTTTCTTTTTTTTCATCTTGGCCGGAAGGCTCAACTTCATTCATTGATTTGGACGGCTGAACAGAAGGTGTTATTTTCGGCAGGTGGGATCGTTCGATCTCACCAACAGTCTTGCGGGTCGATTTGCGGAGGTCTTCAAGCTCTTGTTCGATGCCGGCCTCACGGACGATCTTACCTGGCATCTCACGGATCTCATTTGAGGTCTCCACGATCTCACGCCAGAGCGGCGAATGGGTGACCTTGCGGATCAATTTACCAGCTTCCCGGGCTGCGGTGACCATGCCCTTTGGACCCAGAACGATAACTGCAATGACAAGGATCAGAAAAAACTCAAGCGGACCTATTCCAAATAGCTGCATTCTTGTTTGTGACAGGGATTATTTTTCTTTAGATTGAGGATCTTCTGGTTCTTCACCTTCTGGTTTCTTGTCTTCTGTGAGCCCATCTTTAAAAGCTTTGATGCTTTTACCCATTTCACCCGCGACCTTAGTTATTCTGCCTGGGCCAAAAACGAGCAGAATGATGACCAAAACGATGATTATTTCCCATCCACCGAGGCGCATGATATTCTCCTTTTACTACTTATTGAGTGTAGATTATACTTTGATAGATGAACCTATCCTTATCAGCATATAATTAACACCAGGTTAAAAACTATGTGGCAGAAAATTTAAGACAACCGAGACTGGATACTGATCATACTGGGAGCAATACTAATCATTATTGCCGTCCTAAATCTGATCAACTTCAACCCCTTATCCATCATTGAAAACCTTAATGTGACACCTGCGGTGGATCAGGAAGGGTTTGCACCGATCTTCATTCCAACAGAAGCTGCCGTTCAGGAAGAGATCCAACAGCAAGCAACCACCCTTTATATTCCTGAAAGACTTTTCATTGACAAGATCGGTCTCGATGCGCCCGTTGAGATCGCCAAATCGATCGAAGTAACTGTTGATGGGCAAGCCGCAATTCAATTCCTTGTTCCTGAAGAATTTGCGGCGGGATGGCATGAGCATTCAGCGCCTTTAGGTGTTATTGGCAATACCGTGCTCAGCGGTCACCATAATGCTTTTGGTGAAGTATTTAAAGGGCTCCTTGATCTTGAAGTCGGAGATACATTTATCATTACCAGCGGGACGAAACGATTCAGCTATATCATTGCCAACAAGATGATCCTGCCGGAGAAAGACCAGCCGCTGAGTGTGCGTTTGGAAAATGGCCGCTGGATCCTGCCCTCCAAGGATGAACGCGTCACCCTTGTCACCTGCTGGCCGGCACGCTCAAATACACACCGACTGATCCTGGTTGCAGTCCCCGCATCGGGACGAGGAAAAGCAGGGAGTCAAATCCCAACCTTGACCCCAACCCAACCGATCCGGCTAACTACGCCTGCGGCAGCTTTGCTGACCTATAAATCAGCCACTCCGGTACCAGTCCACCTGACGACTCCGGTTGTATCCATCCCGGCCGCAGACACCCCAACTCCTGAGCTTCAAAAAACGAGCATTTTGGTTCACAACACTGGCCGTTTTTCGGTGAACATACGCGAGACGCCGGACATCAAAGGCAATATCATTGAATCGTTTAAGTCTGGTGATGAAGCCAATGGTTTGGGGCGCACCAGCGATAGCTCGTGGATCTTTATTGAATACAAGGAATCCAAAGGTTGGGTTTCGGCCGAACTTGTGGAGGTTACGCAACCTGTTGATTCTCTGCCAAACATTATAGCGCCCAAACTTTCGCCATAATAGTTTTTCCTGACAAGACCTCTTTTTTGCGGATCAGGTTTTTGAACTTCTAACCTTCAAAAAAGAGATAAAAAAACAGGCGCAGATGATCATCTGCGCCTGTTCACTTTTATAAAATTTCAGTTTATGGAATCACTTCGACAACGGTCAGCTGATCGACAGGCTTGTTGACCACAACTGTTTCTGTGAATATCCATCCGGTTACATCATCCAGCTTGACTTGAAGCCAATCAGAAGCTTCAGTGCGCCCAATGACCTCTGCCTGAATTCCTTTTTCCATCGAAGCCAATACTTCAGCGGCTAGGTCAGGTTTGGCGCGCACGTTTATTGTAGAATCACTTTCATTTGTGGCGATCACAGCCTCGTCGGAAGGGGCAGGAGAGATGCTGTTGGGGTCCGTCACGGATTGTTGCTCAACGCCGGCAATGGCCAATACATTGTTGAATTCATTGACCAGCACCTGCCATTGCGTCTGGCTGTTCTGGATCGCATTTGTCAGGTCTTCTGATTTTGGATCCTGAACATTCATGAAAATGATCATGTAATTGATAACTGAAGCTGTGTAAGCTACTGTGGACGCTTTAAATGTATCCAGGCAGGCAGGAACCTTGGTATTAATGGCGTCATAACGAATTTCCTGCAGCCGAAGAACTGGGATAAATAAAAAGTTCACATCTGTGCTGTTCGCCAGATCCGCAACTTCGCGGAACTCATTAACAGCCATCTGCAATTTTTCTGCTTCAACAAGTATATTTTCCTTGCTGCAAGGATCAGGTGTAGGTGTGAGTGCAAGTGTTGGCTCAGGCGTGACGGTTGGTATAACGGGGGTGGGTGCCGAACAAGCAGATAATAATAAAATACCTAGGATGATAATAATTGATACACTTTTCATAGTTCTCCCTTTGGATAAATACTGAGTAAGTTTATTGTACACCCTCCCCGAATAGAGAACCCTGGTTCTTAGGCATAAACAGGTAATGCTATAATTTTTAAGGTTACTCTTTATCAAAAAACGATGACAAATCCACTGCGAACTGTTATTCTCACAGACAGCACTGCCTGTCTTCCAAAAGAATTGAGCGAGAAATTAAAGATAAGTCAAGTTGCCTACTATATCCACAAAGGTCCCGAGGTTCTTCGCGATTTGATCTCGGTCAATCGGGAAGAATTTTTAAAGTGGCTGCCAACCGCCCTCAAATTGCCAACTACTGCCTGCCCGGGACCTGGTGATTATCTGGACGTTTATAGATCACTTTCAAATGAAGGCGCAGAGAATATCATCAGCATCCACATGACCTCAAAAGGCAGCGGTGCATTTCAATCTGCATTAACAGCTGCATCTATGCTGAAGGAAACCCTACCGAATATAAAGGTTGAGGTCATTGATACTTTGAATGTCGCCTTGTGCCAGGGATGGATCGCCATAGAAGCAGCGCGTGAAGCGCTGGCAGGCGTTTCATTGGAAGGGATCCTCCAAAAGATCCGCGCCATGATCCCGGTGACACGCATGATCCAGACAGCGGATACCTTGAGGTATCTTTATATGGGCGGGCGGATCGGAAAAGCAACACACCTTTTAGGTTCCATGCTCAGCCTCAAACCTTTGATCAGCATGAAGGACGGTGAGATCACTGCCCTGGGTGTAGCCCGAGGCTTGAATAATGCCTATGAAAAAATGGTTGCTTCTATTGAATCATCTTTGGGCAAAGGCAGGAAAATTAAAGTTGCTTATATGCATGCCGGTGCCGCTGAAAAAGTTGAAAAACTGAAAAATATGGTGGAAAACCGGTTCGAAGTTTTGGAATCCTTTACTTCCGAACTCTCTCCGGCGCTCATGGTGCATACCGGTCCAGGTACTTCCGGCTTATGCTACTTTCCTGTAGAGAGTTAAGTAAATAAGGACCGCTGATAATTAAAACCACGCGATTGATTTCGATCAAATCTTGCTTTTTTGAAAAGGAAAATTAATGAACAATTTAAAATTCACGCTTGAAAATTGCACGATATTTACTCTCACAAATATGATCCCGAATGGTTCGATTGGTATTTCTGAAAGCGGTCTCATTGATTCGATCAATGCAAAATCGGCACTTTCCTATCCAACCTTAAAAAAGATCGATGCCAACGGCAGATCTGTAATCCCCGGAATGGTCGATATCCATGTTCACGGTGGAATGGGCGTTTCGTTTGGCATTGGAGACCTTTTCTCGGACCTTGAAAAATACAGCCGGTTTGCCGCCAGCCACGGCATGACTGGTTTTCTGCTTTCGATCACCGGACCAAATGCGGCCGAGATCACCAGGATCGTTAACGAATACGTACAGATCTTTGAGCAAAACCACAATTGGCCGGGTGCGATCCCTTTGGGTTTACACCTTGAAGGGCCTTTCCTAAACAAAGAAAAACATGGGGCTTTCAACCCGGCCTGGATACACAATCCAGATCTTAGTGAGGTAGTAGCTTACCTGGACGCAGGGCGTGGCTGGATCAAGCATATCTCCATGGCGCCCGAACTACCAGGGGCTGAAGAAACCGCAAAGCTTCTTGCAGATGCTGGCGTGGTCATCTCCCTGGGACATTCCAACACCAATTTTGATACAGCAAGCGCCGCGCTTAAAGGCCGATATTCACATGTTACGCACACATTCAATGCACAATCCGCATTGCATCAGCGCGAGCCGGGTGTGGTTGGCGCAGTTTTAGCTTCGGATAATTGTTCGGCGGAATTGATCGGCGACCGGCTGCATGTACATCCTGCTGCGATGCAAATCCTTTACCGTTGTCTGGGGGCAGACCGCATTGTGGGTATCACAGATGCGATGCAAGGCGCCGGAATGCCGGATGGAAAGTATGAGCTGCTTGAACAGGTTATCACTGTCAAAGATGGAAAGGCAACGCTGCCGGATGGCACCATCGGCGGCAGCACTGTAACTATGGAAGGATGCCTTCGCACATTAGTCCAGCTGGCAGGTGTTCCCATACATGAGGCGGTGCGAATGACAAGCTTCAATCCGGCTAAGGTGATCAAAAAGGATACAACAATTGGGAGCATCGAAATTGGAAAAGAAGCGAATCTTGCCATTTTGGATGACGACTTCAACGTGCTCATGACCATCGTAAAGGGAAAAATCGTCTACTCAAGCGAAAGCGAGGTCTAAATTGACTGGATCACCGCTTCGTGTTGGCATCATCGGGTTAGGATACATTGGCAAGGTCCACGCCCATTGTTACCAGTCCCTCCCCCACTGCTTCCCGGATTCCAAAATTCAAGCGCAATTGGTTTCAGTACTTCGCTCGGGCCTTGGGCGGGATGCGGAGTTTCTGCACTCATTGGGAGATCCGCTGGCAACCACAAGCATCGAAGAATTTTTCTCACAGAACCTTGACCTGGTGGATATCTGTTCACCCAACGAATTCCATCATGGTCAGGTTAAAGCAGCACTCGAAAAAAGCATTGCAGTTTACTGCGAAAAACCTTTGGGATTAAATCTGTCCCAGGTACGCGAAAGCTCACTCGCCGCCAGAAGATCCGGCGTTTTGACGCATACCGCCTTTACCATGCGGTACATCCCGGCAGTTCAGCAGGCAAAAGCAATACTTGCGGCTGGCGCCCTGGGTGAGATCTTCAGTTTTCGCATTCATTATTTTCATAACAGCTACATGGATCCCATGCGTCCCATGTCATGGCGATTAAGAAAAGAGACGTCCGGCGGTGGGTCGCTGGCAGATCTTGGCATCCATATGATCGATATGGTCAATCATCTGCTTGGAGATGTTGAATGGGTACGGTGCCAGACAAAAACTTTTATCACTCAAAGGCCGCTTGCTGCTGGAATTTCAGAAATGGGGGATGTTGATGTTGATGACTGGGCGCTGTGCGTTTTGGGATTAAAGAATCAGGCGGAAGGCTCGATCGAAGTGACACGCATGTCAGGCGGGCTTGGCGACAGCTGCAGGGTGGAGATCTTCGGAAACCTGGGCAGTATTGAGATCGATTTCAGCCAAAGCGGAGCAGTCCGGTTTTATGACCAGCGTCGAAAACAGTATCAGCTTGGCAGTGAGGGTTTTGCCCTGCCCGCCGGCGAACGACCGCTGAGTGCTGTGCTGCCTCAGAATAAATTGTCCTTGGGATGGTTCAAAGACGCTCATTTGGGCAGCATCCATGATTTTCTGCTTGATATCGTTGAGAATAAAGGATCATCCGCCAGTTTTGAAGCAGCGCTTAAAGCGCAGGAGATCCTTGAAGCGGCTTATTTGTCAGCAGACCATAATTCTGAAAAGATAGATCTACCCCTACCCTGAAAGGATAATAAATGAAAATTGCAATCATCGGCGCGGGCGGGATCGCGCGCAAAGCATATTTCCCATTACTCGGCTGCTGGCCCGGAATTGAGATCACAGGCTTGTTCAGCCGAACCCAGGAAACTTTAGATCAGGTAAAAAGCGAATGGGGTTTCGCCAATGGAACAACAGACATCGATCATATTTTGGAGACCAGACCTGATGCGGCCATTGTGATCAGCAGCACCGATTCACATTACCGGTTCTGCCGTCTTTTTCTTGAAAACGGCGTGGATGTGTATTCGGAAAAATCCCTGACGCCCGATAGCAAGCAGGCTTTTGAATTGGGAGAAATTGCTGAAAAGAACAACCGTATCCTCGCGGTCGGTTTCAACAGGCGTTATGCACTTCTTTATAAACAGGCAAAAGTGATCTTTGGCAGCAGGCGCATCCAGCTTGCGATCTTCCAAAAACATCGGACTGATCAGTTTGATAAAACGCTAACCAAGCTCTACCTTGATGACATCATCCATCAGATCGATCTGGCGCGTTTCTTCTGCGGCGAGCCGCAGGCAGTCTCCACCGCGGTCACAATGGAAAATGACATGATCGCGGGAACTGTTAGCAACCTTAAATTGCCCGAAGGCGGCCAATGTGTTATCGCTGCCAGCAAACGGTCTGGCGCCTGGCAGGAATCTGCGACGCTGCATGGTGAAGGCATGACCATCCATGTTGATGCCTTTGATCGGATGACGGTTTCGCATAACGATCATGTTGAAATTTACGGAACAGACCGTCCGGGTAAGTGGATCCGCGATATGCGCGAACGAGGTTTTCAGGGACAGCTTGAACATTTTTTTGATTGCGTCCGGACACGCCAAAAACCTTTGACCAATGCCTGGGAAGCTGGCAAAACGCTTGAATTAATGGAGAACCTGATAACCTTGGCCGATCACTGAGATCAAATTAAAGAGGAAATAATGTCAGAGAATGAAATTCTTTTAACCATTTTTCTAAAGCATCAACAGTATATGAACCTTGAAGAGATCAACCAAAAGCTTGACCAGACCGGATTTTGGTCAAAATTCCCGCCTGAAGGTGTTGAAGTTGTTTCCTGGTATGTCATGATGGGCATCGGACAGGTAGTAACGTTGCAGTTTCCACCCTCAAAATTAAGAGATGTGAATCTGGCTATTGAAAAGTCGGCATGGGGAGCATTTGATACCGAGTTTTACGCAACCTATGACTTCACCGAAGTCTGGAAGAAAAGACGCGCAGAAGCAAAATAAAGTATTAAAAATGCCGCGCCCTTCTCAGGTCAAGAGAAAGGCACGGCGTCAGAATTTTTAATTAGTTGACTTGTCTTAAAGACATTTCACTTCAGGGTTTGGGGATCCTCAAGCATTCTTTTGATCTCATTCACAAATTCAGCTGCCAAAACACCATCACCAACACGATGGTCCATGGATAAGGTCAGGTTCATCATGTCGCGAATTGCCAGCTTGTCAGTGTCAATGACCACAGGCTGCTTGCGGATACTCGATACCGCCAGGATCGCGCTTTCAGGGGGGTTGATCACTGCTGTAAATGCATCCACATGATACATTCCGAGATTTGAGATAGTAAAGCGGGATGGCTTGCTGATATCCTGTTTTCCTGAACGGGCTTTTTCTGCTATCTGCCTGGATCGAAATGCAATTTCCTTTAAGTCCAATTTGTCCGCATCTTCGATCACGGGCACCAGCAGCCCTTGCGGTGCAGCTACCGCAACGCCGATATTAATATCGCCCCAAAGCGTTATTGTGTCTTCATCCGAAAATGTTGCATTGACATCAGGAAATTTCTTTAAAGCCAGCACACAAGCGCGAATGACCAGATCATTAAATGAAACCTCCAGCAAAGGTTCTTCCTTGCGGAAACTCACAGCATTGGTCATGTCAACCGCCACAGTGACAAATATATGCGGAGCACTTGACCAGCTTTGTGAAAGGCGTTTCGCGATGGTTTTCCGAACTTTGTCGAGGGTGATTGTCCTTTCAGACATATCTTCCAATTCTTTGGCAGAACTTGGCAGATTCACGGCGCCCAGTTTATTCATCACGTCTTCAGTTGTGATCTTTCCATCCAGGCGGCTGCTGACAAGCGAATTCAATGGCAGCCCATTATCTCGGGCAAGCTTGCGTGCCTTGGGCGAGATGATGATCTTCGGCTGGATCTTTTGCTTTCCGCTCTCTTCGGCATCCGGCAATGAAGTCTCTTTCGTTCTCGGGAGATCTGAGCCCACCTTGTTTTCAGTTATCGCGATGGATTCATCTTTCTCACCCACATAACCAATGGTTGAAAGTATCTCAACTTCTTCTCCGTCGTGCGCGATGATCTGCAGCATAAATCCATTTTGCGGTGCAGACACTTCAAAAACCGCTTTTTCAGTTTCTACCTCGCATATCACTTCGCCTTTTTTAACAGGATCGCCTTCTCTTTTGAGCCAGCGCACAACCCGGCCGGTTGTCAGGTCCTGTCCACCTTGCGGCATGATCACTTTTGATGCCATGATCCCTCAGCTTTCAGTAATGAAGTAAAACTCGTCCTAACCATTGATCGCTTCCATCACGCCAGACACAATTTCATTGACTGATGGGATGCATAGTTTTTCCAGGTTCTTGTTGAATGGAACGGTAGTATTCTTGCCCGCAACGCGTACTGCAGGCGCCTCAAGAGAATAAAATGCCTTTTCAATAACGGTTGAGATGATGTCGCCGCCCACACCACCGCGCTTCCAGGCTTCGTGCACAACTACCAGCCGGCCTGTTTTTTGAACAGAACTTAGGATGCAAGCTTCATCCAGCGGCACAAGCGTCCTCAAGTCGATCACTTCTGCATCGATCCCTTTTTCTTTTAACACTTCAGCCGCTTTCAGGCATTCCCCGGTCATAAAGGAGTAGGTCAGAATGGTGACATCTTTTCCTGGCCGCTTAATATCAGCTTTTCCAAAAGGAATAAGGTATTCTTCTTCAGGTACTTCGCCTTCGGTAAGATATAACTGCTTATGCTCAATAAAGATCACCGGGTTGTCATCGCGAATGGCTGTTTTTAAAAGTCCTTTGGCATCATAGGGGGTGGAAGGCATCACCACTTGCAGGCCAGGAATATGATAAAAAAGCGCTTCGAGGCTTTGTGAATGCTGGCCAGCAAGTCCATTGCCAATGCCGCCCTGGGTTCTGATAACGACTGGTACATTTGTCTGCCCGCCGGTCATAAAATTGTATTTCGCGATCTGGTTTGCCACCTGGTCCATGGTCAGATACATGAAATCCACAAAGAGCATCTCTACCACCGGGCGCGTGCCGGCAATGGCCGCCCCGCCGCCCAAACCGATGAATGACGCTTCAGAGAGCGGTGTTTCAATCACTCGATTCTCGCCAAATTGCGTCAGCAGATTCTCTGTTACTTTATATGAGCCACCGCGCTTGCCTATACCTTCGCCGATGATGAAAACCAGCGGATCTCTTTCCATTTCTTCCCGCAACGCCGCGTTCAATGCCTCGCGATATTTTATACGTGCCACGTTTATCTCCTGATCAATCAAATATTTCTGGATCTATCGCATTTTAAAGCGCAATGATCTCTTTTAAGAATTCTTCTGCAGGTTGCTCGGGGCTTTCAACCGCGAACTTTACCGCTTCCTCAATAAGGGAATCGACTTTCGTTCCGATTGTCTCGATCTCATCCTCACTGACCTTCGCTTCAACCAGTTGCTTGCGCAGAACGATCAGTGGATCCCGGGTTTTCCATTCAGCCAGCACGTCCTGCGGCATATACGCGCCAGGGTCGTTAACATGATGCCCCCGGTGCCTGTAGGTTTTGCATTCGATCAGCGAAGGGCCGGCCCCGCTCCTTGCCCGACGAACAGGTTCAACCATCGCGTTATAGACCTTTACCGCATCGTTTCCATCAACGGTCAATCCCGGGATGCCATAGCCCGCGGCATGCGCAGACAGATCCTTCAGTAAATTCATGTTTTCGACTGGTGTGGAAGCTGCGTAGTGGTTGTTTTCGATGATGAACACAACAGGCAGATGATAAATAGCTGCCAGATTGATCGATTCATGGAAGACGCCGTTGTTCACGGCACCATCGCTGAAAAAGCAAAGTACGACCTGATTGGTCTTTTTTTGCTTGATCGCCATTCCAGCTCCGGTTGCCAGGGGAATGCCCCCACCTACTATGCCGTTTGCACCGAGATTGAATTGCTTCATATTGGCGACATGCATCGAGCCTCCCCGCCCTTTGCAGTAGCCGGTCTCTTTTCCCAGCAGCTCTGCCATCATCAGTTTTACATCATGCCCTTTGGCAATGGCATGCCCATGCCCGCGATGGGTGCTGACAATATAGTCATCCGGGTTGATGGCCGCAATGGCGCCAGTTGCGATCGCCTCTTCCCCAAGATAGGGGTGCAGGTATCCGTAAATATTGCCCTGCCGGTACTGCTCGATCGCCGCTTCTTCAAAGCGCCGAATGGTCAACGCAGTTGTATACATCTGCTTCAATAGATTGCTATCCATAAAATTACTGCCTTTCAGTGAATTATTTCAGTTTTTTAGGTTTTAAAATATTCGACCAGTTGAGCAGCGGTCAGAATCCCATCGTAAGCCAATCTTTTATTTCCTGCTTTAAGAATCCCTTTTTCACCATCCTTATCCCCCAGACAAGTAACAATGATGTCCGCTTTGCTCAGATCTTCTTTTTCGGTATAAAAGTTGGTGGTGGCAACCACATGCATTCCTGCAGCCTTGCCTGCTGCAACACCATTTTGAGAATCTTCAAAAACAACACATTCATCGGCTTTTAAACCGGATTTTTCCAATGCCAGATTATAGATCTCGGGATCAGGCTTCTTTTTTGAGACGATATCCCCTGCAAGGACAAAGTCGAACTTGATATCCTTTAAGATCACTCCAGCAACTGCCTCTGCGGCGCGCTGATCGGATGTGGTGCAAACGCCCAGCACATATCCCCCCTGGTTGATCTCCTTCATCATGCGATGAATCCCGGGGCGAAGCGGCAGCTGTTTGCTTTCGATCAGTTCGATAAATGCATCAGTTTTTTCCAGGTGCAGGGTTCTGATCAAAGCATCTTCTTCTTCCGGCTTTACTTCACGGCCGAACCCTTTGGTATGCAGGTAATGCTTCATGCGCTCCTTGCCGCCGCCGATCTGCAGCAGATCATGGTACTCATCCACTGACCATTCAAAATCGAACCCAAGTTTCTTAAAGGTTTGGTTAAAAGCCACGCGGTGGCCATCCTTTTCGGTATCAATGATCACACCGTCCTGGTCGAAGAAAAAGCCTTTTATCTGTGCCATAGTTCTCACCTTATTTGAATTTAATCCTTATGCCCTTCCGGCACTGCCAAGCATGCCGATCCATTCGGCAACCTTGGCTTTGATCGCATTTTTTGCATGCTTGTCGAGTTTGCCGGGATCATATTCATCACGGTTGGCGGAGATATACTCATAAACCGCATCGATCCAGGTGCGCTTCAGTTCAGTGGAAACATTGAACTTGGCGCCGCCTTCCGCGATCAGTCGGGAAACGTAATCCGCGGGCAGGCCTGTGCCTCCGTGTACCACCAGCGGGGTGCGGATTTTGTCGCCATTCAGCAGCCGAAAGATCTGCCCCATACGCTCAAAATCGACTTTGGGATTCTTGGTCTTGTAAACGCCATGGGCTGTGCCAATTGCCGGCGCAAGCAGATCAACTCCGGATTCTTCTACGAAGCGCAGAACCTGGTCAGGGTTGCATAATTGGGTTTCATCTTCAACGACCTTGATCTGGTCCTCGACGCCTGAAACAGTACCGAGTTCGCCTTCAACGGTAATGTCACCGATCGAATGGGAATAATCGACTACCTCACGGGTTTGGCGGACATTTTCATCGTAGGGCTGTTTGGATGCATCAATCATAATATTGGTCCAGCCGGCATCTGCGCTTGATTTGCAGAAATCCACGTCTGTGCAGTGGTCCAGATGAAGGCAGATGGGAATATCGCTTTTGCCTGCTATTGAGCGGTAAACCGCTACGATCACATCCTGCCCCAAAAATTTTGCCGGCGAAACAGATGTTTGAATGATAAGCGGGGCTTTTGCCTCTACATGCGCTTCAACAACGGCTTCGAGTTGGATTATGTTGGTGATATTGAACGCCCCGACTGCATATTTCTTTCGGCTGGCATCCATCAATATTTCACGCGCGTTTACGATCGACATTGCTCCTCCTAAATTTTCTTCCGGCCAAATTCCCTTAATAAACAAGAATTCAGGTTATACTTTGAATGTTCATTATTTGTGAACATTATCCACCCAAAGTATAATCCTGTCAAGGAAAAGTGATGCCCAGAGATAAGGTTCTGATCAAAAGAGAAGAGATCAACCGCCGGCTTGCCGGTTATTTTCTTTCTTTGGAACCCGGTATCAATATCGACAGCGTCCGGGACCTTGCTGTTTCAATGGACGCCAGTATCGGCTTGATCTCAGAAAGCATCTCCCGGCTTGAAGAACTTGGGGCAATTGAAATTGACCGGCGTGGACAGCTGGGATCTTTCCTCGTCCGCCAATCTGTCGGCAGGCTCTGGGCAGCAGCTGTCAATCAGCCTTTAGTGATCGCCCACACGCTGCCATCCAACCGCAGGTACGAAGGATTGGCTGCTGCCTTAAAAAAGGAATTTAATGATGCCGGGATCGAAACCTATTTTATTTTCGTACGCGGTTCGCGAACCCGGCTGAATGCGCTGCGCGAAAACCGATGCCATATCGCCATTGTCTCCCAGTTCGCAGCCGAAGGTCTGCGCACAAGAACTGAGGAAATTGCCGCGACATTGCTTCCGGGCAGTTTTGTTAAATCCCATCAGGTGTTTTTCAGGAATGACCTAAAAAGTGATGAGTTTATAACGGTTGCGATCGATCCGGATTCCTTCGATCAAACCCAGCTTTCGAACATTGAATTTAAAGATCGGTCGATCGATTTTCACAAACTCACCTTTATGAGCATCCGCCATTACCTGTTCGAGAAAAAAGTGGATATGGCTATCTGGACCGAAGAAGACATGGAGAACCAGCTCGGGAATTCGATCGCGATGCGGCCTTTATCACAAAAGACCGCCGAGATCGTTGGCGGGCGGAACACCAAGGCTGCTCTGGTGACGCGCATCAATGATGATGCCACACGTGCCCTGATTCAAAAGGTGATCGACCCCGCGGCTATCCAGACCATCCAGCAGGCAGTGATTTCGGGTGCGTTGATCCCTGAATATTGAGCTAATTTTAAGGAGAGTGAAGTTGTGAATAAAAAAGACATGCAGGGATTCTTTCCCGATCTATCGGATCTGGATAGAGAAAAATACATCATCGTTGATTATTACTTTGAATCATTGACCGAACCAAATGAAACCGCTGCTCATTTATGCGAAGAAATGTCAACAATCCAGTGGCACAGGGTTGGAGTGGAGGAGGATTTCAGGCCGGAATTCGGCGCTAAGGTGGTTGCACTTACCAATAGGCATCAGATCGAGCAGCCAAGCAGTCCCTTTTTGGCTGCGCATATGGGGTGGAAAAACAGCCCGGTGTATGCCTGCAAGGTAAAGATCGCTTACCCTTATTTGAATTTTGGGATGGAGATACCCAACCTGCTGACCGCGTTTTGCGGCGAGGGGGTGATGCATGCACCAGGGATCTGCGCCATTCGCTGGCTGGATATCGAATTCCCAAAAAGTTTCCTCAAAGAATTCCAGGGGCCGCAATTCGGCGTCCAGGGCCTGCGCCAATTGCTGGACGTTTACGATCGGCCATTTTTCTTTGGGGTTATCAAACCCAATATCGGACTTCAGCCAAAAGATTATGCGCAGCTCGCGTATGAGGCATGGCTCGGGGGGCTGGATGTTGCCATGGATGACGAATTGGTTGCGGACGCTTACTGGTCGCCTCTTGAAGAACGCACTCGATTACTTGGCGGACTCCGCCGAAAAGCTGAAGAAAAAACAGGAAAAAAGAAAATATTCCAGGCCAATATAACTGCAGAAGTGGATCGGCTTAAGAAAATGCACGATTTAGCCGTTGCAAATGGGGCCAACGCAGTGATGCTTAACAGCATGACGACAGGTCTCAGTGCCGTACGCGTCCTGCGCAGGCACGCTGCTGTTCCGATGGTATCCCATTTTGACCTGTATGGCGCGATGACCCAGATCCCTTTTCATGGCATCCGCGAAAAGGTTTTCATCAAACTGCAGCGAATGGCCGGTTTTGATGCCATTCTTTTTTCCGGTTTTGACGCGCGCATGAAATCCTCAAGGGAGGATGTGCTGGAAAACACCCGTGCCTGTCTTGAACCGCTCGGGGATCTAAAACCTTCCCTGCCCATTCCCGCAGGCAGCCAGTGGGCAGGGTCGCTGCCTGAACTTTACCAGGCGCTCGGCACAGTTGATTTCGCCATTGTTCCCGGCCGGGGCGTTTTTGAACATCCATTTGGACCGGAAGGCGGTGCACGCAGTCTGCACCAGGGCTGGGAAGCAACCCTGCAGGGAATTCCCCTTGAAAACTATGCAGTAACGAACGAGGAACTTCGCCTTGCGATCACTGCCAGAAAAAGCGGTTAGGACACATCTATTGGTTCCTGCCGGATTTCTTGCATTCGCAGGGAAGTATGTTTTTTAAAATAAACTTTATATGTTAAGATTTACTATTCTTACTTCATTTTAATTACAAGGACTTACCCATGCCTAAAATCTCTATCGTAACAGATACTGACAGCAGTATGCCGGAATCCCTGGCTCTGAAACACGGCATTCTTCGGGTGCCGATCGCGATCAATTTCGGAGAAGAGCACAATGAGACAGATCTAACTCTCTCAAACAAGGCACTCTTCGAGCGCATTGATAAAGAAGGCAGGCTCCCGACCACAGCCGCGCCCACCCCAGGAAATTTTGCAGACACTTTCCTGAAAGCATTTGAACAGGATGGTTCGGAGGAGCTGATCTGTTTCTGCATCAGCAGCGCCATGAGCGCGACCTTTGAGGCAGCGCAGATGGCTGCCCGGGATATCCTTCCGGACAGGAAGATCACAGTTGTGGATACCAAAACATTGTCAGTCGCCCAAATGTATATGGCCATCGCAGCCGCAGAAGCCGCGGCCAGAAATGCATCCGTCGAAGAGATCCTTGACATTGCCGAAAGCATCCGAAGCCGTTCATTCATCTATGGTGCACTTGCTACCCTAAAATATCTTTCAATGAGCGGCCGCGTCAGCCATATCGCTGCGGGGATGGCAGGTATGCTGAATATCAAACCCATACTTTCAGTGCAAAATGGAAAATTGGATATGCTGGAAAAAGTGCGTACCAAAAGAAAAGCCTGGGAACGAGCCATTGAACTGACCAAAGCCGATGGCTCAAGATCACGCATCGAAAAAATGTCGATCCTGCATGTGGCTGCGCCGGATGATGCCCATGAATTTGAGACCCTTTTACGCTCCGGACTTGACTGCCCGGAGGAGATCCTAACCGTGGAATTGAATCCCGGGCTGTCTGTCCATACAGGCTCGGGTCTGGTTGGGGTTGGTTTTATTGTGTTTTAAAGCAATCAGATATAATATACTTTTTTGACCGTTATAAAAAGAGATTCTTTAAATATCATTTTGGCTGTGACCAAGTTCAGGCATGAAACGGGTTGACGATAAACCTTTATTTCGAGCTTTGATCATTATGGGCGTTTCCGGCTGCGGAAAGACCACCATCGCAGCCCGCCTGGCTGAAAGACTCGGGTGGACCTTCATCGAAAGCGATAATTTTCATTCCGAGGAGCATATTGGTAAAATGGCCGGCGGCATTCCTTTGACAGATGCCGATCGGCAGCCATGGCTTGAAAGCCTGCATGCACTGCTTGCAGACCTTAGCACAAAGGACCAGCCTGCCGTTCTGGCCTGTTCAGCCCTAAAGGAAAAATACCGCCAGACTCTGACAGCCGGCTTAAGCAATGTCCAATTCGTTTATCTTAAAGGCGATTATGACCTCATTTGGAAGCGCATGCAGGAAAGGCAGCATTACATGAAGCCGCTCATGCTCAAGAGCCAATTCGAGGCTTTGGAAGAGCCGGAAAATGCTTTGGTTATCGATATCGTCCTGCCGCCTGAAAGGATCATCTCGGAAATTCTTCGGCAGATCTGATGTACCTTATTCCAACCATAGTAAAATTCTCCAATGCCAACCGAAAAAGAAGTTTACGATTCACACGCCAACCAGTACGAATTGCTGATCCTGCGCGAGGACTATGAGAATAATATTCCAGAAGAGATCAACAGGATCGCCCCCATTGAAGGATTGAACATAATTGATTTGGGCGCAGGTACAGGCCGGCTCACCCGCTTCCTCGCTGAAAAAGCCCGCCAGCTGGCAGCCTGCGACGCATCGCACCATATGCTTACCCAGGCCAGTGAAGTACTGAAAACAAAAAAAACCTCCAAAACTTTGCTATCTGCGGCTGATATGCGCCAGACGCCTTTCGCATCCCATTCGGCAGATCTGGTTATCGCCGGGTGGAGCTTTTGCTATCTGGCAGTCTGGGGCGGAGATAATTGGCAGCAGGAAGTGGATAACGGCCTGGCTGAGGTCCGGCGCCTGCTTAAACCCGGCGGCGTCATGATCGTGCTTGAAAATTACGGGACAGGGTATGAATCCCCAAATCCCCCTCCTCACTTGAACGCGTATTTTGAATATCTTAAACAAAAGGGATTCTCATCGTCCTGGTTCCGGACCGATTTTCTATTTAAATCTTTTGAAGAAGCGCTGGCTCTTTCCGGATTCTTCTTTGGTGAGGAATATGAAGCAAAAGTCAGAAAAAATAAATGGACCATCCTGCCTGAATGCACGGGCATATATTGGTTAAGAATGTGATCAACCTTAAAATGGATCCCGGTTTTTCAACCGGGATCCATTTAATAAAAATAATGATAAGTCAATATGACGATCGGATTAGAAGCCTTTGAAATAATTACCACACCAAAGTACAACAAATCCTACTACCACGAACCAGATTGCATTTTGAGATACCACAGGAAGGTTG
>Ga0172375_10003191_pt1 | contig 25049 bp, 24 predicted proteins | sample LakKiv1m_FD_114537 | JGI IMG/M metagenome (GOLD analysis project Ga0172375, IMG submission 114537) | Freshwater microbial communities from Kabuno Bay, South-Kivu, Congo - kab_092012_11.1m | ecosystem: Environmental > Aquatic > Freshwater > Lake | place: Democratic Republic of the Congo...
AGCTTTTATTGAGATCGAAACGCGAGACAGGTATGACATTTTGGAAGACCCCGGTTCAGTGACTGTAGATATATTCGATACTGACGGGAACAAAGTATCTGCCGGGCCGGCCACCAGAGAGGGGACAGGCAATTATTTCTATACTTATACTATCCCGGCAAGTGCTGCAAGCGGAAGCACGTACACTACAAAAGCGACGGTAATAAACAGTTCGGACTTCGTAACGATCAAGAGAGTGCGCTTTAAGGTGAGATGATAAGATGTATTCCACAGTCGATGAGATCAGGGAGATATTCGAAGAGAACGACATCGGTAATGAAGCTGTGATAACCGATGCTGAGATAATCAAGATCATAACAGACGTGGATGCGGAGATTGATGCAGCCTTATACAGAAGATACACCACACCTTTTACCGACAGACCGCAGTTAATACAGAAAATCAGCAAATTTAAGAGCACGGCACAGGCCATGCAGGATATACAGCGCGGTTCAAGCGGCGCGCTCATAAAACCTGAAGTGATGAACTACTACGAGAAGAAAGGGGAAGCGCTGCTGGAAGACCTGAGAACTGGTCGGCTTGAAATAGCAGGAAGCCGAAGGTTGCAGATGGCGGCGACTACACATTGAGATCATGTCACTGGAATGTAAATACTTCGAACTCAATGGAATAAACCTTGTGCAGTTCACCCACAGGATCACTGATTCTTTGGAACCCGATACAGATACCATCCCCAGATTGGGGGATGAAAACAGGCAGTTTGCCAGGGACGACAGGGGCCTGAGGACTATTATCTGGGAAGGATACATCAGCAATGATGAGATATACCTGAACCTGAGAAAAGTGTTATTCGATAACACAGAGAAGATACTGAAACTTCATCCCGAAAGGAAGATAATGCTGCTATCACTGGGCTTCAAGAAGATGCTGGATATAATTAAACCAGAAGATAGCAGGATGACACTTACAATGCTGGCGGCCGACACAAGGGAATACAGTATAATTCGGGATTCAGCCACAGTGGCAGTAACATCCTCGCCAGCGGACATTCAGATAATGTCAGAAGGCAGGGCGCCAACAACGCCCGAATGGACGCTGACCGCTATCGGAGCTATCATAAATCCAGCGATAAGCAATGGAGTGGATAAGATGGAGTGGTATGGGATGCTTGATCCGGGCGATGTTATGGTGATATCGAAGGATGGCACGGTATCAATAAACGGCAACGGGACGGGCAACATAAGCGGAACGGTGCCGGAGGCGGATGCTGGGAAGAATACGTTCGTTTACAGCGACGACCCGGGTTCGAGCCATAACTGCACAATCGATGTAACGTGGAATGATGCTTATTATTGATGTTATAAAAAGACGATAGGAAATGCCTGTATTGAGCAATAGTAAGCCTGATGGTCATTTTTCAAGCGAAAAAATAGGTGCAATAGTTTTTTATGGAATTCATAGCAATATGAACCTTGAGAATCTGCACATGTGCTCCCAATCGATGCCAACACCAAAAGGGGAAGAGGCAATGGGAATGTGATCTTAAGATTGCGATGAGATTTTTTGACATATTTGACTATAATTTCTAAAGCAAATAATTTTATATATTATTAATGCACATTTATAACATGTGGCCACAATTAAAATATATAAACCTGAAATTCAAAATTGTCCTATATGTGAAAGATTTCTCAGTAGAAAATATAGCACACAACCAAGAACAGTGGTTCGATTGCATGAAACAATCACTTCATCAGAACATGTCATGCAATGTAGCAATAAAAAATGTTCAAATCGTGGCAAACCTTTTCGGTCTGCTGAGCTTCAAAGCATTGTGCTACCGCATATGACCTATGGGATTGATGTCATTGCTCAGGCTGGAGAGCTTCGTTTTTATGATCATTTGACATTGGAAGAAGCAATAGAAGAATTTTCAAAGATGGGTTTGAAAATCAGTTTAGGTGAAATGAGTTTATAATAGATAAATTTCTTTCACTTGTAGCAGGGATAAATGAAGAGAAGATTCCAGAAATTCGCAAAAATTTGGAAACGAATGGATTTGTTTTATCCATCGATGGCACTATCTCCATAAAAGGCAAGACATTATACATATTTCGGGATAATATTAGTAATACTATATTGTATTCTGAAATATGTGAACTGAATGACACCGCACATATGGAATCCTTGCTAAGAATTGTAGTGAATAAATTTGGTGTCCCTCTGGCTGTAATAAGCGATATGCAGCAAAGCATAATTGAAAGTGTTAAGATAGTTCTTCCTGGGGTAATGCATCAATTCTGTCAATCTCATTTTCTCAGGAATGTGGGGGATTCTCTCACCAAAGAGCTTCATCAAGAACTTGGAAAACAAATGAAAAATTATGGAGTACAAACTGAAGTAAACCGTATTAGAAAGGAAATGAAAAAAAAACGATGAGAAGTCAAAATTAATATCTGAACTATGCCTTTCTTTGAAGGTTACAACCGATCAACCACCGTTTGAGTTATATTATGTTGAACAATTTGACCGATATCGTGTTGTGAGAACTGCGATACGAAAATGCATAAACCTCTTCAACGAGGAAGAAGAGTACAAGAATTATCTGGTAAAAATAGATGATAAACTCAATTCTGTTTTACGTGATAAAAATATTGAAAATCGCGTTAAAGAGCTGAAATATTATCACCGCTATTTTAGGAGACTCTGCAATATCTTTGATGAAAAAGGTCATGGCGGTGATATAAGAGAACGTGTGGAGAAACGAGTGAATAGATATAGGACGGAAATAAAAAGACTCTCTAACAATCATCCCAATTTTAAGAAAGTTGTCTTTCAATTGGATAAATATTGGGATGGACTTTTTCATACTTATGAACATGGATACATTCCAAGAACAAATAATCAGATGGAGACCGAGATATGGAATTTCCAAAAAATATGGAAAAGGATTACTGGATATAATAATCTTAACAATTGGATAAATATACACGGTTGTTTTTCAATATTCCTTCTTAATTTCAAACTAGAGGATGGTAGAATTCACCAACGAACTATGGGAATAGAGAATGAAAGCTTTGCCACACTTATTGGTTCAGTTTCATCGGAAATTAGGATGAAAAATTCTGAAAAACAAAAGGCTCTAAGGGAAGAGCATAAAACCAGAATATCAATAAAGTCAAAAGGGGTTAAAGCTTTTCTAAAAGATAAAGTAGATAAAATTAAAAATATTTTAAAAATTAAGAGTGATTAATGAAATTATGGATATTTGAAGCAAACCTGTTGGGAATCATATGAGAAGTTGTTTATAAAAAATTCGATAATGATATATATAGAAAAGAACAACTATCTCAGTAAATGGTACTATATAAGGTTTTTAAGGTTCTTAATGGTGAGGAAATATTTACAGGTATTCCTCATAAGGAGAAAAAAATAGTACATCCTAAATTTAAATATTTTAAGATCAAGAATAAAGATCAATATATTGTCTTTAATGCAGCAGATTCTGTTGAATCAATTTTTTCGACCGAATTAAATCAAATTTATGACGAGGTAAATATAGAAGTTATCATCGCCCGATATAAATTTTTATACTCTGTTGTAAAACTTTCTGGAAGAGGTTTATTATCAATACATGGTTTGTCTAAATATATTGATGTAGAGATTTTATCACACATTGAAAAATATATAAAAGATAATTTTAATATTAACATAGGCTTTGAATCATTTGAATATGATAATAATCATTTTTCAAAAGATTATTGGGGAGAAAATATAACAACAAAATTGGGATACAATTCTTCAAATAGAATGTATATTAAAATTTCTTCACCTAATTTTGAAAAATTGATTGCAAAATATCCCGATTTGGAAAACTATTATACAAATGGAATTATAAAATCAATAAAAGGCAGAATTTCAGATTTGGAATATATAGAAGATAATAAAAAATATCCTGGTAATTTTAAATTTAATCGAAACGGAGTATTCAGCTGTGATTTTTCTAATATAATCTTTTTTAATGATTTTTTAAAAAAATTTATAAATAAAGCATTTTTTGGGAGTTACTGAAATGAATATTGAAGTGGAAAATGTAATTGGCTTTAATGATATCACTCATTGGATTCATGAATGCAATAGATATTTATTTTTGACTAAAATTCATTTAATCCACCCATCTGTATTTCCAGAAATTAGTGGAGATCCAATAAATTATATTGAAACAATTATTAATTTAGGTAATGTATCATCTGAGGAAGAAGCATCATCTCCCAAATTATTGTTACACGAACCCGGAGAGGAACCAACTATAATTTCATTGAAAGATAGCATTGAATTTAAAATTAACTTATCACCCGAAAAAATCTCTTATTTGAAACAAACTTTCAAAAACATTTCTTCAAAGAATTGGGGAGAAATAAATCAAGACAATATTGAATCCTCCCAGCAGATTTTATATGAATTATTGTTATTAATAAAAAAAGGGGTAAATGAATTAAGAGGTTCTTAATCTATTTAAGGACTTTAAATGGTGAATATATATGCTTGGTCAAAATCTATAATTATTGAATCAGGGAGAGATAATCATAAAAAAATTCAACTTCATTAAAACCATAAATCTATACATGAGAGTTATAGATGCTCAAATGTATCTTGAGACTTGTCGAATTTTTGAAACAGAAGAAAATAAAAAAATTATAGATTTTATTTACCAATGGTTGAAAATTTTAAAAGAAGATATTGAAAATAAGATAATAAAAGTTTATTATAATTATCCTGAAAATATAAGTGATTTGGATAATAAAATGATATCAGACGAATTAAATTATACATATTATGCATTAGAATCAACATTTGATAATATGAAATATATACCACTCCAACCTCCATTTTTTACTTTGAAAACAATGGTTGATGAAGTTATATTATTAATCCCAGATGAAATGAAAATAACGAGTATATATTTTAAAAATATTAAAGAGTTTAATTTTACTGAATCAAAAATGAAAACGCCAGAATATTATTCGGAAGCCCAAGAAGAGATAAAACAAAAGGTTGGTTCGACACCAAATGTATTATCTATGACAGTTGTATATCATCATAATCCCTTAATGTGGCCGTTAATTTTTCATGAATATGGCCATACTGTTTTTACAAAAATAAATGGGAAGGCTACATATCAAAAAATATATGCCAAAATAAGGATATACTGTATTGACAATTCAATAGACAAAAGCATTTCTCAAAACACCCTTACTACAATAATATCTGAAACTTTTTCTGATTTATTTGCAATAAATTATTATCGTTCAAATTATTTCTTTGCGTTTTATTTTCATGAAATTCTCAGTTCTAAAATCACACAATTATTGAATTTATCTGAAGATCTGAAATTTCAAATAACAAATCATCCTCCTTCTGCCATTAGAATGAAATATATGTTAGAAGAGCTCAAGAATAAAGGATATGATAAAAATGATGATGCTTTAGAAGAGCTTCGAAAATATCATAGTAAGTATGCAGAAATGATATCCCATGAAATGAGTAATATACCCCCTCAATATATTGGTCTTTATGAATTGATATTTAAGGAAATATCGACTTTATTTAATGAAAACCAAGATGAAATTGATTTCAAATTAATAAATGATTTACACAAAAATTTGAAGAATAAACTTCCTATAGGAACGTCTTATGACAGAAATTGCAATATTGAAGAATTACTTAAGTCAGGAAACAAAAAGTTTGACATTGAGAAGAATAATAAAACAATTGATATGATTTATGCTGGTTGGAAATATCTAATTAAAGACATGATAATAAACTTTTATGATGAATCAGACTATAAAAAATATCTTGAAAATTCAGTTATTTCCCCTGAAAAAATTAAAGGATCAATTGACAATAAAATATTAAAACTCAATAATGAATACAATTTTTTAATTAAGAATATTGGTTATTCAATTGAAACATCTGTCATTGTATCAAATTATAAGGAGTGCTTTTAATGATGGGGGATGAATTATCATTGTTAGGAAAACCAGATATAATTGATAGAATAATAACAAAAAACAACGAAAAAAAGATTTTTGTTAGTCCTATTTTGTCTTCATCACAAATTCAACCAGCATCTATTGATGTAAGACTAGGATCGGAATTTTTAGTTATAAAAATCGGAAAAATTACCCATTTAGATCCATTAAGAAATCCTATGGATGTCAGATTTGAGGTCGAGAAATATACTGATAATTATAAGATTTTAAATAAACATGATAGATTTATTTTACATCCTAATGAATTTGTTCTAGGATGTACTTTAGAATTTGTGCGTCTGCCAATAGACATAGCAGCTCGATTAGAAGGCCGAAGTAGCTGGGGAAGAGTGGGCATTTTAGTCCATTCTACCGCTGGATTTATAGACCCAGGCTTTTGTGGAAATATTACTTTTGAATTAAAAAATATGGGAAAAGTTCCAATTCCGTTATATCCAGGAATTCGTATGGGTCAATTGGCATTTTTTAAAGTAAATAACTATGATAAATACGCGGGCAAATATGCCGAATCATTTGGTGTTGTGCCAAGTAAATATTTTGAGGATTACGAATTTGAGATTATGAGAAAGGCATATAATAAAGAATATTATGAAAGCATGATAATTGATATTTTTGAAGCTTGCCGTAATAAGACAGGTTTACCTCAGACAAATTCGAAAGATAAATTCCCACAAGAATTAATAGATGCGATTGCATCAGCCTATGAAAGCCATAGAGATATTTATAATGAAAATGATTAGTGGAGTATTCTAATTCATGAAACAAGATATATTACTTAATAAATATAGGGATATTGAATTAATTGATTCTTCTATGTATATAACCGAAGATATAGTATATGATGATTTGGATTTCGAAAATATCATTGGTAAGAACCTTATTATAGAAGAATATGAAAATTTTCTCTCAAAACACGAAAATCAAAATTATATTGAATTCTTGGAAAGATTAATGATAGAATATTCCGATTTATTTTTTTATTCGGATTTAGAAAATAATCGTTTGTATTTTGAATGTGTTATAGGATCTAAAAATGATGCCAAAAAGAAATATTTGTTAAAAAAAATGATATATCAAATTACGACGAAGAAATGTCCATCATGTTCCTCTAAATTAAGATTGAAACCTTTAGAAATCAATTCAGTAAAAGTCGATGGAAAGACAGTTCAGTGTCAAAAATATGTTGTATATTGTCCAGAATGTGATGGAATCTTCGGAACAGTTGGTTTTAAAACAATTCATATAATAAAATCATTATTTGATGAAACTACAAGATTTCTAAGGTCTTTAGAAAGTATTAAAATTGGAGAAACCAATGAAATAGAATTTAATTCAAATTTTGATTCGATATATCGATGTTAACAAAGCATTTAATACTAATTAATATTCCAATATGCGGAAAAATTTTTAGTAAATTAGATTTCCGCTTTGCTCTTCATTAATTTAAATTTATGCTTTTATCTTAATAACTCCAAATTTTGTACCTCAGCATCGACCGATTCAGCTCTTCTTTATAGAAATGCCATTGGAGCATAAATCTATCATGCAGACGACGAAATGATCGCAATTTCAATTGATTCACTCATCTCAATCAGATTTGAGATACTATAATATAATAAAAATTATTTAATTAATTATCCTAAGCTTTGTCATCTGTTTAAAAATGTGCCTGAAACAAAAACAAAGAAAAAAGACCGATATAAATGCAAAATCCTCAAGCATTCTCTCCAATGCCTTTCGGATTGCAATCCTGATTTCTTGATAGTATTCCAATAATACAATAGTAAGTTACTTTTTAAATACAATCCCCTCCTCTCATTAAAAAAAGAGTTTACACTCTTTGAAAGGAGACTCCAAAATATGGTACAGGTAACAAAAGGCAAGAATGTAGTCATAGAGACTTATGACGCAGAGTTTAAAGAATTCACTGCAACAGCAGCGCAGACCGATTTCACCATGGCGAACAAAGCCGGGGAGACAACTCCGGAATACACCAGGGTCTATGTGGATAATGTAGAGGTCGCATCAGCCGACATAACAGTATCTTCAGCGACTCCCGCTGTGGTGACTATCCCTGCATGCACAGTAGGCCAGATAGTTCAGATTTACATGCCAAAGGCCAAGAACGGCGCATACAGCGTCCAGCAGGCGATCCAGATGAAGGTATCAACAAAGACCATAGAGATAGCAGAGCTGGGCAACGATGCTGTGACCGTTGATGTGGTACAAAGATCCGGAGCATTGAACATAGCGTTTGCTCAGGCAACTAACCACGACCTGATGACCAAGTTTACTGATAGTGCGAAAAACGACGCTTTCATGGTCATAGCAAAAAAGTACTCAAATACCACTCCGGTAAGCTATCGAATATACAAGGAAGCCAGGGTCAACGAGATGAACGACAGTCTGGAAGCGGGCGGGATCGCGATGGAAACATTCACGCTGACATTCAAGCACCCGGTAACGTTTAAGACAACATAAGGTGACAGAATGGAAGAAAAGGCAACTGTTGGCGTGGATAATGAGCCAAACCCAAGAAACTTAACCGAAAAAGCACAGGAAACCGGCGCAGAAGCGCCGGAATCTCAGCAGGAGCAATCAGGATTGGTTGTGGTGCTGGGTGGACAACTGATTCAGTTAGAGGCTCTGAATGTCCAGGACTTCCTGCTAATAGACATAATCACTGGCGGTACACCTGCTGGCACTTTAGATAGGGCTAAGGCAAAGCAAAGTCTCATTGGCTCGGTCATATCCAGGAGCAAACTGACACCCGAACAGGTCGAGATACTAAAAAGTGATCCGCTCAGGACGTATAAGGCAGTCGGTATGGCAATAACACAAGAATTGTTCGGTACAGATAGTTAAGCCGAAACAATAATCGCTGATCCCAATGAGCTTTGCCGAAATCAAGAAGCTTAAGGAACTTCTCAAAACACTCCAGGGATCCGGAGAAGCAACAACCAGGATCAGGATGGAAGTAGGCAGGGCGATTGAAAAGATACATAAGGAGCGCTCCGTTGCAAGGATGATGGCCAGCGCTGATATTAGCCAGCCAATTGGACTGCTCGAATCTTCGTTTGAAAAGTCATCTCTTCTGGGTGAGAGATGGAAACCGCCATGGGATGCGGCGTGGAATCCCCTACCTACTGGCATTGAACAGGCTGAACCAGAGATATTGAGCCCGCGAGCGTTCGATGTCAACCTGAACAGTTATTCGCCGCTTGGTGTGCAACGCAGGCTTACCGACAGGGAAATTAACAAAATCGTTACTTCAGACCTGCCACAGGGAACGAAAGAAATTATAATCAAGAAGCTGGAGTATCGAAGAAATTTATTAGATAACGCTGAAAGAGAGATCGGGGGATTCGCTACTACAACAGGCGTGGCGAGAACATTAACGAGCCAACGGATTAACATAGAATCGAAGATTCAGAAGATTATAGGGTTAAAGCAGTCAGGTACAAGCATCTGGTCACAGAAGGAGCTGGACGATTTGCTAAAAGCCCAGTTAGTAGAGAGAGACCGGATAGACAAAAGCTTATCCAGGATGAAGGTGGGGCTGCCCCTTGACCTGAGCACCTCAAAAAAGCTGGAAAACATTGATGACAGCATCTACAAAATGGGGGCTACCCAGTGGGACGAGAAAAGAGGTATTCCGGAAGACTGGAAGAATACTTTAAAGGCATACTCAAAGCGGGATTTGTTTGAAGAGATGTCCGGACCTTACTTCACGGGAGGTTATGTTCCCGGAACTCCCGGCACTGACTTATTATCTTTCAAGGATCCGAAAAAAGTCCTGAACAAAGCCACAATATTCACGCAAAAGCAATGGAGGGACAAGGAAGCAGCGCAGCAGGAACTCCAATTTATAAATAATTATTTGTTAGATCCTGAGGTGGCAGCAGAATATGCAAAGACTGCTCCTTTCTCATTCTTCAAATACTGGTCAGAAAAGGGCGGTACGCTGGGACTAAAAGAGCACATGCAATCATTAAAGGTAGCAGCGCGCACTGATGATGTTGAGGTTGAGACTGCAAAATGGGGCGCACTCACGACGGTAAAAGATGTTAAGACAAAGGACTTCACTTTCGCCTCACTGCGGGGACAGGTCACAGAATTGTGGGACCCGACCAGCCCAAAGATATCGCAGGTAGGACTCCTTAAGGACTCGTCTGGCGAAAGCATCAAGTTCACAGTATGGAAGAATCAACAACAGAATATTCTGAAGGTAGAGGTGGGAAAGACCTATTATTTCGGTAATGTCGCAAGCCAGGAGTGGCAGGGTAGATGGAATCTCAACGTCAACCAGTATTCAGCTATAGAAGAGATAAAACCGATGCCTTTCAAGACTGCGCCATCGCTTATAATACCAGGGAGCAAGGTGGAACTCCGTGATTTTTCAAAACCGTATTCAATAGACGCCAAAAAAGGCACTATAACCTACACCACAAAGTCAGGGAAGATAGTCGAGATGCCGATCCAGCAAACGGGCACAAAAGAACTAAAGAATGTCCGCATTGGAGATGAACCAGGCGACCTGGCTGCATTCTTACCATTCGCGGGATTACCGTTCCTAATGGGCAATGTAACAGGAGGCACGACACAGATAGATTCACAGCAATCGATGCGAATGAATAAGCATCCGCTTATACAGGAACCGTTTGCAGGAGCATATAACGATCTGGAAGAACTCGGAAGTATCTGGTATCAGAATTTCGCTGACGTATATGCAGACGATCGGGCAAGAAGTGAAGATTTCAAAAAGAAGGCGCAAGATGGTACATTATCACCGTATAGAAGATATTTGCCCTTAGATATTGCATGGACTGGCCTGCAGACTGTTGGGGCGGCATTAACTCCATTATCATTCATAGACCAGGCTGCCTGGGGAAGTTATGCTGGGATTGGAGCAATGGGAGGTATTCGTAATAGAATTCAACCATCGAACATTTTTGGGATAGAAGATCCATTAGAAGCCCTTCTGACAGATATTGTTGTACAACCAACCAATTTAATAGGAATAGGGGCCGTCACCAAGACGAAGAAGTTAGCCCGAGGAATTGAAGGGTTGGGGTTTACAAAACCGGGTTTCAAGTCGTTCCTTGCAAATGACGTCGGAGAACTTGGAAAAAACCCGGATCTAACATCATGGGAAAAAACCGGTATGTCACGTTCGGCATATGTGAAAAAACTGCTCAGTGAAACACCGGATGAAGAGTGGACGATAGATCGACTCATGGCAGAGTATGACGCCCGACCAATGAGTGCAGCTACAAAATCAAGATTTGAAGAATTGTCCAGTAAGTCCTATAATCAATTATCGATGTCCGAGATATCTGAATTGGATGACCTGATATTCCAGGATACATTCCGGGGCGACAACATGCCAAAATCCCCCAAATCCTTCGCCCAGGATGCAGCACAAATATCACCAAAACCACCCATCATCGTAAAAACCGCACAGACTGAAACCGATAGGATTTCAGAAACGACAGTAGAGGAAATTATAGCCCGTCGTGAATCCCGCGGGGAAATAACAACTCCTGAACAAATCGAACAAATCCGTGAATTGCAAGGCAAGGGTTTAAAAGAAACAGCAGATTACCAGGCACGAAATGTAGATAAAAAGAAATTTTCATGGATTAATTTAGGACTTGGTGTCGGAGCAGGGATCACAGCAACTTCATCATTTTATAGTCTGCCAAAAGAAGAACAAGAAGCAAATAAGGAACAGGTCAGGCAGGCGCTGATGCCATCGGAAGAACAGGGCATTCTCGCAAGTGCTGTTGATATACTGAATATGGACAGCTACATAGAAGGCGCAACGATCTTGAATGCACAGGCCATGCTCTCTGGAGACGCCAAAAGATACGACTGGAAAGACCGGATAACTCCATCCATGGCATTTGGTATCCAGAACAAGGATACGAGTCTCTTTTCGTTGCGTGGCGCAGCAGGAACAGTTTTAGATATAGCAGTTGCCCCGACCACTTACCTCTCGCTGGGTTCTGGCGCGGCGGTCAAGATCGGATCAGTGGGTGGAAAGGGCGCAAATGCGGTGAAACTGAGTAAAACGGGTGTTAAGGAACTTGCCACCTTCACAAAAAAGTACGGCGAAGAGATGGGGGCCCTGGAGTTCGCGCACCATATAGAGCAAAACCCGGCATTCCAGAAAAAGGTTCTTGCTGCGGGCGGCGTTAACCTTCGAGGCTGGGGGCAGGAATTGAATCTGATACCAGGAAGTGTATTTGACTCCGTAACGAATGCTGCAAAAACAGGCGCGATGCAGTTCTCTCTAGAACATCCAGCAGCATTCAAGAAAGCGGTCGGGATGCAGGAATACCTGGAAGACAAATTCGTGGTGAGAGCAGCGGTAAAGCGTCTTCCAAGATCGTCCAGACTCCTTCCGATGGAAGCAGATTATGCCGAGAAGGCGATGCTCCTGCCAAAGAAGGTCAGGTTCGATATAGCTCAGGGCACGGAAAGGGATATTGAACTGGCAAAAGAGGCAAGGAAAGCTTTCGGAGAGAACTACGAAGAGATCGTCTCTAACCTGATAGAGACGCCGGTGACCCGCGAATCTGCGAAGCTCACAAAGGAGCAGCAGGCGATAGTAGAAGAGGTGGAGTCTTACAACAAGGGGTTTGCAGCGCAGGAGAAGGAGCTCGGTTTGCTGGATACGGAGATGTCGGGATATCTGAGGCACACTTTGACCCCTGAGGCGAAGAAGTACCTGGAAAAGGGAGGCAAGAAGGTCTCGACAGAATTGTATACGCCGCTCTCCGTGGAAAACAAGTTCACAACGAAACGGAGCATACAGGGAACAGTAGCAGAAATCAATGAAAGGGCTCGAAAGGAACTCGAAGTAGATTTTGATTACTTCGAAGCGAACCCATTCAAAGCAACGTCTATAAGAAGAGCCGAAAGCGTACAAGCAGTGGAACAGGCAAAACTCTTGAAGTGGACCGTAGAGAAGTACGGCGTTCCAGAAGAAGTGGCATGGGCAGCACCGGATGAATATGTGCAGAGTTCAGTAGATTATATAAAAGGAGCGTGGCTGCCAAAACCAATCGCGGAAGATATCGAGAAAGAGTTCGTGCAAAGAGATACCGGCACAGCAATGCAACTCTACGATAAAGCATTGAATGCATGGAAATATGGTGCAACTGTAACTCACCCTGCATATCATGCATCGAATATGGTGGGCGGCATTTTCAACAACTGGTTAGGCGAGATCGATCCGCAGTCTTATTATCGCAGCTCCAGGCTTTTGCTGGGCGGGGATAAAGACAGGGTCTTTACGACTGCTCTTGGAGACCAGTATACGGGAGAGCAATTGATGAAAGTGGCAGGAGAGTCAGGGATTCTCAGCCAGCCTGGCATGATGGACATCCAGAAACTCTCCTATGAGATAGCGGATACCCAGAAGGAGAAAGCCATAGAATTGGCAAAAAAGGGAGCGAATGCCCCGATAACAGCAGCCCAGTACGAAGAGAACTTCATCCGCTTTTCACTATTTAACGACCGGATAATGAAGGGAGATACGATACAGGGAGCCAGGTCATGGGTATCGGAGTTCCAGTTCCAGTATTCGAAAGAATCATTCACACCTTTTGAGCGCGATTATATGAAGCGTGCGGTGCCATTCTATGCCTGGATGCGCGGCAATGTCCCGCTAATGGGGAAGCAGTTGGTCAAAAGCCCTGGGAAGTTTGCGCAGTTCGGAAAACTCAATGTTGCCGCAGTCAATGGCCAGGAGCTCCCGCAGTATACCGAAGGAGATCTTACCTGGATGTATCCATGGGACGAGTCCAAAGGCACGTTCAATTACATGCGCACACCTGCGACAGACCTGGAAGCCTATAGCGACCCATTGCTGTACGGTTTCACCGCTACTACACCATTTGCAAAGTATCCATTGGAGAAGGGAGTGGGATTCAATACGTATACGGGCAAAGATTTCGATCCTGCCCTACCATGGTATAATCCACAGAATAGCGCTGAGTCAAACCTGGTCATGGGGCGCACCGGACGTGATGTTGGGACGCTTTCGGACGTTTACGAAGATAGGAATGCCGGGAAACAGGGGGTGAAATATCTTACTGGTGTCGGTCAGGCTAAGACAGATATCAGGAAGAAGAGCGATACAGAGCTACAGGATGCGTACAGGAAATATACAGGAAGGCCGAATGATTTCACCTATGAACAACGGTTGCAGCTAATGCAGAGAGACAACTGGGCAAGCGCGCAGTCAGGCATATCCGGCACGTTCGAGCAGCTTCAGGGCGGGCATGTCTATCCAGCGGTGCTCGGAGGTCCGCCGCTGCCGTGGAATTACATCACACAGACACGGGAAGAGAACCTGGAATGGCTGAGCGCGCAGAATTATATCGAGAATCTTCCGGAGCGTGAACTTCAGCAGGAAGAGGCATGGGGGAGAGTCGCGGAGGAGTATTCCACTGGTGTGGAAGAGATCAATACGCGAACCCTGGATACACGAGGTCGTCCTGAGAATGAAGCCCAGAAGGAAAAGAAACGTTATGATCTCAGAAAATCGGCAAACATTAAGATTTATAACCGGCAGTTGAACTCTGTCAGATCGGCGATAAGAAGCGCAGAAAAGGATCTCAGGGGAGAGAAGAAGAAGGTAGAGGATGCGAGGGCGAAAGGATACAGCGATCCAGCGTCAGAAGAGCAGATAAAGGTCATCGAGGCTGTTCTGGCTGAGTACAGGGAACTGTACGAGAAGGTATCAGGGCTGCGGGATGCGGAGCAGGGGAAGGAATATGAACTTCCGGTGCAGGGCACGGATCTCTCCAGGTTCCAGCCGATGGATATCGGTGGCTATGACAAATATGCAGTTCGGTACGGCAAGGGCCAAGAACTTGCAAAGCCGGTAGACATCGAAAAGCTGGTTGACCTTAAGAAGATCACCGCTTACTATGCGGCAATGAAGAGCTACGCTCCGGTGGCTGGTTTCAGCCCCGGGACTCCAGAAGAGGTCAAGAACCGCATACTGTTCACAAGGGATCCCCGTTATCAGGAGCTGGCACAGATAGCCAACCCGTTAATATCAGGGGCGGGGTGGGAAGGAATATCGGGTAAAAACTACATCGGACCAAGGAATATTAGCGAGATAAGGGCGGTTGTGGAGAGCCCGGTGTATGAACCAGAACCAGTTGTAGGTGCGGGAGAGCCGCCTGCATGGTATTCGGACCAACAGGTATCTCAAGAGTATAGACAAGCTACGGAGTTTGACTATAACGACCCACAGTTCAGGGAGGCGGTCAGAGAGATTGTACAGGAGACGTTGAGTGAAGGTATAGTTTCGGATTGAGTAACCACACTTGGGAGAAGGTATTAAAATTCCTTGCCCGTTAGCTTATTTTTCCTTGGATTTCAAACTTGGATATGTCCATAAACTTCATGAGTCTGCGTTCCAGAGATCGCCGTTCAAGTATACTTGTATGCACTCATCTGCTAGAATTGGAACGGCGAGTAATTGGTTAAATATTATTAGTCGCATTTGAAGTTTGATAGAACGCTACACTGGTATGAACGTATGCTGAAAGAGGAGATTGAATGAACGATTGTCTATTCTGCGATGTTGCAACAATATCTAAAGTATTGGAAAATCAATCCTATTATGCGATTTATGACAAATACCCTATCAATCCAGGGCACCTGTTGATTATTTCAAAAAGACATATACCAGATTTGTTCAGTTTGGATGAATCTGAGTTTAAACATCTCTATGAGATTATGAACCATGCAAAGAAAATGTTAGATATCAAGTATAAACCTGATGGATATAATGTGGGTGTAAATTGCGGCGAGGCCGCCGGGCAAACAATATTTCACTTCCACCTTCACGTTATTCCGAGATATAAAAATGATGCAGAAGATCCCAGAGGAGGAATCAGAAACATAAAGAAGCCTGTAGAGTGTTACTGATTTTTAGGAAGCTAAGACTTATGCTTGAAATCGATATTCTCGGCTTTGGTTCAGTAAAATTATAGTACCTTGTTTCAGATTTCACTGGAACCATATCTGTGGATGGCACGGTTCTACTCGGTTTAAGGGAGAAACTAAACGAAATAGCTCAGTTCCTGAAAATACATATACTGACTGCTAATACATTTGAAAAAGCATGCACGGAGCTTGAAGGCATTAACTGCGAAATACACATTGTTAAAGGCGAAAATTTGGATATTCAGAAAGAGGATTATATTAAATATCTGGGGGCTGAGAAAGTTGTTGTTTTGGGCAATGGGATGAACGATAGAAGAATGCTCAAAACCGCAAGGCTTGGAATTGCTGTTACAGAAGGTGAGGGCTGCGCAGTTGATGCGTTAATTGCAGCAGATATTCATGTCAGAAGTATCGCTGAGGGACTTGATCTCCTCCTCAAATCCAAAGAGGTTCAAAGCAACGCTGCGATTTTAAGAAGATGGATGGTTAGCATGCCGTATGGTTAGCCGACAGAAGATTAGATGGCATCTACTCAAAAGCCGAATCCATATCATCGACCATCTTTAGTAACTCCTGAATATGTGGTCTCAGGAGTTCCTTATCTCTCTTGGACAGTGTACCATATGCATCGAGCTTCTCTGGCCTCAGGTCTTCAAGAAGAGTCCATATCTCTATTATTAAGCTGTAAACCTCCCTCCTCATAGATTCCTCTCTGGTCTCCAACTCAGCCTCCTCTTTGATGCGCTTGATTTCTTGAAGCATAGATTGCGTGCCACCCAATATTCTTGTTGCCGCCATTTGATCGATGTCGTTTACCTTGGAATAAAAGATGGTATCTCTGGTTTCTCCTGCCTGCTTCAATTCAACAGTTATGTTGCGCAAATCTTTCTCAATTATAAGAAGACTATTGCTCAAGACTCTCTTATGGTTCTCGTCCATTTTGTTCACTATCTAACTATCAATATCGGACAGGGAGAGAAGTGACTTATCTTATCAGAGACACTGCCGAGAAAGAAACGCTTGGTAGTGCTGAGCCCGCGGCTTCCTACGACAACAAGATCGAAATTTTGAGATTTGGCATAGTCGAGTATTCTATCAGTTGGATGTCCATAAATTATGACAGATTTGATTTCCACTTCACCTTTTTTCGATTCGATAGCCTTATTCTGCAACTCCTTGTAGAACTTTCCTTCTTCTTCCTGTACCTCAGTGATCTCATTTTTGAGGATAGCATAGTCAGGCAGCGTGATAACGCTAACAAGATGTATTACAGAACCGAATTTTTTTGCGAGTTCAATTGCCGTATCTAATGCCTTTTCAGACGGTTTGGAACCGTCAAAGGCGACTAAAATCTTTTCAAACATTTTATAACACCTATTTTACTAATTATTATTCCCATTTAAATAATCTGAAGGTTCAAATTTTTTCGCTATTATTGTCGGGATAACTGCACTTGCTATAAGCACTCCAGTCAAAACAGAATACTGCACCTGGTTTATTAAACCTGACTGGATGCCAAACAGACTTGCAACCAGCCCAAAGGATAAACCTGTACTCATTAATAGAGTGATATATATATTTACTTCATGAATATATTTCTTTGCAAGAAAATAAACGCCAATGAACTTAGTAAACTGTTTAATAATGAAAATACCAACAAAGACCCCTAATGCAGATGTAATCAACGGCAATGAAACCTTTAAGCCTGCGACAATAAAAAATATTGGAGTAATGACTGCATAAGCAACTGTTCGCAATCTATTTTTTACTTCTTTCGTCTCAGATGTCTCAGTGAAATGTTTTGACATCACAAGTCCCAAGACAAATGCCGGCAAGACCGCCTGCCCCTCACCTATATTTGCGAAAAACATAAACATAAACAGCAGCAGGAAGATATATTTTATTTCAGGCTCAATCACTTTGTTCTTCAATTTTGGATTGTGTAACACGTAATGAGAAAAATTTCCTGCTAAATAAATCACGCAGAATGAAACTAAAATAAAAATGGCTGTATAGAGCGTTGGCTTGATAAATAACACGCTTAACGCAATCGCAGTGCCCATATCGGTTATAAAGGTAGATGCCATAATTAATTTGCCAATCTCTGTTTTTGATAATCCGGTTTCTACAAGAACCGAATATACTACAGCTAGGGACGTTTCAGATAAGGCCGTCCCGGCAATTAAAGATGCAAACAGGTTCCAATTTGCAATATAGTATGTATAAAGGAAAACTCCAATAAAAGGTGTTAAAAAAGAAAAAAAACCAATGAGAAAAGTCTCTTTAAATTTTTCTTTCATTAAATTCGTATCGATTTCAGTCCCTGCAAGAAAAGTCAGGAGAATCCCGCCAAAACTTGCCAGATACAGCATCCAGTCGTCAGGTTGAATCCCGAAATTCCCGGCAATTGCCCCTAAGAGAATTTCAATTATTGCTACCGATAGCCCGAGTTTCAGGGAAATTAAACTTGAAATGAAAACCAATATACCTACAATCGCTATTATTTCCGCTCTCATATTTCTGTCTCCTTTCGAATTAAAGGATGATTAATAGGAGTTATCAGCTTTCAAGCGGTTAAAGGCGAACTCCATCGCCTGAGTTTATGTTAATGTGCACGCGTGTATTTAACTTTAATGTAAAGGGTTAATTTTGCTTTGAATGTCTGCATTATGGAATTAAAGAGGAATAAATCTGCGTGATTTATTTTGCTTGGAGAGCCGCATTCTAATCCCCAAGGATGACAAGCAAGGAAAGATAAACGACTGCTATTAAAATCAGGACAATAACTGTTGCATTAATAACGCCCATTTTAATTCTTTCTCTTTTGTCCATTTTGGGAAAATGCATGTATGTTTCAAGGAAGATCATTATCCATCCAATTATTCCAAATACAGCCACAACCGGAATCATGGCAAGGTAATCATACATATGTATCCTCATGCCTATTAGAAGAAGTCATCAGCTTGAAGCGTTTCAGGCATGAGCCTTGGCGGACTTCATCGCCAAGTACTTTATGGTGATTTGTATTTAAATAGTATTTGCTTTATTTAGGTATTGTAAAAAAGGCTAATTGTTGCCGATTTCTATAATATTATATAAGTTTGAAAAATAGTTTGTGTATGTTCAATTTGATGTCATATTTACAGGATATATCTACATGAAACAATCGAAATACCAACTCGTTAGCCAAAATCCCTCATTGGCTTGCCTACTCTTATCTTTTCTGAGATTGGGAGCTACTGCATTTGGCGGTCCGGCTATGGTAGCCTACATTCGCAAAATGGTCGTTGAGGAAAAGAAGTGGCTCGATGAAGCAACATTTCGAGACGGCGTAGCACTTTGTCAAACTGTGCCCGGGGCAACTGCCATGCAGACATGTGCCTATGTTGGTTTAAAAGTACGGGGTGTAGCAGGTGCAGCAGCGAGCTTCATTGGTTTTGGGCTGCCTGCGTTTTTTATTATGATGATCCTTTCAGCACTGTATGTACGTACTTACAGTCTTCCTGCAGTAGTTTCAGCGTTTAATGGACTTCAGGTTATAGTTGTAGCTATTGTTGCTAATGCTACTCTGTTGTTTGGCAGGACTTCTCTGAAACACTGGGGGGATATGATCATTGTTGCTATTGCAGCGGTGATGTTTGGATTTGGGCTGAGTCCGATCATGGCTATCCTGTTTGCTGCTCTTTTAGGGCTTATAGTCCATAACAAACAACCCTCCTCAAACCTTATAGTTAATTCAGCGATGATGTCACGATCTACAAGACCTCTTTTATTTCTTTTGTTGGCTACAGCTACAGGATTCGTTCTACTTTTCTTTGCGCAGCGCAGATTGTTCGATCTTGCCGCCCTCATGTTCAAGATAGACTTATTTGCCTTTGGAGGCGGTTTCGCATCTCTTCCTCTCATGTTCCATGAAATTGTTAATGTGCGCTCCTGGCTGGATTCCCAGACACTTTTGAATGGAATTGCCCTGGGACAGATTACCCCGGGGCCGATTGTGATTACTGCAACCTTTGTAGGCTATGTTCTGTATGGACCTCTTGGAGCGCTTATTGGCACTGTGAGCGTATTTTTACCCTCTTTCCTGATTGTTATCGGAATTACTCCATACTTTGATAGGCTGCGTGGTTCACTCTACTTCAATAAGGCTATCGGAGGTATATTGTGTTCTTTTGTGGGACTTCTTTTGTCCGTCACTATTCGCTTTGCTTTTAACATTCCGTGGGATTATCCTCGCATCCTTCTTGGAAGCGCAGTTTTTGCTGCATTGCTTTTGAAGGTGGATATCTTTTGGGTGGTTCTCATAGGAACTGTAATTTCTGTGATTGTCTTATAGACCATACATGATTTCACTGGAGATCTCGACCGCTGATTTTGCGAGGCCAGATTGATCTTTAGAAAAACTTAATTACTTTTAATACCTGTTCAGATAGTAGTTTCCATACTCAATTCTCGTATGGAAACAGGTGATGGAGTTCACCTTTAACCGCTTGATAGCTGATAACTCCTACCGGTCAATGTTAAATTTGAAAGGAAATATCGGCTATGAATGAGATCAAAGAACAGGCTGTTAATTACGTAATGGAGCGCAAGTGTAAAGAAGGCGGGTTTTGTTTTTATAGACTGGAAGAGCCAAATGCTTCTGATACTTATTACGCTTTATATATTCTGAACTTATTGAAGATCAATTTTAAAGATGATACTACAACAGCTTATTTAAGGAGTTTACAGAATAATCATGGTTCATATCAAAGTGTTTATTCGGCGTTCTACTCGATTAAGAGTTTGTTATTGTTAACCGAAGAACCAAAGTGCAATCTAATACATTACATCACGAGAAATCTAAGAATTTATGGCATTGATACTCTGCCGGAGGAAAATGTATCGATTTTTGAACCGATGTATTATGTAATTGACCTATGTTCCACGTTGAAAATCGAACTGGATATTGATCTCAGGAATGATATAATCGGCTTTATTTTAAATTTCCAAAAGGAAGACAAAGGATTTCGCCATGTCCGTTCCACGCTTATTGAGACCTCTCAAACATTGGCGATTCTGAACTGGTTGAACTATCCAACAGATATGCTAAAGACAGAACACTTCATCAAAAAATGTGAAAATCAAGTTTATGGTTTTGTAAATGTGCCTGGCACATCTCCCTCGTTTATTGAGCACATTTATGCGGGTGCGATAGCCTCCAATATAATACCCTATAAACCACACTATATTAATCAATGCATTAAATTGATAAGAGAGTGCCTGAATAACAATGGAGGCTTTTCAAGAGCTGCAAATGGTGGGATATCGACACTTGAAAATACATATTATGCTATTCATTCTTTAAAATTATTATCTACATTAAAAATATGAGGAGGATATAAATGGAAGCATCTGGAGAAGGTAACAGGTATATTGCAAAAGGAGCTGCACTTAAGTTTGTCATTTTACTTGGTATAGTGAGCCTGTTTGCAGATATGACTTACGAGGGAGCACGCAGCATAACAGGCCCATATCTTGCTATTCTTGGAGCCAGTGGGACCATCGTGGGAATTGTTGCAGGATTCGGCGAGTTGATAGGGTATAGTCTGCGCCTTGTCTCAGGTTATATCAGTGATAAAACAGGAAAATATTGGACAATAACACTTTTAGGTTACGGTATAAACCTTCTTGCAGTTCCTCTTATGGCACTGGCAGGGCATTGGGAAATTGCTGCATTTCTCATAATTGCTGAGAGATTAGGAAAAGCGATACGCACCCCTGCGCGTGATGCAATGCTTTCGCATGCTACGGCGAAAATGGGGCGCGGCTGGGGATTTGGTCTCCATGAGGCGATGGATCAGATAGGCGCTATGCTTGGCCCGTTAATTGTGGCAGGAGTTCTTTATTTCAAGGGAGGTTATCAGATGAGCTTTGGTGTCCTGCTTGTACCAGCTCTTCTGGCGCTAAGCGTTCTCGCCGTAGCCCGGCTGCTCTACCCACATCCCCGCGCTTTTGAAACAGGCTCAGTCAAACTGGAGAGCAAAGCCTTCCCAAAAGTATTCTGGCTCTATCTTGCCGCAGTCGCATTGATCGCCGCCGGATATGTTGATTTTCCACTAATCGCCTATCATTTTAAAAAAGTCTCTGTCGTTTCAGATGATTGGATTCCTATCTTCTATGCCATTGCTATGGGAGTTGATGCACTCGCAGCACTTTTATTTGGACGATTATTTGACCGGATAGGTATCTCTGTACTTATTATTGCAGCTCTTATATCCGCACTTTTTGCTCCGTTGGTCTTCTTAGGAGGCTTTTACTTTGCTCTTCTGGGAATGGCTTTATGGGGTGTGGGCATGGGAGCGCAGGAATCCATTATGAGGGCTGCTGTTGCAGGCATGGTTTCGATGGACAGGCGCGGCTCAGCATACGGGATTTTTAACACAGGTTATGGGATATTCTGGTTTTTAGGCAGCGCATTAATGGGAATTCTTTATGATATTTCGATTCCTTCCCTAATCGTATTTTCGGTGGTGGCGCAGCTTGCCTCTGTTCCTTTATTCCTTTTGGTCAGGAGAAAATCCTTATAGCACGATATGTCTAGCAAGATGTTTAATGTTCTTTAAAGAATGTGTTTATATGGTTAGTTTGAGTGCATACACAAATATTTGATCCAAGAATTCTGGAAGCAAGCTCTTTTTTTTCTTATTTCAATAGCAGATAAGGCTGCGAATCTGTCTCTTTAACATGCCTCTATAAACGTAATCTACATTACTTTCAAAAAATAAATCATAATATATGTATATATTATGATTTATAAAGTTGATGGTTGCAAACGTTATGGCTGCCAACTGCAACACTTCGAACATCACAGCATCATTGAGACTTTTTGTACGATATCTCTCAAAATTTGTATTACTAAAGTAATACGATAGTTATATTATCACCCAGAACAATATCGTAGTCAGTGTGACACCAAGATTCGAAGGCTATGTAAAGAGCCCCGACGGTTTCGGTACTGGCACATATGAGGTTCTGCACCCGAAAGGCGCATCCATAGAGATTACCAGGTCGCTGTTCGAAGGTGATGTGCTGAAGATAACCTCGATCAGGAATACCCCCGACCAGGCGCTTGAGAAAGCCCGTGGGATCAGGTTCTATGATGGAAATAAGAAGTTGTTCGATGGGTATTTGCGCGCACCGGATTACAGGCGCGGCAGCAACAAGTACAGGACGCTGACCACTGGTGTTTACGATTGGAGAAAGGAACTTGAGGCAATATATATCACGGAGTCAGCAGGGGGCACAGAGAGCTATGTGGATCGATCCATAGACTTCATACTTGCGGACCTTTGCAGGATAGCAAACTCAGCAGGGGTGGTGAAGAAGCAGACCTATAAATACGATCCTGCCAGGCTTCCATATCATCCATCATTTTTCGAGACAGAATTGATCTCCCCGACCTTTACAGACACTATCTGGGATGCATTTACTGAATTGACAAAACAGATGGATATCCTGGAAATATCCCGCACAGGGCAGTGGGCGATCAAGGTTGACAGTTTGCAGGATGACAATTACATCTACATCATTCCGCAGATGGTTTCGATCGACACGGTCACATACGGGGATTTCGAAGTGGGCGCGGGATTCACAGACTATTTTACTCATCCTTACGGACTCATGCTATGGGCAAACACACTCGAGGATATAACCAGCTCTGACCTGACATTAACGATCACTTATACCGACCAGGGGGGCGCTAACCCAAATACAGCCGCTGTAACGATCGCGAGAGATACGCCAAAAGGAACTTATTTTCCCGTCCCTCTGGAGCCGGGGGACAGACTTGTAAAAGATGTCACCAACATAACAGGGTCAGGCGGCGGAACAGGTAATACCGTCAGGTTAGAAGGCAAAGGCACAAGGACACTCCCTGACTGGAAACTCCAGCCGCCAAAGGATATAGGGAAGGATTATAAGAAGCTGCTGAATCATGTTATTGTCAAAGGACGAGGAACTTTAAAGACCCAGACACTTGGCGAAAAACCACTGTTGGGCACTTTACAGTTTACTGCCTTCACGGGAGGAAGTTCAACATTAATAAATGACATACACGCTTTCTTCCAGACCTGGGGGGTTAAGATCGGGGACAGGGTGAAGAATGTAACAAAAAATCAAATGTGTTCGGTAATCTCAGTGATCTCTCAAATGCAGCTGACGACCACCCCACTAACAGCTGCATCCTGGGATTACGATGATATATATGAAATAGACATTGGGGAGTTGATTTCATCAAATGACCTTTACATAAACACTACAGAACAGCCAACAAAAGTAAATTACCTGAAGATCACGATCATGAATACTACAGTGAGTGATAGGACCGGAAGCGTGAAATTGCGTGGGTTCTCAAGTCCGCTAGACAGTCCAGAAACATTACTGGAAGAACGATTCTTTTTCAGAGTACCAGCCGGGCAGAAGATTAGCCATGTTACGGATAACCGCTACTATTCACTATCAATGAACATATCGCCCAACACCGGCCTTAATATCACCGGCTTCTGGGGATGCAGGATAACGGTTGAGGAATTCATGTACGGGGTGGCAGGAAGATCAATAAACATGTTCGGCCTCAGAGCAGACACTATCCATAACATGGATTTTGACACCCAGCTAAAGTGTGATTCCTATGCCCACGAACTTGTGGAATCGTATCATGCTCCAGTTGTCTATATCTCGGCAGTAGTGAAGCCGCAGTACATAAATACATCGGATCTTGTGGGGAAGACAGTCAGGCTAGATGATGAACTTACAGGAACACAGGAGGATTTCCTGTGTACAAAACAGATACTCAGGTTCAGCGGGACACAGAGATATGAGCAGATAGAAGTGATGCGGTTCAACTACGACTGGGAATATAGCTCGTGACAAGAAAATCACATCACAAATTGCAGAATATGCTGCCCCATCCATTTGAGGCAATCCTACTGCAATATGCGTCGGTAGTAATGCCGGGGTATAAAGCTTGCAGGACAATATGGA